>Ga0209006_10005220_pt1 | contig 11791 bp, 10 predicted proteins | sample JacPin_JW_Ref_O2_FD_188567 | JGI IMG/M metagenome (GOLD analysis project Ga0209006, IMG submission 188567) | Forest soil microbial communities from Algoma, Ontario, Canada - Jack Pine, Ontario site 1_JW_Ref_O2 (SPAdes) (version 2) | ecosystem: Environmental > Terrestrial > Soil > Boreal... | reverse complement strand
AGTAGAGATCTTTGCGAAACGTTCCGGCTCGGTAAGATGCTTCCAAATCGCGGTTCGTGGCGGCAATCACGCGGACATCCACTGGATTCTTTTCGTTGCTTCCCACCGGCCGGACTTCTTTTTCCTGCAGCACTCGCAGAAGCTTGGCTTGCATCTCGAGCGGCAATTCACCGATTTCATCGAGGAAAATTGTGCCGCCATTAGCCGCGTGAAACAATCCCGGCTTTGACTTCAGCGCACCGGTAAAAGATCCCTTTTCGTGCCCAAAGAGTTCGCTCTCCATGAGCGTCGGCACCAACGAACCGCAATCAACGGCGACAAACGGCATCTGCGCGAGCGGCCCGCGATAATGCATTGCGCGCGCAACCAGTTCCTTTCCGGTGCCGCTTTCTCCCATGATCAATACCGGCGTCCTCGTATCTTTGAGCCGCGAAACCATTCTCATCACGTCTTGAATTTTTGCGGACGTTCCTGTGATTCCATCAAGCTGCGTCTCGGTATTGACGCGCTCACGCAGGAACTGGTTTTCGTTAACCAGCCGAACCTTCTCCGCCATCCTTTGTAGCAGTTGCCTCAGCTTCTCTACGCGAAATGGCTTTTCGATGTAGTCGTATGCGCCTTGCCGCATCGCTTCCACTGCTGATTCAATCGAGCCGTGTCCCGTCATGATCGCCACTTCTGTGCGCGGCAGCTGCTCTTTGATTTTCCGAAGCAACTCTACACCTGTGAGATTGGGTAGCTTCAAGTCAGTCACAATAATGTCGGGCAGCACGGCTTCAACCGATTCGAGCGCCGCCTCGGCGGTTTCCGCTTCCGCACAATCAAATCCCAGGCCTTGGCCCACCGTCATGCACAGCCGGCGAATGCTTTGCTCATCGTCCACAATCACAAAACGGATTTTCTGCTCGTTCGTCATGGTTTCCCGATCGTCTTTTCTACCGCAGCCATCAGTTGATGGACCCGGAAAGGTTTTTCAACGCAGGGAGTGCCGGCTTGCGCAAGCAGAGCAATGGTTTCATCGCTCGCCGTATCACCCGTAATGAAAATGATTCGCGACGCCAGTTCAGGCCGGTGTCGCTCGAGCCAGTCGTGGACATCGACTCCCGTAATACCGCCGGGCGTGCGAAAATCCGAAATTACACCGCGAAAATCGCCGGTAGCCAGAAGCTCCAGCCCTTCCACGGCCGAAGCCGATGCCACCACTTGGTAGCCGCGCCGCTCAAGCGCGATTCGCAAGAACGCCGCCACGGACGGCTCGTCCTCGATCAACAGGATTCGCCCGCGCGCCACGGCAGCAGTTCCACTCGTAGTCATCACTGGCCGGCCTTTGCGACGCCCAATTCTGCGGTTTGCGTCCCCACGGGCAGCCGCACGATGAACGTGCACCCCACGCCGTCTTGATTATTTCGAGCCGTGATTTCTCCACTGTGTGCCCGCACGATCCCGTAGCAGATGCTGAGGCCAAGTCCCGTGCCTTTTCCAACTTCCTTCGTCGTGAAGAATGGATCGAAAATCCGTTCGGGTTGCAGAATCCCCGGCCCATTATCGCGGATCAGAACCTCGAGCTCGTTTGCTCGCTGTATCGTCAACACTTCGATTCTTCCCGGCCGCCGCGTCTCCTGAATCGCGTCATAGGCATTATTCAAGATATTGAGGAACACCTGCTGCAATTGGTGCGGGTCTCCCACAACCACTGGCAAGTCCTCTTCATATCGCTCGACGAGCTCGACGCCGTGATTCGAAAAATCATACGCGCGAAGCTTCAGCGTTTGCCGCAGCACGTTGTTCACCTGCACGGGTTCACGCTGCGCCGGCATCTGCCGGGCAAAGCTAAGCAAGTTTTGAACGATGACCCGAGTGCGCTGTGCCTCTTGAAGAACCACGCGAAGCTCTTCTTTTGCCGCCTCGGGAACTTGCGGATTCTCCAGCAGCAAATCGGTGAAACCGACGATAGCCGCCAAAGGATTGTTCACCTCATGCGCCACACCGGAAACGAGCTGGCCCAGGGCCGCCATTTTTTCCGTATGCATCAGTTTCGACTGCAAATCTGCGGCATCAGTCACGTCCGTCATCACTACAACGATGCTATTGATGTCGCCCTGCTCATCCCGCATCGGACTCAAGCTGATCGAAAACTGTCCGGCAGTTCCATTCCCGCGTACCACTGGCATCTCGAGATTGTCGACCGCGGCCCCCTGCAGCGCCCGCTCAAGCGTCTCCTTGAGCACCGGCCTCCGCGCCGGGGGAATAATGTCCGTGAGCGAATGCCCCAACAGATCCGACTGTTGATATCCCGCCTCAAAACAGCGGCGGTTCGCGTAGCTGATCAATCCAGCCGTATCCAGCACCAAAATCATGCTCTGCGTGTTATTGAGAATGTTCTTGTTGAAGTCGCGCTCGCGCCGATACCGGCGCTCCGCCTCGCGGCGGTCGCTGATGTCTTTCACCACATGAATCGTACGTAGCTCGTCGTTATGTCCGCTGTGAATGCGCGACGCAGAAATCAGGTACGAGCGATCCGCCGCTGGAAACATGAACTCCTCGTGCAGCGCAGCCGGGTTCCGGCAAAATGGGCACCGTCCCGCCTGCACGCTCGACCCGAGCAGTTCGAGCTTTCCCATATCCCGACCAACCGCCTCAGCCGGCTTTACCTTCAACAAATCCGCAAGCGCGCGATTAAGCCGGAGGACCCGGTTGTCCGCGTCATGCACCACGATGAGATCCGAGATCGCGTCGAAATCCTCCACCCACTGTTTCCGCGACCGCTCAATCCGCGAGAATAACCGCACATTCTCCAGGGCCACCGACGCATGCCCCACCAACGCCCCGAGTAACTGCCTGTCGGTCTCCGTCATCCTGCGCAAATCCACCAGGCAAAGCACGCCAAGCAGTTCGTTTTCGCTTCCCCTCAGCGGCGCGAGTACCGCCTCACGCCAACCCAGCGCATCCGCCAACTCTCGGCCAAAGAGCACCGCTGCGGACCCGGTGCGCAAGTCCGAGGCAGGTACCGTCGCCTGCTCCGCTAGGACCGCCGCCAAACGCTGCTGAACCTTCGCATCCCAGCGCTGGGCAGGGCCGCTCAAACCTGCGATCGACCATTCCGAATCCCGTACTACGGCAAGCACTGCTGCCCGTGCTCCCAGCATGTGCGCAGTCCGCGCTGTCAGGCGTCGCGCGAATTCCGAGGTCCCCAGCGAAGGATTTAATTCTAGAGTCGTGGCGGAGAACTGGCTCAGCAGGCTCTCCAAGGAGCCGTCGAGGTCTGAAGACACATCCCGGGTTGGTCGCAATGCACGCATGGAGTTCGAGGGGCTGCGCGCTTCTGCTGCGCAATGACGTTACGTTCTTATCTCAATTTGAGTCAAGGCGGGTCGCGCTTGATGTTGCCGAAAGGTGCAATCTGAGACTGTCGCATTATGAGACCAGAATAACTGTTTCCTACGCCCAATGAGACGATTGCCCGTCCAATCGAACAGCTCTCAGGCGCTCCAATTTATATGCATGCTATTGATTACAGACGTTTTAATTGGATGTTTGTCTGATACAGCGCTTGCAGAAAGACATCCACTTACATGGCATCCCCATTGCAATTTCTCTCACCGGAGCTTTGTCTGCCCGGGTAGGGGGTCGGCATGAAGCTAAGAGTTCGTTCAATCGGGTTGGTCGTCGCGCTAGTCCTGTCGGCATCTGCGGTTCTGGTTCCAAAGGCTTTGGCGCAAAACAGTCCCGTCGACACTGCCAGGCGCAAGGTCAAGACGAGGGTTGTTCCAGATTTTCCGATCCTTGCAAAGCAAATGAACGTAACGGGCAAGGTCAAAATCGAGGTGACGATCTCGCCCGATGGCCGAGTAACCAGCACGAAGGTAGTTGGGGGCAGTCCACTGCTGGTTGGTTCCGCGCTCGACGCGATTAAGAGGTGGCGCTTCGAGTCAGCTACCAAAGAAAGCACCGAGATTATCGAATTCGATTTCAATTAGACGGCAGACGCACTTCTCCGGTGGGGGAGAACGTATCGATGGGCATGCAGTGGAGGCGTAAGTCATGACGATCCGCAGAAAGCTCTATTTCGGATTCGGCGCCATTCTGGCGATTATGCTGGCGCTGTTCGTGGTCAATATGTTCACCGTGGTGCGGGAGCACGCCGCGCGCTCGGCCGCAGCGGCCACTCTGAGCGATGTAGAACTCATTGAGAATGTACGTTTTCAGATGATGGAAAACCGCCTCTTCCTCGAAAACTACCTATTGAGCGGCGATTTGCGTGACGAGGAGAAAACGAACAAGGGAATTTCCAATCTTCTCGGGCTTCTGAAAGACGGCGAGGGGAAAGGGAACGACTCCAATCTTCGGACCGCCTTCGGGCAGGTGGAGGAGAACGAACACAACTGGGCCGAGAATTTCGCCAAGCAGATGATCGCGAAGCGCCATCAGGTGGATGCCGGCGATGCGACCGTCTCCGATCTACAGATTTATTACCTGCAGCACGATCCGGCTTCGTGGACGACGAAATCAGCCAGCGTCCTCAACGACGCAAGCACGGGTATCCGCAAGACGCTACAAGACTCTAACGCTTCCGCAGCTTCGGCCACCACGTGGAGCACCATCATTACCACTGCCGGTACGCTGGTTGCGATTCTTCTCGGCGTCTGTATCGCTTTCTTCACCGCGAAAACGATTCGCGAACCCGTCAATCAACTGATTGCAGTGGCTCAACGGATCGGAGAAACCGGCGATCTCGAACAATCGATTGATATCCATCGTGCAGACGAAGTAGGCGTGCTTGCCAACAATTTCAACAAAATGATTGTTCACCTCAAAGAGATGGCCGATGTGTCGGCTGCTATCGCGGAAGGGCAACTCTCCGTAAGCGTGACGCCGCGTTCTCAGCAGGACACGATGGCCAAAGCATTCGCTCGGATGACGCAGGGTCTTCGCGACCTCGTCCGCCAGGTACGCGATAGTGCGGCCCAGGTTGCCAGCGGCGCGGGACAGATGGCCAGCGCGTCGGATGAATCGGCGAAAGTCAGCGTGCAAGCCGCGTCTGCGATCGATGAAGTCACCAGCACGATGCACGAGATGAGCATCAACGTGCAGAACGTAGTTAAGAACACGCAGGTGCAGGGTTCAAGCGTCGCGGAAACTTCCGCGTCCATCGACCAGATGGTCACCTCCATCCAGCGAGTTGCGGATACCGCCAAATTGCTCGTCGATATTTCGCACCGCTCGCGCGACGAAGTTCAAACCGGCATGGTCACCATGGAAAAGGCTACGCAAGGCTTGAATCGGACCAGCCACGCTATTCAATCGTCCGCTGAAATTATTGACGTGCTTGGCCGCCGTGCGGACGACATCGGGAAAATCATCGAAGTGATTGACGACCTCGCGGAACAGACCAATCTTCTCGCCCTTAACGCCGCCATTGAAGCCGCACGGGCCGGTGAGCATGGCTTGGGTTTCGCAGTCGTTGCTGAAGAAGTTCGCAAGCTCGCCGAAAAATCCACTCAGTCCACGAAAGAAATCTCGGAGCTCATCGAAGGTATTCAGAAAGAAGCTCGCGAAGCCGTCGACAACATGGAAAAGAGCACCTCGATGGTCCAAGAAGGCTTGGTTCTTAACAAGGAACTAAGCGGCGCGCTCGAAAAGATTTCAGCCGTGGTTTCCGAAGTCTACAAATTCTCGCAGGAAATTGGTGCTGCAACCACCGAGCAGTCGAGCGGCTCTTCTCAGATTGCCAAGGCCACGAACCGCCTCACAGAAATCACCCAGGAAATTACTTCTTCTGTTGAGGAACAAGCGTCTGGCGCACAGGGCGTCGTGCGCGCCATGGAGAAAATGCGGGAGCTTGTGCAGCAATCCACTTCGAGCTCGACCGAACTTGCTGCCGCTGCCGAGCAGATGTCCAAGCTTTCGCGTAATCTCCTCGATTCCATGGACCGGTTCGTTATCGACGATGGCCATTCCGATAGTCGGCGATTTCCGCCGCGGCGATCCGGACCTGGCTCGGAGCGTCAGAGTGGCGCCCGCGAATATGCGGAGATGGCTCGTACCTGAGCGACAACAAGACTATGGACAAGGAAATCCAGGTCGTCGGATTTCGGATCGGCCGCGAGACCTTCGGCCTGCCTATCTCCATCGTTCGCGAGATTGTGCGCGTGCCGGAAATCACGTCGGTGCCAAACGCCCCCGATTACATCGAAGGCGTTATCAACCTCCGCGGTCGGATTATCCCCGTAATAGACCTGCGCAAGCGTTTCAACGAAAAATTCACGGAGCCCGGCAAGAAGAATCGAGTCGTCGTCGTCGAGATGGAAGGACGCCGCATCGGCCTGATGGTGAATTCCGCTTCCGAGGTTCTGCGCATTCCACCCTCGGAGATTGAAGCGCCTCACTCGGTTTTTCAGGAAGGTGAGCTCGACTACATCACGGGCGTCGGAAAATTGAAGGGTCGGCTGGTGATTCTGCTCGACCTCAACAAAATTTTGCAGCGCGGCGAGCTGAGGCGGCTGGAGGAATTTTCCGAGCCTGCCGCTGTTCCTGTTGGCGGCGCGACACGACATTAGTCGTCGTTCCGCAAAGCACTTCGACGAGGAGCGAATGTCCACACTGACCACTGAAGTTCCACTCACAGATCCCGAGCTCAAGCTCCTACAGACTCTGGTCTATCAGGAATGCGGCATGTACTTCGATGAACGCCGCACCCATTTTCTGCGCGATCGCCTGCAGCGCCGTCTGAAGGCCTGCCAGATGGATTCGTTCTATAGCTACTACCGTTTGCTCACCAGCCGCGAAGGAAAACAGGAGCTCACCGCTCTCCTTGAGAACCTCACTGTCAATGAGACGAGTTTCTTTCGCATTCGCCCACAGCTCGACCTTTTCCAAAAAGTCGTGCTCGAAGAAATTCTGAAGCGCAAGCAGGAGCGCCGGGATTGGACGCTTCGGATTTGGAGCGCCGGCTGCTCTACAGGACAAGAACCCTACACTCTCGCGATTCTAGTCTGCGATGCTCTCGCCTACTACTACTTGCGCAATCCGTTGCCATTCGAAATGCCCACGCCAAAACCACTCATACCGCCGCCATGGAAAGTGGAGATTCTAGCTTCGGATATCAACTACTCTGCGCTGCTCACGGCGCAACAAGGCATTTACAGCGAAGCACAAATGGAAACCGTGGATTACACCTGTCGCCTTCGCTATTTCGACAAAGTTGCTGACAAATATGTCGTCAAGACGGCGCTCAAGAATCTGGTCCAATTCGATTTCCACAATTTGAAGACTGAGTACCTACCGCAGCGCAACGATGTGATCTTCTGTCGCAACGTGATGATCTATTTCGATGAAGCCGAACAGAAGCGGCTTGTCGAAAAGTTTTACCGCTGCCTGAATTCTGACGGCTATTTGTTCGTCGGCCACGCGGAGAGCCTTTTTGGCCTGACGAAGTCGTTCCACATGATTCATCAGAACAACGCTACCGTTTATCAGCGCGTTGAGGGCGCCCAGTGACCTTTTTCCCCGACGAACGTGCGGCGGAACTCCGCGATCTCTTCTTCGAGAGCGCCGCGGAGATTCTCCAGGCCATGAACGAGTCTGGACTCGCGCTCGAAGACCGCCCGGGCGACAAGGAAAGTCTTCGCAGCGTCCGCCGTGCTGTTCATACGCTCAAGGGTGATTCAGCTGCTTGCGGATTCCGCGAACTCAGTGAACTCGCTCACGAACTCGAAGATGTGCTGACCCCGGAGCTTACTCAACAGCACGCGGGATTGATCCCCGAAGTGGTTCTCGCTGCCGCCGATACATTCCACGAGATGCTGGCCGCCTACCGGAATAATCTACAGCCGCCGGCGGGTGGCGCGCTGCGCGAGCACATTCAACGCCTGCTTACGAAGCCCGCCGCACAACAAAAAAGGGTTGCTCGCGAAGCCACATTTGAATGGACCGAGTACGAGCGCCTGGTGATCGCGGAAGCGCTTCGGCGCGGCGACCACATCTATAACGTCGCGCTGTACCTCGATTCCGAATCGCTGCCCGCAGCCGCGTTCGAACTGGTTCGCAAGGCACTTGAAGGAGCCGGAAAAGTACTCGCCCAGCGTCCCGAGAAGGCGGCAGACCTCCAGCAATCCGGCGTCATCGAAATGGCGCTCTCAACACCAAAACCTGCCGACTGGATTCGGAAACGCTGCCAGGTACCGTCCGTCGTCGCGCGCATTTCTATCGATGAGATAAAGGAACAGCAGACGCAGCCGCGCGACCTTCTTGACATACTTCTCGAATCGGAAGCCGCAGCGATTTCTGCTGGAGTGAGCGGCTCCGAACATGTAGCTCCCGGACATTTGGACGATACGAATGCAGGCGGCACGCCGGGAGGTATTTCACACGCGGCCGAGAATTCTCTCCGCGTCGACGCCACGCGTATCGAAACGGTTATGAATCTGGTCGGCGAATTGATTATCGGCAAATCGATGTTGCAGCGCACCATCAACGAATTTGAGCGCAGCCATTCGAAAGATCCGCTGCGCGGGAAATTCTCTGATGCGCTGGCTTTTCAATCGCGCGTGCTCGGCGAGCTTCAGAAATCCGTAATGAAGATCCGTATGGTTCCCGTCGACCAGCTTTTCCGCCGTTTCCCTCGTGTCGTACGCGACGTGGCCAAGCAGCAGAACAAGGACATCGTGCTTGAAGTGTCGGGTCAGAACACGGATCTCGATAAGGGTATCCTTGACTCGCTGGCTGAACCGCTTGCGCACCTGGTTCGCAACGCCGCGGATCACGGCATCGAATCCGCCGCTGAGCGCATGGCTGCCGGAAAACCGGCGCGCGGCACGATTCGCCTCGATTCTTACCACGAAGGCGATCAAGTAGTCATTGAAGTGTCAGACGACGGGCGGGGACTCGATCGCCAGAAAATCGTCGATCGCACCATCGAGCGCGGCATCCTTACGCCCGAAGAAGCCTCGCGGCTCACTGATTCCGAAGCGCTTCACCTGATCTTCACGCCCGGGCTCAGCACTGCCGATCACGTCACCGAAATTTCCGGCCGCGGCGTGGGTCTTGACGTGGTACAGGCCGCTCTCTCCAATTTGAAAGGCGCAATTGAGCTCGAAAGCGACCCCGGGAAAGGAACCACATTTCGCCTGCTGGTCCCGTTAACTCTCGCCAGCATCCAGGCACTCCTGTTTCGCGTGGCCGGCCGGCTCTACGCCGTTCCGATCACTTCCGTGGTTGAAATCACCCGGATTGCCGACGATGAAATCCACCACGTCGACGAGCACGAAGTCTTTCAATTGCGCGAGCAGGTTCTCACGCTCGTCCGCCTCGAACGCCTCGAGTCGAAACCCACGACGGAGCGTTCGAAGCGAGTCTTCGTCGTCGTCATCGGTGCGGGCAATCGCAAATTCGGCCTCATCGTCGATAGTCTGATGGGTGAAGAAGAGCTCGTCATCAAAGCGCTCGAAGATCGTCTTGTCACTTCGGCCCTTGTCAGCGGCGCTTCGATCCTTGGTGACGGCACCGTGGTTCTTATTCTCAACGTCCCCGCGGTTATTTCGCATCTTTCGCGAATCCCAGCAGTGGGAGCAACGGCATGAGCGAACGAATTCGCGTCCTCGTTGTTGACGATTCCGCTCTCATGCGCAAGCTGATTCCCCAGGCGCTCGTGCACGATCCTTCGATTGAAGTGGTGGGAACGGCGATGGATGGCGAGCTCGGCCTGAAAAAAATCACCGAACTTCGCCCGCACGTCGTGACGCTCGATCTGGACATGCCCCGCATGGACGGCATCGAGATGCTTCGCCAGATCACGCGCAAACATCGAGTTCCCGTCATCGTCGTCAGCTCGCAAACGGACCGCGGTGCCACTCTCACGCTGAAAGCTCTCGCTCTCGGCGCATTCGATTTTGTCGCCAAGCCCCAGGACGCTGCGGCCGGCCGCATCGATCAGATCGCTGCCGAACTTGCCATCAAGATCAAAGTCGCCGCAGCATCCGGCGCCCCCAAAATGATCATCACGGTTCCTTCAACGAGAAGGAAGGAATCGCACCGCTCGTCCATGCCTCATTGGCCTTCTCGCATCGTTGCAATTGGTGTTTCTACCGGTGGTCCGAATGCTCTCCAGTATCTTTTTTCGCAGCTGCCGGAGGATTTTCCCGGCTGCCTTCTCGTCGTGCAGCACATGCCAGAAGGCTTCACCCAAATGTTCGCACAGCGCCTCAACGAGTCGTCCGCCATTGAAGTAAAAGAAGCGCAGTCGGGCGATCTTTTGCTTGCAGGCCGCGCGTTGATCTGTCCTGGCAACCGGCACATGAAGGTGCGCCGGATGGAGCACGGCAATGTCGCAATTCTCGTTGATGCGCCGCGCGTCAACGGCCACCGTCCGTCAGTTGATGTCTTGTTTCAGTCGGTCGCTCAAGAATTTAAGAATAATTCGCTGGCCATTTTGATGACGGGCATGGGCGACGATGGAGCCGCCGGTATGGCCGCGGTTCATGCCGCCGGCGGCATCACAATCGCCCAAAGCCCGGAAACGTGCGTCGTCGACAGCATGCCTCGTGCTGCCATCGAGCGCGGTTTCGCCGATCGCGTGGTTTCCCTTTCGAATTTAGCCGGTGTTATGCAATCGAAATGCTTGCCGGAGTACTCGACGGCCACCCCAGCTGCCGCCGATCGCGAGATTTCTCGAAGGAGATAGTTATGAAACAGTTTGAAGCCCTAACGCGAAAGAAAGACAACCAGGCAGCTCGCTACCTGATCGTTGACGATTCCGTCTTCGCCCGCAAGAGCCTCGCGAAGATGGTCGAATCGTTCGGCGGCCAGGTTGCCGGCGAAGCGGGTGACGGTTGCACCGCCATCACGGAATATGCTCGCACAAATCCCGACATCGTCCTCATGGACATCACCATGCCCCAGATGGAAGGAATCGAGGCCGTCGAGCGCATCGTCCAGGAACACCCCGATGCCCGCATCGTCATGGTCTCCTCCGTCGGCTACCAGGACAATATCCTGGCCGCACTCCAAAAAGGTGCGCGCCACTTCGTCCAAAAGCCGGTGAAGCCCGACGCGCTCTACGAAATCATCCGCTACGTGCTCAATGACGACGGCGTCGCATCACCCGTTCACGCCGGAGGAGAGAGAGACCGATGAGAATGGATCTGATTCAGCCCTTCATCGGCTCGCTTGACGCAGTTCTTGCCGAGATGATGAAGACCGCCCCGCGTATCGTCGACCTCACGATGGAAGAGGAAGGCTATCGCCGCAAAGGGCTCGCCGCTTCCGTCAGCTTCAAGGGAGAAATTCAGGGCCGCGTGATTCTTGACATGGATCCGCAGGCTGCCACGCAGGTTGCGAGTTACCTCGCGGGAGAAGAAGTCGATTCAGCGCAGCCCATGGTCCGTGAAGCCGTCTGTGAACTCGCCAACATGGTGATCGGAAACGCCGTGACGCAGCTCAACGATCGCGGCTTTCAATTCAAAGTGTTTCCTCCTGCCGTCCTCACCGAGGAACAGTGCGCCGCCGCTGGCCAGGACTCCGAGGCCACGATCCTCTGCTTCGAGACGCCGTCCGGCAACGTGTATCTCGATATCTCCATGCAATATCACCGCCGCCGCTCTCGCGAACGCTCAACGGTGGCAGTCTGACGCTTTACGGCGACACGAGATCAAATTATTGCTCGCCCAAAAAACACGAACGCCTCGCCGGGGCTCGTTCGGCGAGGCGTTCCTTGTCCGCGCTAAACTTCTAACGCTAAGCTCTACGAAATCGGCAGGTGCTCCATCTGCCCAGACTGCGTCGTGGCATTCGTGTC
>Ga0209006_10005219_pt1 | contig 11792 bp, 5 predicted proteins | sample JacPin_JW_Ref_O2_FD_188567 | JGI IMG/M metagenome (GOLD analysis project Ga0209006, IMG submission 188567) | Forest soil microbial communities from Algoma, Ontario, Canada - Jack Pine, Ontario site 1_JW_Ref_O2 (SPAdes) (version 2) | ecosystem: Environmental > Terrestrial > Soil > Boreal... | reverse complement strand
AGCGTCGACAACCCGGCTTGAACATCCGCGGCCGTGTCATTGACCGCGAGCAGCACGGGGGAAAGGTTGGCGTTCTGCAGCTTGCTGATCGCCATTGCGTCGGATGTCAATTGCTGAACGGAAGGGGCGACGCTGCCGTTGTCCGAAATCACAATCGCGTCGATGTTCGGATCATCGAGCGGATCGAGACTCGCGGTGATGGCGGCTGCCGTGTCAAGAATGTCGAAGCCGCCCGGAGTCCCGTCGTACTTCGACGGATCGGCCAGGTACATCGACACGGAGGCGACGACCGGCTCGCCATCCGTCACGGTGACGCTTGTGTTTGAGGCGGGTTGGCTCGTGGCGAGACTGGTCGTGTCGAATAAGGTCGTGTCGACCAAAGTGAACGTCGTCTTCGCGTAGAACGTGTTCGGAGTAAAGACAAGCGCGTCGAGTTCGCTGGTGATCGCAGCCGCAGTCCCGGAGAGGGTGTAGACGCCGGTCGCGCTTTCCGTGAGCCCGTTGAAATCTGGGCCATCGGATAGTATGCCGCCTCCGCCCGTGAGCTGGATCGAAAGGCTGTCTGAAGTGTCGATGTTTTGATCGGCGATCGCGGCGGAAGAAAACGGCGTGTCAGTCTGCCCAGAAGCTACAGACTGCCCCGCGACCGTACCCGTTATGGTCGGCTTCAGCGCCAGGATCTCCGCCGTCGCGCCCGCATAGGGCGTGTAAGAGCCAGGATCGTCCGGCTTCTCGCTGCTGGCCCCGGCTGTCGGGACATAATATCCGGGCTGCGCGAAAGTCGGCGCGCTCGCGCCCGCCAGACTGTAAGTGCCTGGAGAGTCCTGGATCTCCCCCGCTTTAGAGGTCGCGCCGGTCACGGGAATATAGGCGCCCGGGTCCGCCAGCGTCGGGGCGCTCGCTCCGGGACCGCTCCAGGTGCCCGCCGGATCAATAGTCCGTGCGCTCGCGCCCGCCAGGCTGTAATAGCCAGCAGAGTCCTGGATCTCCTGCGCTTTAGAGGTCGCGCCGGTCACGGGAATATAGGTGCCCGGGTCCGCCAACGTCGGCGCGCTCGCTCCGGGACCGCTGTAGGTGCCCGCCGGATCAGTGGTTGGCAGGCTCGATCCTGCCGGCGTGGTGCTTTGACCGCCCCCTACGTGGTCCCCTAAGTACGTAAAACCTGGATTAGACTCGGCCCAAGCCATCATTTCGCCCTGAAAGTCAGGGTCTTTCGACGCGTACCCTTGAAAGGAGCCGAACTGGACGTTGTCGTTCTGAACGAGGTTGTTCAGGAACGCCGCCGCCGGCGGCGGTTGGCCGCCCGGAGTTGAATCGACGGCTCCGGACGCTTGCGTCAGGCCCAACGCAGCCGCGGCCGTGCCGCTCGCGTAGCTCAAGGACGATGGATTGTCATCGAAGCCGAAGTTTCGATCTGGCTGAACTGTGAAATGGTTATTTCCGGTCGCGCCAACGACGGGATTTCCTAGGACATGGAGAGGAGGCGCGGTCATCGTCATGTTTTCGCCCGCGACTGCCCGGGCGTTGTTGACAACCCATGTGCTGCCTGCGCCGCTGCCGCTCAGATTGCTGTCGATCCCCGTCTGCGGGAGAACGCCGGCGCCGGTAACCTCTTCCCCGACTCCGACCGCGCCGGACGTCACGGAGCCGACCGTGAGCACCCCGTAACTCTCCGTCATCGTCTCGGATGGGATAATCCCATGGGCGAAGGCCATGGTATAGACTCCCGCGCCGCCAGGCGTTCCGGTCAATTGGACAAGAACCTGATCCATACCCGATATTCCAGGTATGGAAATCTCGGCGCCAAGTTCAATGCTACCCGAAGAGACCGACGTGACTATAAGTGAGTCCAAATTGGTGGATCCCGTGAACGAAAGGGAGACCGGCGTGATCGAACTTCCTGCCGTTACGGCCGCGACCTGCAAGTTCGAATTGAGCGCTGCCTGAATCGCGTGCGCTGCGCGTGGGAAACTCTTGACCCTCGAAAGATTGACTTCGCCAGAGTACTTCCATCCCTGTAACGTAATCGCGAGGGAGCCATTTATGCTTTGCAGTTGACTGAGAGTGAGGTCGCTGACGTTGGCCCCGTTCAAATGCGGCCTTTCGCCCGTCGGGTTATAGCGTATGAACATGATTGTCGCGGACGTGTCGCCATAGCCGGCGAAGAAATCGTTCGCGAGTTGGGTTTCCCCACCCCCACTTTTGGCGCCGTAGTAAGCCGCAACCGCCGCTGCGCTGTTGAACGAGAGAATGCTGCCATCTGGCGTTGCGGTATCACCGACTAGAAAGAGCCGGTCCAAGGCGTACGGACTGCTGTATGTGCCAGCCGAGTCGGTCGTCGGGGCGCTGGCGCCAGCGGCGCTGTAGGTTCCTCCCGGATCGGCGATCGGCGCGGACGCGCCCGCAGGGAGGTATGTTCCCGGCGGGGAGACAACTGTCACGGTCGTGTTGGCGTCGCTTGCGCTCGTGCCTACGCTGGTCGTGTCGGTCAACGCAAAGGTCGAGGTTCCGGAGCCGGAACCTGGTTTAAATACGAGCGCGTCGAGCTCGCTGGTGATCGCGGCCGCAGCGCCCGAGAGCGCATAAAGGCCAGGCGCGCTTGTCGTGAGCCCGCTGAAACCTGCGCCGTCGGATAGTGTCCCGCCGCCGCTCAGCTGGATCGAAAGGATGTCCGAAGTATCGATGTTCGGGTCGGCAATCGTGACAGTAGAAAACGGCGTGTCAGGCTGCCCGGAAGGCGTGGTTTGACCGGCCATCGTACCCGATATGATAGGCGGCAGCGCCAGGATCTCCGCCGTCGCGCCCGCATAGGGCGTGTAATAGCCAGGATCGTCCGGCGTCTCGCTGCTGGCGCCGGCGGTCGGGACATAATATCCGGGCTGCGCAAGAGTGGGCGCGCTCGCTCCTGCCAGGCTATAGGAGCCTGCCGGGTCGATGGTCGGAGAGGATGCGCCCGGGCCGCTGTACGTGCCGGCAGGGTCGACAATCTCCGCCGCAGCGGAGGAAGGAACAATCGGGGGGGTGGTGTTCGTATAGCCGCTCAGATATTGGAACCGACCGCCAGACGCCGCCGACCATGCCGACAGGGCGCTGGTTCCAACCGACAGCGTCGAATGAATCAGCTGAAACGAAGACCACTGGCTGTTTTCATTCTGGATGACGTTATTCATGGATGCAGACAAGGACGTTGTGATTTGACCTGGCGTCGAAAGATAAGCGCCCGCCGATTGTGTCAGCCCCAACGAAGTCGCTGCCGTTCCGCTTGCGTAAGTCATCGATGTGGCTAAAAACGGGTAGCTGCCGTTCTCCTCAATCCAAAAACTTTCAGAATTGACAGTCGCCCCTCTAACAGCCTCGTCGGTTACCGTAAGCGGCGCAGCCTCCATTGTCAGGGCTTGTGGGGCGACGGTCTTCTTCAGGTCAACGACCCAAGTGCTGCCGCTGCCGCTGCCGCTAATATTGGATTCGATTGCGGTATCTCCGATAATGCCATTGCCCGTGACCTCCTGACCGACCGCCACTGTGCCGGAGGTGACGGCGCCGATCGTCAAAACCCCGTAATTCTCTGACAGGGCCGTCCCGGGGGCAAAAGTGCCGCCAGTTAAATTGACATTGTAAACTCCAACTCCACCAGGCGTGCCGCTCTCCTGGTCGATAATATACGCCCCGTTGTCGTTCGCTAGGACGCCGCCGATCGCGATTTGGCCGCTCAAGACGGCGGTAACGTCCATCAGGCCGCCCGACATCGAGCCAACAAAAGACGCTGATTCTGGCGTGATCGAGCTGTTCGTTGTCGTCGCGAGGGTCGGCCGGACCGCATTCAAAGCCGACTGGACGAGACTCGCCGCGTTCGCGAAGCTGGTCGCAGTCGCGAGATTGACTGACGCGCGGAATTTATAGCCCCCCGACGTAAGGGTCAGCGTGCCGTGGATGGCTTGCAACTGGGGGAGCGTTAGGCCGCCGATATTCGCCCCGTAAATCCGCGCCCGGGCTCCTCCCAGTGGCGTCCGGACAAACAGCATGTTGGCCGACGAGCCATTATAACCGGCAAAGAAATCAGTTGCTAGGGTCGCCTCGTCGCTACCTACGCCAAAGAAATTTTCCACCGCCGTGGCGCTATTGAACGACAAGACCTCATTGAGCGGCACGCTATTGCCAAGGTCCAGGAAGAGACGGTTAAGACCATATTGAGACGCGGCCGTGTTGAGAATATAAGTGCCCGCCGCCGCGAGCGTGGGCGCGCTGGCGCCCGCGGCGCTGTATGTGCCGGCGGGATCAGTAGTCGGCGCGGTTGCGCCCGCGAGACTATAAGTGCCGGCAGGATCAATCAGGTATGTCGTCGCGCCCGTTTCGTAGTAGTATCCGGCGGGGGCGCCATTGGGATTGAGTGCCATACCGTAACTCCCCACAAGTTATCGATACAAACTCAGGGACAATTTTCGCAAATTATCAGGCAGTATTTGCGAGCTCATCGACTTGGCCGGGAAGGTTAAGGACATAACCCAGTCCGTTGGCCTCTTTAACCCTACGATACAAATGTCATTTACGACTCTACTTGTTCCTCTAGGATACACTAGCTCAACCTGGAATGTTGTCAACTCGAATCAGCAATAACTACTTGTGTATGTTGATTTAACTGAATCAGTTTGACCTGTGTAGTATTTAAACGATGCGGTCTTCGGGCAGCTCGATTTTGACAGCAGCTTCGCAATGTCGGTAAATCCACGACAGCCCGCTCGGCTTTCGAGAAAAGATTGGACCTGCTCACGGCGTTCAAGCTAAGGAATTGAAAACCCGCGCCGAAAACAAGGAGGGATCGGGTCTTGCCGCGTGCAGCCCCGAATGGATCCGTTCTCGCCGCTACCGCCGACGCGTTTGTCGACGGCGGGAGGAAGCACGAGGCGGTTTCCTGGTTTGAAGGAGCGTTGGCGCTCGCCCCCGGCGACGTCGGCGCCACACTCGGTCTCGTCAGACTTCGCCTCGAACTGCGAGACGCCGTCGCCGCAGCAGTCCTCTTGTCTCGTGCGCTTGCCGAAAACCCGTTCGATCTTCGTCTGCTGGCCGCGCAAAGGGCTGTCGGACTAGCACTCTTTGATCAGAGCCGCTGGAACGACGCCGACCCTTGGCTGCGCTCGGCTGCCGAACTCGAGCCTTGGGATCGGGTTCTTACCGAAGCCCATGGGCGCGTGCGTCGGCAAGCGCAAGCGTGATGGCGGCCGGAGTCAGCCGACCTCCGAGCGCCGAGTCGCCGCGCCGTGAGCCGCGCCGCGATCGCCAATGTCCTAGACGAGGCTCGGATCCGGTACAGTCCTACGAGGAGTCATCTGCGCAAATCCAGGGAATTCCTTCGCCATGCGCCTTCGTTTCAAAGATTAGGTGATGCAACCGACCGGAGATGGTCAGAACCTCATGGCCTTCTTGCTCGACGCGGCCAACCGGCGGCTAATCAAGGGCGAGATGATCGGCGCGGGGGTATTGCTCGAAGAGGTTCTGCGGATCGCGCCTGAAAATGTCGTGGCGCGGCTGTCACTCGCTAAACTTCGGCTTCGTGACAGTCCTAGCGCGGCGAGCCTTCTCGCCCAGCGTGTAGTTGAGGCCGCGCCTAACGACGCCGAGGGGTGGTCGGTCCTGGGTCAAGCACTATCCGCGCTATCGCGGGGAGATGAGGCCGTTCAGGCCTTTCGGCAGGCTGCGCGACTGACCCCCGACGACGCGCACGCGCAAAGCAATCTGTCAGTCGCGCTCTCGCGCGCGGGCGACCCGCACGCCGCCGTGGCCGCCGCTCAGCGCGCCATCTCGCTTGACCCGCGCCTCGCGGAAGCTCACGCGAACTTGGGCCACGCTTACAACATCCTGGAGCGGTCGGAGGACGCCGTATCCGCGTTCACCGCGGCGCTCCACCTTCGCCCCGATTTCTCGGATGCTCTCCTTGGACTGGCGAGAGCTTACAAGTCGCGCGGGCGTCCATCGCTCGGCGTCATCGCGCTGTTGCGGGCGATCGCGCTTGCGCCATCCGCATCGCAACTCCATTTTGAATTGGCGACTCTCTATCAAGAGTTCGGCGAACATCGATTGGCGAAAGACGCGCTCTCGCGCGGGCTCAAATTCGCTGGGCCATTGTCGCGTCTCGAAAGCAACCTCCTGATGGCGGAACAGTACGATCCCGCGAGCAGCGAAAGCCTAGCGGCGAGCGCGGCCCGCAACTGGGGAAACCGGTGCGTGGCCGCAACGCCCGTGTCTAGGCTGGAGCGAGAGTCGCCGGCCCAATGCGGCCGGAAGATTCGCGTCGGCTATGTCTCAAGTGATCTTTACAGTCACCCCGTGGGTTGGCTTGGCGCGGGGCCGATCATGGCCCATGACCACGACGACTTTGAGGTGGTTGTCTACGCCAATCAAACATGCGCCGACGCGCTCACTGAACGGATCCGCGGGTCGGTCGATCGTTGGGTCCCGATCCTCGGTCTCGACGACGACGCCGTCGCGGCGCGAATCGTCGCCGACGAGATTGATATTCTTGTGGACCTGGCCGGCCATACCGGGGGGAACCGCCTGCCGGTCTTCGCGCGCCGGCCAGCGCCAATCCAAATGACTTGGCTCGGCTATTTTGCCTCAACCGGCTTGCCTACTATGGATTACGCGCTGCTCGATGACGCTCATCTCGTCGACGGCGCCGACACGTTGTTTTCAGAGGAGATCGTTCGACTGCCGGGATGCCGATTCTGCTATACGGCTCCCGACCACGCCGATGAGCCTAAGGAAGCCCCGTCGGCGCGAGGCAAGCCGACGACGTTCGGGAGCTTCAACAATGCAGCGAAAATAAACGCGGCAGTCATCGACCTGTGGGCGCAAATCTTATCTGAGACCGCTGAGAGCGAGCTCATGCTGAAATGGAGAAGCTTCGCCGATCCGATTCTGCAAGCGCGAACGCGCGCCGAGTTCGAAAAGCGAGGCGTTCGCGGAGATCGCATTCGATTTGATGGGGCGACGCCGCATGCCGAAATGCTGAAGCAATACGCCCAAGTAGATATCGCGCTTGATCCGTTTCCCTTCAGTGGCGGGGCAACCTCGTGCGAGGCGCTTTGGATGGGGGTTCCCGTCGTCACTCTGCCGGGGTCGCGACCCGTGTCTCGGCAGACTCACAGCGTGCTGCGAACGATCGGGCGCGCTGAATTCTCGGCTTCGTCGCCGTCAAGTTATGTTCAGACGGCGACGCAATTGGCGAGAGACATCGACCGGCTCACCCAAATCCGAAAGAGCCGAAGAGGGGAGATGACGAATTCTTCGATTTGCGACGCAAAGGCGTTCGCGAGGAAACTGGAGGCCGAGTTTCGCGAATTGGTAAGTCGGTGCCGTTCGTGGGCGCGACCCGCAACGGCAATTTGACGTCGGCTCTGGTCATTTTGGCGCTGACGACGGGATATGCTTCAGCCCAACAAAATCACGCTCTGCGGCCTCTCAGGACCTCGACCATCCACAACGTCTCTGGTCCGTCGTAAGAAAATCGCGACCCCCTTTTTCGCTATTTTTCCAGAAAAAGAAATCGCTTAAAGTCCGGGCCGCGGACGTGCAGGCCCTTGGACGGCGGCGCGGTAAGATTTCCTAGAGTATCCTGTTTCTAGGTCTACGCGTGTCCTGCGTTCATGCGGCGCATTCGGCTGGCGGGTATTGGGCGAGGAATTCGCGGCAGGCGCCGGGGATGGCTCGTAAGTTCGCGCGCCGCGCAAGTGAGCGACCTCTTGCTCTTGTGCTTCCGCACCGACACCGCCGTTAAGGTCGAGCGCAGATTTCAAGTGTTATGGCTTTCAGAGCAGGGACAAAACCAAATATACCTGTGTATAAATAGCTCAGGCGGTCAAGTTTAAACCTATCCTCATCCATTGCACGTCTCATGGTTATTGCGACGGCGAAAGATAAAGTGAATGATATCGGCGTTAGTCGATGGTGGGATCGATGGGTCTAAATAGGCAATCGAACTCTACAGCAGAATCTCTTGCTCTATGATGGACGTTCACTGGGTGTACCTGCGCCAGAACGAAGCCTAACTCATTCATATAGGCCACAGCTTCTTGGAACTAGGCCACAGCTTCTTGGAACAACCAATTATCATTGTAAATATTGATTATGGGCAATTCGAGGAGAACGCCGGTGACGGTTTTGAGAGTCTCTTTTGCGCCTTCCAACACAGGCCTCTCATATCCTTGAGTATCAATTTTGAGAAGGATGTTTAGGCGGGAGTCTCTTGCAGGCGCGGCTTCGTCCAATGTCCTGACAACGACGCTTTCCGATGCCTTGAACTCCGCGTCCGGGTCAAAGCCTTTTTGCGGTCGCGGTCAGATCATTGAATGAACTGAACTGAGAGCTCTTGGAAACATTGATCGCCATGACCCCGCTCGACGGCCCGAGGGCTAAATTCGAGGTCGTCCACAGATCGTCTCCGCGCGCCGCGTTTTCGAGCTCCCTAAAGGCTTCCTTCACGGGCTCAAAAGAAATGATCTGTCCTGCATAGCCTCGACGGCGTAGCAACTGTCCAAACTGTCCGGTATTCGCTCCCACATCAAGGACCAGATTAATCCTCCTGTTGTCGATAAAGTCACTAAGATTCGGATTTTTTCTCGCTCGAACGAGCTCAATGCCGGCCCGCTGCCGCAATTTCCTGAGAACCATCCACTTCATGTCCATCAGCGTCGCGATGTTGAGCGCACGCATGGCGGTCTCCTATCCGGCATTATCGCTCCCGCGGAACTCGACTCTCCCGGATTTCGCCTTCGGTGACGAATCCGCCGCCCGGGAAAAACCGCGCTGCGCTCGCCTGCACGGCGCGCTAGCGGGTTAGCTCCTCAAACGCTTCTCCGACCTCGGGAGTGAGCAGCTTCGCCGATTGGGAGTCGCAGGTCCCTGCGCGCCGCCAAAGGCAAGTGCGGTCCATGATCATCGCTCGATCGTAAGGGTCCGTCCAGCATTGGACTTGCTGGTAGCCGAGGCTCGCGAAGTCGACCGGCAGATCGACCGGACGTCCGAGCTCCTTGCTTCGTGGCTGCAAGCTGATCACGTAATTATAGGCGTTGGGAGCGATCGGATTCTCAGTCTCTCCGGAGTTGAAGAGTGGAATGCCGGGGCGTAAGCCGGCATAGCCCGCAGCGCGCCACCACTTGCTTCCGGGATAGACGCCGACGCCGCAAGCTTGGGGATCGGCGTCTATCGCGCGCATCGCCAGGATCGAGCCGCGGGATCGGACCCAGAACCAGATCCGGTTTGGCGAGGCAGCGAGAGCGAGCGAAGCAACCGTCCAGATGAGCGGCACGGCGACCATCAGCGCACGCCGGACCTGCGGTCGGACGAGGCGGTCCGCCAACCAATCGGCCGCCATCGTCGAGCCGACGCCGGCCAGCGTCATTATGAGCGGCAGAGCCGGCGAGATGTATCGGTATTCCTTGTGACTGACGAGGGAGTGGATGACGAAGATGGTTGCAGCCACCCAGAACAGCAGGGGAAGCCTCAACGCGCCATAGAGCGCGGAAAGCACGATCACGACTCCGAAGAGGCCCCATGCGACCGCTTCCCAGCCGATGTAGGAATAAATCGGATTGAGGCCAGCCACGGACGATACCTTGGACTGGTAGTAAATATACATAATAGTTGAATGAAATGGCCAACCCCAGGTGATCCAGTCCAGCAGGCCGCTCAACACGATCGGGAGCGCCAGACCCCACAGCAAGGCTCGGTAGTGCGCCCTCTCGCGAATCCCTCCCACGGCGATGACAGCGACACCGATGGCTGGGATCAGTTGGGGACGCAGAACCGCTGCGAGGCCCAACATTGCCGCGCCCAGGAAGATGTTTCGTTCGGAGGGCGCCCCACGACCCGGATAAGCCAGAATAAAGACCGGTAACGAGCGCTGAGCCGGCAAAACTTTCGGAGAGAGGGTGGGCGTAGAAATAGACCAACTCGAACCAAATAGCGTTCAGAACTCCGGTTATGACCGCGCCGGGAAAGCCCGCGATATTGCGGCCCCAAAGGAAGCCGCAGACCACGGGCGCCAGCGATAGGATGCATATCAAGACAGCGACGCCGCCGAGACCGGCGTCGGGCGGCGACCCGAACAGTTGTCCTACCGCCATGAATCCGGCGATCAATCCAGGCCACAGCCAGCTCCGTTCGCCCACCTGAAAATCCCAAGTGACGAGCCCTTGGCGGTTGACGAGGCGGTTGGCCGCCTCGAGCCACATGCGCTCGTCCGGATGAAGGATGCTCGGCAGCAACGCCATGACGAGGGCGCGTATTGCAACCGCCAGGAGGCAGATCGCCAACAACGCCAGCCAATCGCGCGGCAGGAATCGGCCATCCGGCGACTTGGTCAGTCGCCGTCCGGCCGCGGAAAACGTCATCGGACACCCCCTGGGAGAACGGACTTTTGGGACGTCCCGGGTTGGTTTTCCCGCCGGAACCAAGCGGAATCTGGGCTCTCCGTTCGTCCTGCCCCGACGTTACCGGATCAAGCGATGAGGTCAAGCCGGACGAGGGGCCTCAAGCTCCGCTCGCGGAAACCCGCGGAAGCAGCAGATCGATCTCACTTCTTCATCTCGTGACGCCTCTTGGCCGACGAGCCGAAAATCAGCCCGAGGACCTTATATTCTTCTCGAATTGTTGCGCAAACCAGGGGAGCGATGTTCGACGCTCCGGCCAACATTCAAAGCTGACACAACCGGTTGAGAAGGAAGACTCAATCACATAGTCTCGATATGGATATCGTGAGCGCGGGGAACATCCTGAGCGCGGCGCGGACGGGGGTGATTGCTTGGAAGCAGAGCGCCGGCAGGTCGTCATTCTCTTCGCGGATATGGTTGGCTTCACCGCGTTCTCCGAGCGGTTCGGCGAGGAGGCGGCGTTTGGCCTCATTCAAAGGCTTTCGCAAATCGTAGAAGGCGCCGTCGAGGTTGAAGGCGCGCGCGTCCACAATATAGCGGGCGACGGGATGGTGGTTGCCTTTGGGGCGCCGATCGCGGTCGAGGATGCGCCGCTTCGCGCCTGCCGGGCGGCGCTCTTGATCCTCGAGACGCTAAGGGCGGCGGGGATCGACTTTGAAGTCAAATATGCTGTCCGGCCGCAGATGCGGATCGGGATCAACGTGGGATCGGCGGTTGTCGGACAGCTGCTTTTGGGCGGAGAGACTGGACTCTCGGTGCTTGGAGACACGGTCAATGTCGCGGCCCGCTTGCAGTCTCTCTCGGAACCGGGCGCCGTGCTCTTGAGCGAGGCTGCGTATAGGCTCGTGGACGGCCTGGTCGAAGCGACCTTCGCCGGCGAACACGCTCTCAAGGGCCGTAGCGCCCCTGAAAGAGTTTATCGGCTCGAGGCGATCCGGGGGAAGGCTTCGCGATTCGAGGCCTCGCTCAACCGGGGATTAACGGCTTTCGTCGGCCGCGATCGGGAGCTCGACGTGCTCGAGCGCAGCTTCGAGCTGATGGGCTCCGGCGTCCAGGTCATCGACATCGTCGGCGATCCGGGGATCGGCAAGACCCGTCTTATTCACGAGTTTCACGCACACGCGGCTCAGCGACGCGCGTGGATGCTGACCGGAAATTGCACATCGGACGGACAGAACACGCCGTTTCGAGCCTTCATCGATATCGTGCGCGGCGTTTTCCGTATCGCGCGCGGCGACGACTTAGCCACGATAGCAGGCAAAGTGAACGAGGGTCTTCGCGGCCACGCGCTCAATTCCGATGAACACCTCGGACTGCTGATGAATCTGCTCGGCCATGAATCTCCGCGCGGCTCCCTTGCAGGCCTGG
>Ga0209006_10005218_pt1 | contig 11798 bp, 12 predicted proteins | sample JacPin_JW_Ref_O2_FD_188567 | JGI IMG/M metagenome (GOLD analysis project Ga0209006, IMG submission 188567) | Forest soil microbial communities from Algoma, Ontario, Canada - Jack Pine, Ontario site 1_JW_Ref_O2 (SPAdes) (version 2) | ecosystem: Environmental > Terrestrial > Soil > Boreal... | reverse complement strand
GCGCAGTTTAGGAAAAGAACCCCGCATATTCTGAGAAGCCAGCCGGTTCCAGTCGCTGCAGTCTCGACGCCACGTTGGATCACGAAGCGGAGGACCCCATGGCCCGAACCACGGTAGTTGGCGCCTGTCCACATGATTGCCCGGACACTTGCTCGATCCTGACGACCGTCGAGGATGGCAAAGCGATCGCGGTGCGCGGCAATCCCGATCACCCGTTCACCCGCGGGCGCCTGTGCGTCAAGGTCAACAACTACGAGGAACGCGTCTACAGCGACAAGCGCGTGCTTTATCCGCTCAAGCGGGTGGGCCCCAAGGGCTCCAGGCAGTTTCAACGGATTTCCTGGGACGAGGCGATCGAGACCATCGCCACGCGCTGGAAGTCGATCATCACCGAACATGGCGCACAGGCGATCCTGCCCTACAGCTACCTCGGCACGCAGGGCATCATCAACGGCCTGAACGTCGGCGACCCGCTCTTTAACAAGCTCGGCGCCACCGTGTCGGAACGCACCTTCTGTGACTCGGGCTCGTGCACGGCCTATATGATGACCATCGGCCCCACGCCCGGGGTCGATCCCGAAAGCTTCGTGCACTCGAAATACATTCTGCTGTGGGCGTGCAACACGCTCGGCACCAACTCCCACCACTGGCCGTTCATCGAGCAGGCCAGGAAGGCCGGTGCCAAGCTGGTGGTGATCGATCCGGTGCGGACGCGCACGGCGCGGCTGGCTGACTGGCACATTCCGATCCGGCCCGGTACCGACGCGGCGCTGGCGCTGGCGATGATCCACGTCATCATCAAGGAAAACCTGGTCGACCGCGACTACATCGACAAACACACCGTCGGCTACGACGAACTGGCGGAACGGGCGTCGATCTATACGCCTGAATTCGCCGCGCAAGAAACCGGCATTCCGGCCGACGATATCGTCAAGCTGGCACGGGAATACGCCACCACGCCGCCAGCCGTGGTGCGCATCGGTGTGGCCGTGGAGCGGCATGCCGGCGGCGGCCAGACCGTGCGTGCGATCGCCTGCCTCCCTGGATTGATCGGCGCATGGAAGCATGTCGGCGGCGGCCTGCTTCAGCTGCCGATCTGGGCATTTCCCGTTAAATGGGAGGTGCTGATGCGCCCCGACCTGCAGCCGGAAAAGATGCGCGTACTGAATTCATGGCGGCTTGGGCAGGCGCTGACCGGCGAACTCGGCTTCGATCCGCCGATCAAGTCGCTGTTCGTCTATAACGCCAACCCCATGGCCATGGTGACCGAGCAGGCCAAGCTCGAGCAGGGCCTCGAGCGCGAGGACCTGTTCACAGTGGTCAGCGAGCACTTCCTGACCGACACCGCCAGATACGCCGACATCGTTCTGCCGGCGACGACCCAGCTGGAACAGAAAGACATCATGTTCTCGTGGGGGCATCTCTATCTGTCCTACAACAACCCGGCGATCGAGCCGCTCGGCGAAGCGGTTCCCAACACCGAACTGTTCCGTCGCCTGGCCAAAGCCATGGGCATCGAGGATCCGTCCTTCTTCCGGACCGACGACGAGATGATCGAGGCGTCGCTCGATTGGAGCAATCCTGTCCTGCAGGGAATCGCGCTGGAGGACGTCAAGGCGAAGGGCTATGCGCGGCTTACCATGCCGTCCGCCGACGACTGGGCCCCGCACCGCGATGGAAATTTTCCGACGCCCACGGGCAAGTGCGAGTTCAAGTCGACCATCACCGGCGGCGGCAATTTCGTCGTGCCGTTGTTCCGCCAGGGCTACAATGGCGACCAGGACGGTACGCCGGTGGACGCCTTGCCGCATTACATTCCGCCGAACGAGAACCTGCAGTCGACTCCGGCGCTGGCAAAGCGTTATCCGCTCAGCCTGATCACGCCCAAGAGCCACGCGTTCCTGAACTCGAACTACGGCAATCTGCCCGCGCAAACCGCCCAGGCGGGAGGCGAGGAGCAAGCGGTGTTCCTTCACCCTGACGATGCGGAACCGCGCGGCATCGTGGCCGGAACGCCGATTCGGGTGTTCAACGACCGCGGTGCGTTCGAGGCCTTCGCCAGCATTTCGCCCGACGTCATGCCGGGCGTGGTCATGGCGCCGTCGGGATACTGGCATCGTTCTAACCGCAAGGGAGCAACGGTCCACGCGCTGACGCCGCCTGCTTTCGCGGACCTTGGCCGGGCGCCGACCTTCTCGGACGTGCTCGTCCAGGTCGGCAGGATCTGAACCCCCGATGACTTATGTGGTCACCGACAATTGCCGAGGTTGCCGATACACGGAATGCGTGACCGTGTGTCCGGTCGAGTGTTTCCATGTCGATGAGAAGATGACCTACATCGACCCGGAAAACTGCATCGATTGCGGCGGCTGCGTTCCGGTTTGCCCGGTTGCCGCTATCGAACCCGACTATCGTCTGGCGGCCGACAAGAAGTTCTGGATCGACGTCAATCGCAAGCGCGCGGCCGAAACGCCGGTGCTCACCGGGCGACTGCCGCCGCTGCCCGGCGCGGACGCGCGCCGGCAAGAACTTGGACGATGACGGGATCCGCTCTCGACCGGGCCGATGCTGACGGGTTTCGCATCGCCGTGGTCGGCAGCGGGCCGAGCGGCTTCTACGTGAGCGAAGCTTTGCTCCGCGCGGGCGTGCCGCTCAGCGTCGACATGTTCGAGCAACTGCCGGTGCCGTACGGACTGGTCCGGTTCGGTGTCGCTCCCGATCACCCCAAGCTTAAGCTGGTTACGGCGGCCTTCGACCGAATCGCAACGACGCCGGGGTTTCGTTTCATCGGCGGCGTCGCGGTCGGACGCCATGTCGCCATCGACGAGTTGCGGGAAAGCTATGACGCGGTGGTGCTCGCGACGGGCGCCGACATTAGCCGGTCGTTGGGCGTGCCCGGCGAAGACCTCTCCGGGAGCCATCGCGCCGGCGACTTCGTCGGCTGGTATAACGGCCATCCGGATTTTCGTGACTGCCAGTTCGATCTCGGCTGCGAGGCCGCGACGGTGATCGGCCATGGCAATGTGGCGCTCGACGTGGCGCGCATCCTGGCCAAAACCGCCGACGAGCTGCGCCGGACCGACATCGCCGCGCATGCGCTCGAGGTTCTGGCGGAAAGTCGAATTTGCGAAATTCATGTCGTTGGACGGGGCAAGCCGTCTCAAGCAAAATTCACCGCGAAAGAATTGCGCGATTTTCTCGAGCTCGACGAATGCGACGCGTCGGTCCTCAGCCGGGACGTCGCGCCGGATGATTTCACGCCGGACAATCCGCAAGACCCGGAATTAGCCGAAAAGCTGGCGCTGCTTCGCGGATTTTCGCAGCAGGTTTCGACCAAGCGCCGTCGATGCGTTTTCCGGTTTGGCCTTTCGCCTCGGGCGATCAGGGGGCGGGGCCGGGTGGAAACGATCGCCTTTGCGCCACCGGCTTCACCGGCGATTGAAGACATCGACTGCGGCCTGGTGTTTCGCAGCGTCGGCCGTCGCAGCACCCCTCTCGCCGGTGTTCCCTACGACGAGCATCGGGGCGTGCACGCCAACAACGAGGGGCGCGTGGCAGATGGCTCGTCCGTCATTGCCGGTCTCTACGTCTGTGGTTGGAGCAAGCGCGGTCCGAGCGGCACCATCGGCACCAACCGCGGCTGCGGCATGGCCACGGCGGAGGCCGTTCTTGCGGATCTGCCCGCGCTTTCGGGGCGGCGTTCCAGCGATCCCGATGCGCTGCTGGCACGGCTGCGCCATCGCGTCGCGCGCATCGTGAGCTACCGCGATTGGGTTGCCATCGACGCGGCCGAGAAGCGCCGGGGTGCTCCGCTCGGCAAGCCGAGGGAAAAATTCGTGTCGGTCGCCGACATGCTGGCGGCGGCAGATGCGTGATTGCGCCGGGTGCTTTGCGACGCGATAGCGGTCTTGGAGAGGCGAGGAGGCAAGTGATGTCGGTTCCGTTTGTTGATGCCTTTGGCAGGGGCGTAAAATACCTGCGGCTGTCGGTGACGGATCGTTGCGATCTCAGATGCCGATACTGCATGTCGGAGGCGATGACGTTTCTGCCGAGCAAGCAACTGCTCTCGTTCGAAGAACTGGACCGGGTCGCGCGGTGCTTCATCGCCTCCGGAGTCGACAAGATCAGGGTTACCGGCGGCGAGCCCTTGGTGCGGAAGGACATCATGCGGCTGTTCCGCAGCCTGGCGCGGTATTTGGCGGACGGTCAGCTACGGGAACTTACCCTCACGACCAACGCCACTCAATTATCGCGATATGCGAACGAACTGCGCTCCCTCGGTGTGCGACGGATCAATATTTCGCTGGATACGCTCGATCCCGACAAATTCGCGATGATCACGCGCGGAGGGTCGCTTGCGCGTGTGCTCGAGGGGATTGAAGCGGCACGGACGGCGGGCCTTGCCGTCAAACTCAATGCGGTGGCGCTCAAGGACCATACCGAACGAGAGATCGATGACCTCATTGTTTTTGCGCATTCCGGGGGGATGGCGCTGACGTTGATCGAAACCATGCCGCTCGGCGAGATCGGTGCAGATCGTACCGATCAATTCCTCTCGTTGACTGCGCTGCGTCGCTTGATCGAGCAACGCTGGACGCTGGTCGATCTGGCTGAACGGACGGGCGGTCCGGCTCGCTACGCGCGTGTGGTCGAGACCGGTGGCAAGATCGGCTTTATCACGCCCTTGACCCACAATTTCTGCGAGGACTGCAATCGCGTTCGTGTGACGGCTTCAGGGGTCCTTCACGCCTGCCTCGGCCAAAACAACGCGGTTGATCTCAAGCACGTTCTGCGCGGTTCGGGCGGCGACGCGGCGCTGGTGCAGGCGATCGGACTGGCGGTAAGAAGCAGGCCGCGAGGCCATGATTTTGAAATCGGGCGGGGCGGACGTCCATCCATCGCCCGGCACATGTCGGCGACAGGCGGCTAGCGCGCACCCTCATCCCCAAGGGCGGAACTCACTCAAGCCCATAATGACGGTGGCACGCTGCGCAAATCCCGTCGAGGTGGTCGCTGACTTCCGAAATGGATTTCAGGTCATGCGCTTCGGCGGCGCGATAGGCCTTGTCGGCGGCATCAGCCAGTTTTTTGACATAGCCGTTCCATTCGGGGTCGAGCGCTCGCTGCGGAATCATCAGCGCGTTGGTGGCCTCGGCCAGCGTCGCCGCGCCGCTCACGATCTGCTCCCAATCGTCGTCCGATTTGGGCGAGAGGTCATGCTCGCCCTTGGCATCGATCACAATCCCGTTGGACTTCCAGATCACCGCCGCGGCGGGACTGAGGACATGCTCCATGAAGGTCTTCATGTCGACATGGGCCACGAAAGGATGGGCCACGAAGGGCGAGGGGTCGGCATCGCCGGAAAGCGATGGCGATGCCGCCGCGCATCCGATGAGGGTTGCGGCAATCACATGGCGAAAGCGGCGGTTGCTGGTCATGTCAGCCAATCCGCATCGTAAAGCCGATCCAGCGCCCGCAAGCGACCACCGAGATCCACAGCAGAATGGACAATCCCCCGGCGAGCCGCGCTTGCAGCGGCAGCCGGGCCTGGTTCTCCCATTGCGGCTGGTTCCTGGCGCTGATGGCATGAAAGATCACCATGTTCAGGCCGGCCGCGCCAATCAACAGCAGCTTGGCGATGAAATAGCCGTTCTCCAGATATTTGGTGGCGTTGGAAATAAACATCAGACTGCCCGAGGCAACGGCGACGGCGAACGCGAACCAGGTGAGCGGTAAAATTCCACGGCTGACGCGGCTCACGGACCGGTCAAGCGAGGCGAGCCCCAGCAATCTCAGATCGACCACCAGAATGGAACCGACCACCAGGCAGATCGAGACCACATGCACCGATTCGATCAGCGGAAACAGCAGATCGTTCTCGCGAATGTTGTCCGCGAGCGCACTGTTCTCGAAATACGAAATCAGTTCCTGAAGCTGCAGCATCATCCCGCCTGCGTATAAGCAATCCAGCGTCCGGCGAACAGGATGCCGCACCAGACCAGAATGGAGAGGGTCGCCGCGAGCTGTCCGGCTATCCGCCGGATTTGATTTTTGTCCCAGAAATTCGGCGATGACGACAACGACCATTGCAGCCAGGCCGTGAGCACGATGGCGACCGCGAGCAGCGCCATCTTGAGATAGAAGGCCGAATTGAGCAGCGAACGTTTCGGCTCGCCGATGATCAGCAGGCTTCCCGTGATCAACAGCACCAGCAGCACCGGCCAGATCATGGGAAGGAAACGCCGTGCCACGTCAGGCAACGGCACATCGCGATTGAGCAGCCGCCACAGCCGGAGATCGACCAGCACCGCGGAAGAAAACACCACGGCGACGCTCAGGATATGGATGGTCTGAAGCGCCGGGATCACCCATTTGGTGGTCTGGATGATGTGGCTGAGCGATGTAGCCGCCAGCCATTTGGAAAACTCGCTCAGGGCGACGTCGATCATCACGTTATTGATCGGCAGGCGGCGTCAGGCTGTAGCTCAGTTCCTGACCGCTCGGCAGCGTAACTTTCATCAGGAACCCGCCGGAGGTCCCGTCGCGAAGCGGCGCGTAATAAAAGACGGCGTGATCTCCAGGCTGCAGCGAACGCTTGGTCCAGCCCGAGCGCGTCAATACCCCGGGGCTCGAGACTTCGAACACCCATGAAGCGGCGGCCTCGCCGTTCTTGGCGTCGACCTCGATCACGAAGGTGATGTGCGGGTTGGTCCAGTTGACGGTCTTGACGGTGCCTTGCACGGTTTGGGGATGCTCGAGATCGTAGGCTGCATTCGAATGGTGCGCAGCCGCCATGCCGGCGAAACCCAGCGTCAGGCATGCAATGAGGAAAGCTATTCTGGAGCCTTTTCCGTTCCGATTCAATCGGAACGGAAGCTCCACTTCTTTATTTGGCGCGTTTTCTTCACGCGAACCGGTATCCACTTCGCTGGAAAACGCTTTAGGCGACATCTTGATCATCCTCATTTCACTGCGCGCACCGAGCCGTCCGGGTTTTGCCTGTTGGGAACGAATATATCGTTGCCGTACTGATCCTTCCCGGCGGTGAGGTCTTCCTGGGCACATTCACCCTCGGTGATCTCATAATGACGCTCGGGATAACGGCGGAAAATTCGTGTCGTTTTCCAGGTCGTGGTCAGAACCTTCGGCGCCGTGATTTCCATGTCATCGTGAAGAACGTCCGGCTTCACCAGATGCAGCCGTTCGAGAATGTGCATGTCGCCATTATTCGGGATGCCGACCGCTTCGCTGGTGGCGATATAGGCCTGCGGCGCGATGGCGGTGGTATCGATCACCAGCGTTTCGCCGTCCCAATGCCCGATCGAATGGCCGTGCAGTGTCAGATCCGGATCGTCGGGATGCGCGCGGCCATCCATGTAGATTCGCCGCATCCGGTTGCCGTCGACTTCGCCCAGCATGGTGATGCGGCCGGGAGTCGTCAGAAGCTCGAACGCATTATGATTGATCAGCATCCAGGTCGGCATGCCATGCGGCAGGCAATGGCTGAGAACGAGAAAAGGCCGGCCGGCCTTTTCCTCGGCCGCCATGTGCTGGACCTGGGGTAGAATGTCCGGCTTCCAGGGCGGGGCATTGCCTTGTTCCTGGCGCTTCTGGTCACCAACGTCCGGAAGCCAGACGCCGTCGAGATCGGGTGGCGCAGCGGCCCGGGAACCCGCGGACATCGAAACCAAGCACATCCCGACCAGCGCGGCGACACGGCAGGCGATCGCAAACCTTCTCGCAACTGGATTCACGCTGATTAAACCGTTGTTGTCAGACAGAGGGTGCAGTCAGAGACCGCCTGAGAAGCTGCCATTGGACCGTTCACCGAACCGTTCAGCGCCGCCGGATATTAGTGGCCGCGATCGCAAATGAAAAGCCGCGCCGCGGTGCTCGGCCTCGGCATTCCAACATGGGTGCTCTCTATCTTCGAATAGATGATCGCGAAAGCTGCGTGTTGTCCGGCTGCGCGAGATTTAACAACACGCTTTGGTGATTGGTCGCGCAACCGGGCAGCGGTGTCATGAAGCAGATGTCATGAACGAAGCGCGCTGGCGAAATTCTACCGTCTATTGGCCCGATGCGCCGCTCAACAAGCATGCCGTCAGCTCGGTGCGGTTATGGACGCCGAAGCGCCTGCACAGATTGGTGACGTGTTCTTTCACGGTCTGGTCCGAAATTCCCATCTCGCGCGCGATCTCCTTATTGGTCCGGCCACGGCAGACGCGGATCGCGACATCCGCCGAGCGCGGCGGCAATCGCGCCGAAAGCGCCGCCGCTGGCACGGTCGCAGGAAGCGTCCGCAGCATGATCGGGGCGCCCGCATCGTCGTCGATCTGCCCGGCATTCATCATGTTGGTGAGCGCCAGCGAGCCAGCGCGGCACAGCATATCCATGCGTTGCCGCACCAGCGGCGTATAGGGAGCCGACGCATCCCGCGTCGCGGTGAACAGAACACCGACGATCCTGTTTTCGCACCGGAGCGGGCCGCCCATGTTGTAGCTGAAGCCCCATTCGTGCAGCATCTCCCACGACGCACTGCGCGGCCAATGGCGCGGACCGAGCAGTGAGGCGCCGTCGATCGTGCGCCCCGCGGTCAGGATGCAGTCCAGCACGGGGTCGCATTTCCAGAAACCGGATTTGTAATTGTCGAGAAGCCCTTCCGCGACATGCCGGCTGTAGACCAGATCGGGCTCCGCGCCCTCCAGCAAATACAGGCCAACCGTCGGCGAGCCGGTGAGCTCGCCGACCGCTGAACAGCAGGCAACGCCTAGCGCGCGGACCGACCGGCTTTCGGCGATCGACATCAGCCGATCGGCGAGCTGGCGTTCAGGTTCGTCAAGCCTTGCATACTTCGCCGGCACCGTCCCCTCGCGCGTTGAAGCCCCTGTCGCGGCGCAACCCGATTCCCGCTGCAGCCGCTTCCTCGAAGTGCACAGTCTCTCTGTTCGCTGGTCAAGTGAAAAGAAGCAGCAAATTCAAAATCCTTGAGCCCAACTTTGCAGCATTAGGCACTGCACGCGGCACCGCTGCACCCCCCCATGGTGGGGGATTGCTGGGTTCCCGATCGGCCGCCTAGCATCATGGTCGAAGCAAAGGGTTGCGCGGCGTGCCAGCGACGATGACGGGTCGTCGAAAGCGCCCGCAATTCGGCGGGGACCGCTTCGTTACGCATCGCCAGGTGATTTCGCCGCGCGCCATCGGATTGGTGCGTGACCGAACGGCTGCGCGCCTGCGAGCGACATGACGCCTCGCCGGCCCAATTTCAGCCCCTCGACGCGCGCGGCGATGCCCGCTCGCGCGGCGAAGCGGCCGTCTCAAGAGGAGTAGATCGATCATGAACGTATCCGTGCAGCGCGCCGCCAAGCCGCCCGAGGCGGTCCCGGTCTCCGAGTTTCACAAGCGCCTCGACGAACTGCTTCCGATGATCGAGGCACAGGCGAACGAGGCCGAGACGCTCGGCTACCTCACCGACGACGTGGTCGCCGCCATGCGCAAGGCCGGCATCTATACCATGCTGTTTCCGAGAGCCGTGGGCGGCGCGGAGCTGTCGCCGTACGACGCCATGACCGTGATCGAACGCCTGTCCTATGCCCATGCGTCGGTCGGTTGGTGCGTCATCGGCAACAACATGGAAGGTACCACCCTGGCCATCTACATCGAGGACGAGGGCATCAAGAAGGTGTTCGCCGCCGGTCCGGACATCACCATCGCCGGCAACGGCGTGCCGCGAGGTTTCGCCCGCCCGGTCGAGGGCGGCTACATGATCCGCGGCAACTGGGCCTATGGCAGCGGCATCCAGCACGCCGAATGGGTGCATTCCGGTTGCTTCCTCACCGACGCCGCAGGCAAGGACGTGATCATGGGCCCGCACGGCCAGCCCAAGGTCATCGTCACCCATCATCCCCGTTCGACCATCAAGCTGATGGGCAATTGGGACGTGCTTGGCCTGCGTGCCACCGGCAGCTTCGACTACACGCTCAGTGAGGGCGACGAACTGTTCGTGCCGACCCACATGACCTACGATTTCGACATCGACGCGCCGCGCCGCGGCGGCCCGCAAGGCGCGCTCGGCCTTGCCGGCTACAGCGCCTGGGCCCATTCCGGCTGGGCGGTCGGCGTCGGCCGCCGCATGCTCGACGAACTGGTCAAGGTGATCGTGCAGCGCCGCGATCCGTTCGGCAAATCGAGCGACAGCGCGAGCTTCAGGTTCCAGTTCGCCCAGATGGAGGCGCGCTATCGCGCGGCGCGGGCGCTGGTGCATGAGACGTGGCGTGACGTATCCGCGACCTGCGATCGCGGCGAGCAGCCGACCCTCGACCAGTTGACGATGATCAAGCTGTCGCTGCGTCACATTCACGACGCGGTCTCCGACACTGCCACATTCGCGCATCGCGCCGCCCGCGGCGCATCGCTGCACAACACGCCGATGCAGCGCTTCTATCGCGACATTCACTCCGGCACCCAGCACATCCTGATGGCGGACCAGATCGTCGAGGAGTGCGGCCGCGCTCTGCTCGGCCTGCCGGGTCCGGATGCGCATTGGACCGTGTTCGGCGTGGTCGACTGACCCGCGTCGGCGCAGAAGAGGAAACCGGCGTGTCCAGGCAACGCATCATCGGCTTCTGCGGCTCCAGCTGGCGTCCGGCGAGATCCCGGGCGCTGGTGGAAGCGGTCGGGGCAGATTTGCGCGAGCGATACGCCATCCCCACCGAGATCCTGGACCTGGTCGATGCCGGGCCCGGTCTTGCGGCCTTTTCGCGCGAGGCCTTGAGCGACAGCGCCCGCGACGTGGTCGAGGCGATCGAGGGCGCCGACGGTCTCGTCATCGGCTGCCCGGTGTTCCAGGGCTCCTATCCCGGGTTGTTCAAGCACGTGTTCGACCTGATCGAACCCGGCGCGTTGAGGAACCGCCCGGTGCTGTTGACGGCACTCGGCGGCGGCCTTCGTCATTCGCTGGTGGTCGAGCATCAGCTGCGGCCGCTGTTTGGTTTTTTCGAGGCCTGCACGGTTTCCACCGCGATCTATGCCAGCGCGACCGAATTCGAGGCGGGCCAGCCGCTGCCGCCGATCATCGCCGCGCGGCTCGCCAACGCGGTCGACCAGTTTGCCGGCCATCTGAAGGCCCGCTGCGCGGACGCGGCATGATGCGCCGACGCAACCAGGACCTTGCGTTTCGTTCAACTGGAGACTTCGCCCATGCCTGACGTCGCTGTGAAACCCGGCTCCGATCTCACCGGGTTTACCCGCTCCGAATACGACATCAACGGGGTCAAGACGGTTGTCCAATCGATCGGCAGCGGACCCGTGCTGGTGTTCCTGCACGGCACCGGCACGTTCACCGGTTTCGAGGTGGCGCGAGAATGGGCCGCGCACCACACGGTGCTGATCCCGTTCCATGCAGGCTTTGGCGATTCCGGCGACTCTGATGTGATCGATACCGTCGAGGATCATGTGCTGCACTACATGGACCTGTTCGACCGTCTCGGTCTTGAGAATTTCGACCTCGCAGGCTTCTCGCTGGGCGGATGGCTCGCCGCCGAATTCGCCATTCGTCAGCCGCAGCGGTTGCGCCGGCTGGTGCTGGTCGCTCCCGCCGGCCTCGTGGTCGACGCCGCACCCGCGCCGGGGCTGTTCGATATCGCCCCGCAGGACCTGCCGGCCTATCTGGCCCACGATCCCTTGGCCGCCTTGCGCTATTTTCCGCAAGCGCCGGATCCGACCTTCGAAGCGCGGCTGGGACGCGAGGTCACGGGCTTTGCCAAACTGATCCGCAACGATCCCCAGGGCAATCCCAA
>Ga0209006_10005217_pt1 | contig 11800 bp, 12 predicted proteins | sample JacPin_JW_Ref_O2_FD_188567 | JGI IMG/M metagenome (GOLD analysis project Ga0209006, IMG submission 188567) | Forest soil microbial communities from Algoma, Ontario, Canada - Jack Pine, Ontario site 1_JW_Ref_O2 (SPAdes) (version 2) | ecosystem: Environmental > Terrestrial > Soil > Boreal... | reverse complement strand
TTTCACCGCCACAGCCATGATGCGCCTGGCCGAGCAGGGCAAGGTCGATCTCGCGGCCCCAGCCCGCAGATATCTGCCGGACCTCAAGCTCGCCGACGAAACCGCCGCGAGTGTCACGATCCGGCAACTGCTGAACCACAGCGCCGGCTGGATGGGCGACGACTACGGCGACTTCGGCCGCGGCGAGGATGCGCTCGCGCGCTACGTGGCCGGCGTGAAGCAGCTGCCGCAGCTCACGCCGCCCGGAGAGGTTTTCGCATACAACAACGCCGCGGTCGTAGTCGCCGGGCGGGTGATCGAGACGCTGACGGGCAAGCCCTACGAGACGGCGCTGCGGGAGCTAGTGCTGGAGCCGCTGGGGCTGAGGCACTCCGGCTTCTTCACCGACCAGCTGGTCGGCGAGAGCATCGCGGCCTCGCACGACGCCAAGGACAACCACGCCGTCGTCATGAGCGGTGCCTGGGCGTTTCCGCGCAGCATCGATTCGACCGGCGGCCTGATCTCGAGCGCGCGCGAGCAGCTCGCCTATGCCCGCTTCCATTTGGGCGACGGCGCCGCGGCCGACGGCAAGCGGGTGGTCACGCCGCAGTCGCTCCAGGCGATGCGCTCCAACCCCGGCCCCGGCGGTACCATCACCATGGAGATCGACGGCGTGTGCCTAGGCTTCTGGCAGCGGCGCACGGCCGAAGGCGTGCCAGTGTTCCAGCACGGCGGCTCGTGGGGCGGGCAGAACTCCGACTTCTTCTTCGTGCCCGACCGGCAGTTTGCGATGACCGTGCTGACCAACTCGACGGGCGGCCCCAGGCTGATGGCCGAGCTCGGCCGCTCGGGCTGGGCGCTCACCAAGTTCTGCGGGCTCAGCAACCCGCCAGCCGAGCCCAGGCTGCAGCCGGTGGCGCGGCTCAAGGACTACGAAGGTCATTACAAAGGCTGGGTGATCCCGCCCGACGGGCCGCCGGACAAGATCGTCGAGCTGAACGCCGAGCTTAAAGTCGCAGACGGTGGCTTGCGCGCCACCGGCGACCTCGAGCTCTCCCTAGCCTTCTACCGTGACGACTACGTGCTAACGACCGATCCCGACGGCGAGGTCAAGCGCAGCGACTTCCTGCGGGGGCCCGACGGCAAGATCGCCTGGCTGCGCGACGGCGGCCGGCTGTTTGCCAAGCAGGGGTGAGTGGCAGGCCGCTAGACCCGAGGCATCCCTGAGGTGAGGCGCGCAGCGGTAGCGCGAAGTACCGCGATGGGTCATTTTCGAACCGAGGCAGTGAACTCTGCTGCCCGGCCAACTTCCGCTTCGCCCCGAAAGCTGACGTCAGGTCCCAATGAGTAATTGATCGCGAAGGGCCAACAGCCGAAGTCAAATGTCACGGAGAGGTCTGCGGCACGTCGCGCAAACACCATTGCTACGCCGCCGAATCGTCGCGACCAAAGAGACAAGCAATCGCAGGGTGACTTTTTCCTAAAGAATGACCGGGCCTGCGAAGGATGCGATCGCTGGCACCGACAATTGCACGGAGGCGCATCGCAGTGAGCTGAGTGCCGCAAGCGTGGCAGCAAGCCCGATCCATCTCGCCAACGAATTACGTCTGAACTCGATGCTTCAAGATGAACAAGCTCTGAAGCGCTCAATCACTCGCCGTGACTTCGTCGGCAAGGCAGCTATAAGAGGCTTTGGCGCCGCAATCACGACTGGCGGACCCGGGTATGTTGTCCATGGCCGCGAATGCCGAAGATGCCGCCGGGCGGCCTGTCGTTGAGGTGGCGCACGGAAGGCTACTGGGATCGCGAATTGGCCGTCTATACGCGTTCCGTGGTGTGCCCTATGCCATCGCCGACCGTTTCGGCCCGCCGCAGCCGGTACCCGCCTTCACGGGAATCCGAGAAGCCGTTCACCCAGGGCCAATATGCCCCCAGCTCCCCTCTCGCCTAGAAATCATCATGGGGCCGCCGAAGCAAAGCCGCCGGATGTCGGAGGCGTGTCAGGTGCTCTCGATCTTCTCGCCTGATCTCAACGGCAAGAGACCCGTCATGGCGTGGTTTCATGGCGGCGCCTATGTCACTGGAGGTGGAGAGGAGGGCTGGTACGACGCCTCCCGACTGGCCGACGAAGGAGATATTGTCACGGTCACGATCAGCTATCGTCTCGGTGCCTTTGGCTATCTCCATACCGACGAGTTGGGGGCGCCGAATGTAGGTCTGCAAGATCAGAAAGTGGCCTTGCAATGGGTTCGCGAGAATATCGCCCAGTTCGGCGGTGATCCGGAGACAATCACGGTGTTCGGGCAATCGGCGGGGGCCCACTCCATCGCGTCGCTTCTTGCCACCGGTGAGCGTCCGTTGTTTCGACGTGCCATCCTACAGAGCGGACCGTTCGGCACCGTCATCAGCAAAGCCGATGCCCAAGCCGTTGGCCGACAATTTCGCACAGCCCTCGGGAAGTCGCCGGCCTCCGCTACCTTCGAGGAAATGCTTGCCGCACAGAAAATGGTCCTTGCCAGCTCGGACGGCGCGCTCGCGTTTGCTCCGGTTGAAGTCAACCCGTTACGCCCCATTGTCGCCAAAGGGACCAACCTGGATTTTGTTGTCACCTGGACACGCGATGATGCCGCCCCGTTTGTCGCCTTGCGGCACAAGGGAAAGCCATTCGGAGGAATGATCGACGACGTGATGACGATCATGGCAACACGCGGCTTTATCTCGGGGCCGAGCAAGACGCTCGCCAAGACCCTCCGCAAGGCCGGCCATCAAGTCTCCACCTATGAGATTACTTGGCGGCCCCGAGGCAGTCCGTATGGCGCGACGCACTGCGTCGAGCTTCCACTGCTGTTCGGAGATTACGCCGATTGGGAGGGCGTCCCGATGCTCGGGACGGCACCCGCCGAACAGGTCGAGCGACTCGGCCGGGAAGCGAGAGCGTTGTGGGCGGCCTTCGCCAAATCGGCTCGGCCTCCTCGCGCAACCGAATGGTTGAAACAATACAGCTAGCCGGGGACGAATGGCGTTGTGCAGTTCGGTGCCACCCGATCAAGGAGCATGCCGTAGCTTCCAAATCGACCGTCTGGGCAGCGAGACGGCGCTTACTTAACTCGATTGCCTCGTCGGTCTGGCGCAGCTGCTCGCCGCCGTCGGGCCGGTCAGGGTGCGCCGCCAACTAGGCGGAGTGCGCTGAGCACTGACACGAACACCGGCGGCTAGCCCATCGACGGCCAGCCACCCAGCTTCGGTCTCTTCGCCTACTGCGACGCGATACGGCCGACCGTGTGTAGACTTGTGGCAATTGCAATCGAAGACGAACCCAGCGTCGTAGTTTCCAAGAGACAAGCGCGGCAATCTTGAAGAAACGGACGTAGGCCGCGACTTCTGCAATGGGTCATCAAGTGACATTTGGTAGTTGCGGAGCCACGTCCGTTTCACCCGCGAGAGCGGACATTCGTCAGCGCCATTCTTATGTTCGCTGAGTGAATTTCCTTACTTGGGTCACGCGCGGCTATCTTGAGTGGTTTGGCCTCCTGAAAGAAAGCAACAGCCTCGGATCACCGCCTGATCGATGGCCGTCAATTTCTCAGTCAATGGGGTGTGGTTCAAAAAGAGAGACGTAAGCGCGACCGCGCGAGAGACGACTGGATGTGGGATGAATTATCGGAAAGCACACGCTCGCCTTCCGGCTCGCAATCGATCACGCCGCGCATCGAACACTCAACTAGCAACGCTGCTTCTACACCGCGTTCTATTTTCAGTGATGTCGACGAATAAATGTTTCCTTATGCAGTTCGTCGAATTCGACCAAGGTGTTTTGCCAATACCACTGACAAGGAAAGAGGCAAAAGCTTATCAGTGCCTGTGTGCCGCCTTCGTTTCCATTGGATGAGTCGCAGAAACCCCGAACGGAACGAGGCCTGCGGTAAAAAATTTTGATTTGGAAAATTCGACACCGGAGACTGGGCGCGACAAGCGTCAGATCAGCTTATTTTTTCGGTCACCGAAATCGGCGCATACACCCGCTCCGGTGTTTGGGTTGGTACGATTCAAACTTGAACTCTTGCTCTGGCGAGTGAGGTTCAAAATGGGCTGCGCCGGAGCGTTGCAAAAAGGCGTTAGAATTCAACACTCCGGAAAAACCGTACTCTCGAGTAGAAGTTCAGAGCTTCAGAGAAAACCTCGCAAGAGAGACCGACCTCGCCACGGCGCGGTGCCGCCGGCGTCCAGAGGTTACTTGCCCGGAAAGCCAAATTAGCCGGCTTTTGGGGACGGGACCTTAGGGCGGAGAACGGGGCGACGATAGGCTCTGGCGGCGGACGCAGTCGCGGTCGAACCCGTCTCCTCGCACCAAAATCCCTGGTAACAGGGAAATATCAGCGAATTTTGGTGAGAGGGCTACTCCTGGCGGATTTCAGCTCACGATTTAACCAATACATTCAATCATCTAGTTTCCGAATTCCCTAACAGGGAAACAGGGAATTTTTTCTCTCCAACAGGGTAGGAAACTCTGCGGAACAGGGAAGAAAGACCTTCAAAACCAGAGATATAATCATTACACGTTGCCAGTCGACGTGGCCGTGGCCACCTCGGAGGGTAGCCTAGAAAGCAGCGAGCGTCGTATCGCTAGCGTTCGAGCCGTCGCTAATGATCTTCCATCGGAGCCCAGCGCAAACCTTCCTCAGCGAAAATGGTTCGATATGCCGGAACACTATGGTGTCTTCGGGATAAAACGAGACCACAAAGTCAACGTCGTCCCGTCGAAGAGTCACTAGCCGTTTCGGCTGCTCGATGCTGGAGGCCATTGAACCCTCCTCTGAAATCCCATGGTGACATCCAAAAAAATAGCCCCAGCGTTTGTCGCGTTACGCTGAGGCTACAAAACAGAGGTTTTCACAATACAGAAGGCGTTGGGCCCGTGGGAGAGTGAGGGCCACGCATAAACCTTATCACGGCCCGATCGATCAGGCGGCCATGTCCACAGGCCGTAAATGTTTTTAACTGACAAGAGGTGCAAATTTGCAACATGTCCGACGGCTAACTACCGCAATAAGGATCGCCGAAATTTCTGCTCTCGATTCGCGCCGTCACCATCGGCCACCGAGCCCAGCGACATTGGAATGAATAAAACCGAGATACATCGGAGAGCCATTCAGCGCACGTTCGCAGAGCTCTACAGTGTTCCGCCCCGCTCGGTCGATGTTGTGTGGGTTGGCGAGAGCATCACTGTGCGGTGCGCAGGAAAGATTTTCACCCATCAGACCGGCGGCGCAGACAACGAGTTTGTCAGCAAGGACCGAAGATCCCGTCACCGTAACGCCATCTGCTGAGAAACGCGCGCACCTAGCGTAGAAAGTCGGTTGGCTGTGCAACTTTTCATAGGTTAAGGCGTTATCGCATAAGAGGAAATCCATGTCAGATTATGTGTTTAGGATCGGCCAAACGGTTGATTATACGCGACCATCCCGATTCATTGATGCGGCCCCTGGTCCTTATAAGGTTGTTCAAAGAATGCCCCGGGAGGGCTCTGAATACCGGTACCGTATCAAGAGCCTGGTTGAAGCACATGTGCGGGTCGCTAATGAAAGCGACCTGAGCGCAGACTCGTGCGCCAGCACCGCGACCTTACTGTCCAGCTAGTGGATGAGCAGAAGTTCGGCAAAGTTTGCGACGAAGTGTTAGCGCATTGCTTAAAAAACGCGATAGCGACCGCTTGTTTCGCGCTATTCCGCTATCTTACGGGTCGGACGGCAGCGGCAATGGCGCGATAAACGAGCGCAATCATACTGATCATAGCGGCACATCCTTGAGTGGTCGGGAGATGCGCGAGCTCCGCTGGCATCAGCGAGAAAGCCCATGGCCGCCTTTTTGTGCTTGTTGTCGGAGCGTGCGGCACCGCTGTCAGCACCCGGGCTTTTTCCGTCTGGTGGAGCGGGCAGTTGCTGCGGCAGATCTGGGCATCAAGGCTCATGCCCACATGCTGCGTCATGCCTGCGGTTACAAGCTTGCGGACGATGGCCGCGATACGAGGGCGATCCAAGCCTATCTGGGCCATCGCGATATTCACAACACGACGCGCTGTACCGCGTTGGCGCCGCAGGGTTCAAGGAGTTTTTTCGAGATTAAAGTCCAATCCGGCCCCCAAGATTCTTGCAACGGTTTAACCCATTGGTAGTGGGCCACCTGCTAGTCGCCCGGCGTGCCCAATATCACCACGCTATTGGCTATGGTGGTTTTTACTCCGGCCGTGGCCGGCTGCCTGCTATTGCTCTCGTGGCTTCAGCATCCAAGGCAGCTGGCACTAGGAGTGTGGGGATCTGGCTTCCTCACGGCGTCAGTTGCAGCAACGCTGGTCGTCGTTGGTCGTGGCGTCATTCCTAACTTCTGGTCAGTCATCGTCGGCAATGCTCTCTTTGCTGTTGCGTACGGGATCATTTGGTCTGGTGCCCGGGCATTTGAGGGCAAATCGGTCTCCGTGGCGAAAGCGCTACTAGGGGTGCCAGTGTGGCTGGTAGCCTGCTCCATCAGCCCGATCTTCGCGCGGCCAGAGCTTCGTGCCTCCGTCATGGCCGCCATCGGAATTTGCTACACGTTACTTGCAGTGCTCGAACTCTGGCGCGGACGTGGCGATGCCGCGTGGCGCTATCCGATCATGGTTCTCCTTCTCGGGCATGCGGCCGCAATTCCGATCCGTATTCCTATCGCCGGAGCTTGGAAGCATCCCGATCCCGCCGATGTGGATTTAGTCACCTTCATGATTTTTGAAGGAGCGTTCGTTTCGATTTGCGGAGCTTATTTGCTTGGCGGCATCGTAAAGGATCGGATTGCGTCAAGTTTTCGACGCGCTTCACTGACCGATCCGTTGACCGGCGTTACGAACCGCCGCGGATTCGCTGAGATCGGTGAGCGACTACTGGCGCGCGCACACTTCGGCAAAGAACCCATCGCCTTAGTCATGTTCGACCTCGATCGGTTCAAATGCATTAATGACCAATTCGGGCACTCAGCCGGCGATGAAGTCCTCATCGCATTCTGCCGTGTGGCAGCTGCGCAATTGCGACCCACCGACCTATTCGCTCGGGTCGGCGGCGAAGAATTTGTAGCGTTACTGCCGGAAACAGCAGCCCAGGACGCTTTTCGGCTGGCCGAACGCGTCCGTGCCGCGATCGAAGCGGCGTCCCATACAATGGACGAGTATGTTGTTCGCATGACCGTCAGCGCAGGTGTCGCGTCGCTAGACGAAAGCACGACTGATCTTCTCGCCTTTCTGAGCGCCGCGGACAACGCGCTCTACCGGGCTAAAGCGGCGGGACGTAACCGCGTGGAGCTCACGTCTTCCGCATTAGATTGCGCTCCAGGTAGACGATCGGAAGAGGCCGGCGTCGAGAACCGGTCTGCCGCTTGATTGAGCTTGGCGAGCAATGGCCGAGGCAAACTTTTAAGGACGGTGGGAATCTCGATAAATTCTTTCCTTTCAGTGCCTAATGCGGACGAATCAATCGCCATTCTGGAAAGCCGCGATGACATGAGGCTGATCGTTACCGACGTCAATATGCCGGGCTCGATGGATGGCTTAAAACTGGTAGCCGCCGTCAGAGGAAGATGGCCACCAATCAAGATTATAGTCACCACCAGCTTTCGACCACCGCCGAAGGAGGAAATGCCAGCCGGCAGTTTGTTTCTGCCGAAGCCACATAGCCCAGGCTCTGTGGTAGAGGCTGTTGAGCGGTTGCTCTGAGCAGCCCGGGATGGCGGAAACTGGATGTGCGCACCAATCTTGGCGGGGCGCGATTGCGGTGCCAGCAACGATTATGCGCGGGGGACGATCGTGTGCCGCTGGTCGTCGATGGGGTTCCGCGCCTGTGCCTAGGGGCGCGTGCTTCGGATACAATTACAAACACACGACCCACGCAGCAAAGACATCCGCCGTGACTCGCGCTACGTCATCGAATATTGAGAAATGCCGCGCCGCGCAGGCTGATTGAAGGCCGGCCAGAAACGACTTTTACGGCAGGGGCAATCGACCGAGGGGCCAAGGCAAAACGGCAAACATGGCGCCGACCAAGATCAAGAGGAGGATCCACGGCACGCCCCCTTAGTGATCAATTTCGTCCAATCTCTAGGCTGCGCCAGTGAGTGCCGCGAAGCTCTCAGTTAGTTGTTGCGGAACACCGAATTCGGGCAGCGATATTTGGGGCAACACAGAAATGTCGAGTGCGAGAATTTGGCGACTTTTATCGTCGTAAAAGACTATGTCAGTCCGTCCGACAGATGCCCCAACAAGGAGAACGCGTCGAACCGTTCGCACGACGACCCTCACCGTTTGTAAGTCCCTGACGAGAATTTCTTTGATATCGGCTGGCGAGTCGATCGCCATGGTCTCATTCAATCCAATCATCAATAGTCGTGCGTTAGCGTCACTGCCGACCACTCGAATTTCTGCAACGGGTGGCTCGACCGTCAGGGGGCGCTCAGCGACTACGAAATGGAGTGCGGCAATTGTCGTTGCGAAGAGTGCGACCGGTTTCAGCATCAGCATTCTCCGTGAGCTGGGGCATGCACCGAGGACCAGAATCAGCCTGCGTTAATATGGAACGATTCTCTAAATGGTTGTGGTAATGGAAGATATCCAATTTCCCCGTGTGGATTGACCAAGGCGGATCAGGACAAGAAGGATCAGGACAAGAAGGATTAGGATGTGTCGAGGCGCTAGTCGTACTTGAAGTCGCTCAGCGTCAGTGGCTGCGTTTGCGCTCGCGCATCGTTACTAATTCGGCCTCGCAGTCAGGCCGAAGCGGTTCGGTAACTTCCCGCACTTAGTGTCGGAGCGGGGACGGTGGGAGTTTGGCGGTCGCTTCACGTCAAACAGACCAAGCGATCGGCGCTCCGCGGTCAACGTATTTCAACAGGGGCGCCAGGTGGCGGCCAGACAAAGCGGTTGACTCTTGCCCGACATGCGGCCTGAAGAACCTCGACCGTTGGCCCGGAAATTTCTTTACGGCGATGTCGGTCATTAAGGCAAAATCAGCACGTCGCGCGGAACGGACGTTGGGCGCGGTGCGTTGCCGGTTACGTGGACGTTCGAAACTATGTTTCGATGCCCGACTTGAGCCCCGGTTCCCTCTAGCCGGGGCTTTTTACTGAGCCGCTCAAGTATCTTGAGGGCGGGGCCGGCGAAAGCGGGTAGCTCGCTTGGTCGCTGTTCGCAGCATGAAGTATTTGAGGATGAATTTGCCATTGCGCGAAGCCAGCGGGGCACCGCAAGAACGGCAGGTTAACTGCCGTCCACTGTCCGCTTCTTGTCCAGCCTCCACTTTCACGACGTCGTAGAGCGCCTGACAGGTCGGGCAGGTAAAGCGGTTGAAGCCGGTGTCTCTGCCATTCGGCATATAGATTTATGCTCCCTCTTAGCACCGAAACGTCGATGACGACTTAGCTCTGGTCCCTCTGGCCAGGGCTTTTCGCTACGGCATGTTCATTTGACCGACGCTCAGCATTCGGCGCAAATTGGATGAGTCAGAGACGACGCACTACCTTCCGGTGTAAGCCCCGGCCATCCGTCGCCCCCGGCCGGGGCTTTCTCTTTGCGATGATGTCGATCTGAAAGCGTGGTTGCTCGATAAGGTCTCCTCCCCTCACTTCGTTTCCACGCCCTCCACTACGATTTGTCGGGCATCTGGGGCATTCTTCTCTATCCAGTCCCTGATGCCGTCGTCCTCGGCCCGATCAAACGCGGACATACCCTCCCAGCGGATGATCACATAGCGGTTACCGACTGGTATCTTGCCTTCCGCTAGTCTCGCTTTGTTGAAGCCACCGGCGACGCGAGTCCCTCCATTGTTTTTGATGTACTTGTCCACTTCCGGTAAGGCTTTCGCGTAGGTAGCCTCGTCTGTGACGTTGGCCTCGTAGACCGTATAGACCATTGGGCCAGTCGCGGCACGGAGACCTTGTATTGCAGCCGCGCCAATGGCGATACCGGTGCCGAGTAGTAATGCTGACTTCAACACCGCCTTGTGCGCGCGCCATGCCGGTGACGTCGCCGAAAATCTCATGAATCAGGCGCGACCGAGGCAAACACTGGCCTAGTGCTGCGGTCGCCTCAGAAAGTCGGACGGCCATGTTCAGAGCGACGCGCCTCGCTTCGTCGCGCGTGAGACGCCCCATAGCCAACCGCCGGCCGGTCTCATCCTCGAAACAGACGTAGGGGAGCGCCCGCCTTCGTCAACCTCGGCCGATCACCGGTGCCTTCAGTTCGGCGCGAGAATCGGATGCGCAGGCCAAAAGATTGGCTCAGACGTCGCGGATATATATTGATGTTGCCAAACATTGGTACGCAACGCGCCAGGTTGTTATTTTAATGAAGTGCCTGATGCGCGGAGATCTATGTCATTGAATTAAAGTCGTTTGGCATTTATCAAGCGCGCATCTTCCCTATCGCCTTGACGGCCGTCGTCCGGCAGATCCCAGAGCGTATGTCTATTCGAGCCCATCCGAAATAAACGCGATGCCGATGGAAAACCACACAGTATCGGCACCGACGCACCGGTCCGAAATTGCTATTCGTCCCCTAACAGAAACAGAGATCGAGCTACTCGAACGTAGTCTCGGCCGCCCTGTAGATCGCAACTTTCTTGTTCATTGGGTTGCCCAGTCAATTCGGGATGTCGTCCGGCTGAAGGACCTTCCAACTGCGACCCAATCCCGTGACGCATTGCTACTGGTGGCCCGAGATGGTCGCGAATGGCTTCAAGATATCAATCATTGTCCGTGCGCGTCCATCCTCGGCCAGAAGGCTGAACTGACCGAGCTAACTGCGGCGGTGGCACGGGTCTGCGACCGGGCCGAGCACGTCGCAAAGGAGTTTCGTGCTGCCATCAAACCAGGTCGTCACCGCGCTTCGTTCGCGCTGGAAGCATTTCTTGACCGAATGATTGGCATCGCAAAACGTGCCAAAGTACTTCCCAGTACACCGGGTCGTGCTTCGAGGAGCCAGACTTCGCCTCGCCTTCCCCCGGCTTTTTTCAACTTTGTGAAGACGGCCTTGGCAATCGCCAGAGATGTAATCAGGTCATCGCCTCTGCCCCACGGCAAGGAAGAAGCCCTCTCGGTTTTGCAGCCCCAAAGCGACGCGGCTCTCGGCAAGCTTCTTGAACGATTGCGGGGCCGGACAGGCAATTATCGCGAGAGTGAGCGCGGTTTGGTCGAATGGTAAAGCGGTCGCAGGAGCCAATTAGCTCGCCTCACCCCCCGCGTTCGTTACCCGCAATCGGCCGTTTTTTTCTGCATTAAGTGTAACGCAGGCATCCTTTTGGACCGGTACGTTGGCCTCGTCTCGCCGGGATGGTCTCGGCGATATATTGAGGTAAAACGACAATGAAACCTGGAAGTGATGAAGCAGCAGCTGGTCACGCCGATCCCAAGAACGCAGTAAGCGTGCAGACCCCCGGCGGCTGCAACCCGCCGATCACCGACGCCCACGACCCCGGAGGACACGGGCCACACCGGGTCGAACCTATCGCGCCGAATCAACTTACTCCCTATAGCGGCAACGCCCGGACCCATTCCAAGAGGCAGATCGAACAGATCGCTGCGAGCATCCGCAAGTTTGGCTTCAACAATCCCGTCCTGATCAACGACGACGGACGGATCGTTGCCGGACATGGGCGGGTGGAAGCGGCCAAGCTGCTTGGACTTGCTGCCGTGCCAACGTTGCGGCTGTCGCACCTCTCTCCGGCGGAGCAACGCGCATACGTCCTCGCAGACAACAAGCTCGCCGAGAATGCCGGTTGGGACCGGGAGCTGCTCGCCATCGAACTGCAAG
>Ga0209006_10005216_pt1 | contig 11802 bp, 11 predicted proteins | sample JacPin_JW_Ref_O2_FD_188567 | JGI IMG/M metagenome (GOLD analysis project Ga0209006, IMG submission 188567) | Forest soil microbial communities from Algoma, Ontario, Canada - Jack Pine, Ontario site 1_JW_Ref_O2 (SPAdes) (version 2) | ecosystem: Environmental > Terrestrial > Soil > Boreal... | reverse complement strand
TACCCGCACACTTTCTACGTGCTGGCAGCGCTGATCATTTTTCTTGGCGTCGCCGGAATTCGATCGATGCCGACGGATATCTTTCCGGAAATCCGCATTCCGGTGGTGACGGTCATCTGGCAATATACCGGCCTCACCACGCCGGAAATGGAACATCGCGTCAGCACCTACAGCCAATATTCCATCAGCGCCAACGTCAACGGCATCAAGAACATGGAAGCGCAGACCCTCAATGGCCTGTCCATCCAGAAGATCTACTTCCAGCCGGACGTCAATCTCGACCTTGCCATCGCGCAGATCGTCTCCGCCACGAATTCCATTCGCGCCCTGATGCCGCCTGGGATCCAGCCGCCGATCGTCGTACAGTTCAATGCGTCGAGCGTTCCCGTGCTGCAGCTCAGCCTCAATTCGGACAGCCTGAACGAGCAGCAACTCTACGACTTCGGCATTTACCGCGTTCGGCAGGAACTGGCGCCGGTTCCCGGCGTCACGCTGCCGACCCCGGCCGGTGGCAAGTATCGTCAGATCATGGTGGATATCGACCCGGACAAGCTTCTGTCGCGGGGACTGACGCCGCTCGACATCGTCAATGCGGTCAATACGCAGAACCTGACGCTGCCGTCGGGGACAGCGAAGATCGGAAACAAGCAATATACGGTGCGAACCAACGCGACACCGGCGACGATCGACGATCTCAACAAGATGCCGGTGAAGTTCGCCAACGGCGCCACGATCCTGCTCGAGGACGTGGCGCAGGTCCGCGACGGATCGCTGGTGCAGCAGAACATCGTGCATGAGGACGGCCGCCGCTCGGTCTTGCTCAGCGTGATCAAGAACGGCAATGCCTCCACGCTGGCGGTCGTCAACGGCGTGAAGAACGCCCTGCAGGCGGTCCGCGCCGCGGCGCCCGGCGGCATGCAGATCAACGAGCTGTTCGACCAGTCGGTATTCGTGACCAACTCGGTCAATGGCGTGCTGCGTGAAGGCGCCATTGCGGCAGGCCTGACCGCGCTGATGATCCTGGTCTTCCTCGGCTCCTGGCGCTCGACGCTGGTCGTGATGCTTTCAATCCCGCTGGCGATCCTATCGTCGCTCGTCGTGCTGTATTTTCTTGGTGAAACCCTGAACACTATGACGCTCGGTGGCCTTGCGCTCGCCGTCGGCATATTGGTCGACGATTCGACCGTAACCATCGAGAACACGCACCGTCTATGGACCGAAGAAGGCATGCCGCTTTCCGAGGCGACGCTGCACGGCGCAGCTGAAATCGCGGTGCCGACGCTGGTTTCGACGCTTGCCATCAGTTGCGTGTTCACCTCGGTGGTGTTCCTCGACGGACCGGCCAAATACCTGTTCACGCCGCTTGGACTGGCCGTCGTATTCGCGATGCTGGCTTCCTACGGTTTGTCGCGGACCCTGACGCCGATCACGATCGGCTTGCTGCTCAAGGGTGAGCGTCGTGGCATCAACGACGGGACCCCCGCTGGCTTCTTCACGCGGGTGTCTGCCGCATTCGAGCGCAGCTTTGCGCGCCTGCGTGGGGGATACATGAAATTCCTCACCATCCTGCTTCGCCGCTGGGCCATCGTGCCGGTCGTCGCCGTGTTGATACTCAGTCTCGGTGCGGTGATGTTGGTGTTCGTTGGCCGTGACTTTTTCCCGCTGATCGACGGCGGCCAGATCCAGCTTCACGTTCGCGCTCCTGCCGGAACCCGCATTGAAAACACCGAGGCGATATTCCAAGCCGTCGAGAACAAGATTCGCGAGGTCATTCCGGAGCAGGACCGTTTTTTGATCGTCGACGATATCGGACTGCCGGCGCGAGCCTATAACCTGGCATTCGCAGACGGTTCCACGATCGGGGTCAACGATGGTGTCATCCAGGTGGAGCTGAGGGAGGGCCACAAACCGACCGCCGACTATGTCAAGAAATTGCGTCAGGTGCTGCCCGCCGCATTCCCTGAGGACGTGTTTTACTTCCAGGCGGCCGATATCGTAACGCAGATTCTGAACTTCGGGCTGCCGGCGCAGATCGACGTCCGGACGGTGGGCACCGACCAGAACAACCTGGCGTTGGCAAGGGAACTCCGTCAGCGCCTCGCTGCGATCCCCGGCATCGTCGATGCGCATCTGCAGCAGGAAGTCGATGCTCCGGCTTTGTACACGCAGATTGATCGGACCCGGGCCGCGCAGCTTGGCCTCAATGCGAGCACGGTCGCCACCAACATCAATGTCAGCTTGAGTTCGTCGGAGCAGGTGTCGCCCAATTTCTGGACCGACCCGACTTCGGGCATTCCGTATTATCTTGCCGTGCAAACGCCGGAATACAAAGTCGACTCGCTGAATGCACTTCGAAACACGCCGGTTTCAAGCTCGCTGGCGCTCAGCGGCCAAATCGTTCCGGGCATGCTCAGCAATGTCGCGAAATTCAATCGGGACAAGGTCGCCACCAACTCCAACCAGACCAATATTCAGCCGGTTTTTGACGTCTATGCCAGCGTGCAGGGCCGCGATCTCGGCGGTGTCGAAACCGACATCAAGAAAGTGACGACGCAGCTGCAGAACGAACTGAAGCCCGGCAACTCAATTCAGGTGGTTGGCCAGATCCAGAGCATGAACGACTCGTTCCGGAATCTCGGCATCGGGGTGGTGTTCGCCGCGGTCTTTGTCTATCTGCTGATGGTCGTGAACTATCAGACCTTCGGCGATCCCTTCGTCGTGATTCTGGCTTTGCCGGCCACGCTCTGCGGTATCGTCACGATGCTGTTCATCACCGGCACCACGCTGAACGTGCCGTCGCTGATGGGGGCGATCATGGCGGTCGGCGTTGCTTCGGCGAATTCGATTCTGCTGGTGACCTTCGCGCGCGAGCAGCAATTGAAAGGGCAACCCGCCTTTGAGGCCGCGCTCAGTGCCGGTCACACCAGAATTCGCCCCGTGTTGATGACGGCCGCCGCGATGATCGTCGGCATGATTCCGATGGCGATCGGCGGCGCCGGCGAAGAACAGAACGCCGCGCTCGCGCGCGCCGTTATTGGCGGTCTTCTGTTCGCGACGCCGACAACGTTGCTGATCGTGCCTTACCTTTTCGCCATGCTGCGCAAGGGCAACGACGGAAAGCCTCATCATGGCGTATTCGAGGAGGTTCCGGAATGACCGAGGCTAGTGTGCGGCCGGAAAGAGAAAGTGTTCAGGACCGGACCGATCCCGAGACCGATCGCGTTGTTGCGTTACCGAACGCAGCGCCCCCCAAGCGGCGGCGGCGTTACGGAGGTGCGCTGCTCGGCGGAAGTGCGCTGCTGTTGCTCGTGGGCGGCCTTGGAATAGGCGGCTGGCGCCATTACCAGGCTCGACTGGCCGTGGCGGCCACCGATCAACAGATCCAGAACACCGTTCCCGAGGTTCGGATGGCGACCGTCCGCGCCGGCGACAGCAAAATTAACGTAACCTTGCCCGCGACTACGACGGCGTTCGAGGCGGCGAATATTTTCGCGCGTGCCAGCGGCTACATCGAAAAACGCTACGTCGACATCGGCGATCGGGTCAAGGCGGGTGCCCTGCTGGCGGACATCACCGCCCCCGAACTCGACCACCAGATCTCGCAAGCCGAGGCGACGCTGAACCAGGCCCGGGCGGCATTGAAACAAACACAGGCAAGCCGGGACCTTGCTCAGGTCACCAATGCGCGCGACAGCGATCTGGTCAAGAAGGGCTGGCTCACGCTGCAACAGGGCGACAACGATCGCCTGACCCTGGAGGCCCAGGAGGCTGCGGTCGGCGTGGCCCAGGCGAATATTGCCGCCCAGGAAGCCCAGATTCGAATACTCCAGCAGGAGAAGGCCTACCAGCGCGTGGTGGCGCCGTTCGACGGCGTAATCACACAGCGCAATATCGACAATGGCAGCCTGGTAACGTCGGGATCGACCTTCATGTTCACGCTGATGCACCCCGACGTCATCCGCACCCAGGTGTTCGTCCCGCAGGACGAGGCTTTCGGGCTTGGGCCCGGCGTCGACGCAGTGGTCCGTGTCCCCGAAATTCCGGACCACAGCTTTCCCGGCAAGGTGACGCGCATCGCGAGTGCGTTGCAGCCCGGCAGCCGGACGCTGCTCACCGAGATCGACGTTCCCAATCCGGACGGTGCGCTCAGTCCCGGGATTTATTGCACCGTCGAACTGTTTATTCCGCGCAAGACGCCATCGATGATCATACCGGCCGACGCCGTCGTATTCGATCAGAATGGCCTGCACGTTGCGGTGGTCGAGAACGGCACCGTCCATATGCGGAAGATCACGATCGCGCGTGATTTCGGCACGGAGGTCGAGGTGCACGATGGCGTCAAGCCGGACGATCAGGTCATCCTCAATCCGATGGTGGACCTGGCAGACGGCAGCAAGGTAGCGGCGCGGTCGGTACACAAGACGCGGACGAGCTAGATCGTCGCGCAGGAAGGAACGCGATGCGACGCTTGCTGTTCACAACGGTCGCCCTGCTGTCAGGCGCCCACGCCTGTCTGGCGCAGGTCTCCACCATGGGCACCACCACCATGGGCCTTCCGTCGACGCCAGGGACGATCGTGACTTCCCCGCTCAATGGACCGAGCCCGTTCTCGGCGACGACCCAGCCCGGCGCTCCCGATACGACGCTGGCGCCGGTGCCGCTGGCTTCCGACCCCACGACGCCGGGAACTGTCGTGATCTGTGCGACACCGTCAGGTCAAATGACGGCCGTAACTCCGGTGGTGCCAGGTACTTCCATGTCGGCAACGCGCACCATAATCGGAACGATGCCATCGGTTTCCGTGGCAACGACGGCTGCCTCGTCCGCATCCACAACGAATGGCGTGGGCAGCACGACCGGGACCATATCGCCGACGTCCCTGCTCGGCATTCCTTCGAACACCGTATGCAGCTTCACGCCGGGTGGCCCGCCGACCAATGGCGCGGCCTTGCCGCTCTCGACGCCAGAAATTCCGGCGAACCCGCCACCCGGTACGATTCAGCAAAACATCGCTCAGCTTGGCGGCACCAGTATCGAGCCGGCAGCGGCGGTCATGCCAACGCCGAACACGTCGGCATGCACCGAAAGCACGACGATGAATCTGGCGACGCCCGGCACGATGGCACCGGCCAACGCCACGGGCGCCGCGGCAACGTCGGGCGTATCGCCGCGGGGCTGCTGACGGAATAAGCGTGAAAAGCAATCAACTACAAACTACCTGTGCTGTGTGGCTCGCTTTGGCGTGGGGGTTACAGTAGACATATCGTATATTAAAATTATATAGAGATTTCAATGATATAAGAGTTCATAGTTTTATTCTGAATGGCGCGCCAAATTGCCCCCATCCAGAATAAAACTGCTAACTATCCAACCGCGAATTTTTGGCAAAAAAGACGGCGGGAGTTTGCACCTGCATGCGTCGCGTCAAGGACTGTGAGATCAACCTCGGTACTCGTCCCCTCCGGGTCGCTAGGCCGTCGACTGAATACCGAACGACAAGGAAGCGTACACAACGACGCTCCTCAACCGTTCTCCGCAACCTGCTCTAAGCCGCCCGGCTATGCCCCTCGTCGCCGAACAGATTGATCTTGTTGCGGCCGGCGGCCTTCGCATCATAGAACGCGATGTCGGCTTCCGCGAACAATTCGGTGATGAGCCATCAGCCGCACCGCGCCGTATCCGTTGAGATTCCGGGCCGGAAGGGTAACGGCGCCCCATCGCCGCCCGAGGCCTTGGCAATCAAGCCCTCAGTAATATCGGGGAATCGGACCCAGATGCGGCGTCGGCCATTCCGAAAGATCGAAGAACACCTCGTCGACATAACAACAGCCCCACCCTTCCGGTGGATCATAGGCTTCGATGATCGGGCGCTTGGCCGCAGGCCTGTTGGTGTATTTGCGGAGCCATGCGCCCCGCTCTTTTGCGTCCTGATCCATCACGCGCGTGTCCTCCGGGCAAAACAACTGACGCGAAGCGATTGCCGAACGTCGGCGATCCAAAGCTCAATTTAGTTCGATAATGCCTTGCCACGGTCGCCAATATTGACCGTCGTCAATTTCAACCCGCGATACCGATATGTCACGGGAAACGAAAGCATGGGTAGAATTGACGGCCGTCAAGGCGCAGATGGGACCGCGACGATCCGCTTCGAGGTAAGGCAGCGCCGTCATTCCGGCGGAACTGTTGTGCAGTCGTGCGCTTTGGATCGACATGAAGACAGGCTCTTGGATCACCATCGCGGTGCTATTGGCGCTCTTCGCGGCCGCCATCTGGCTCGGCTATGAGGGTTGGACGATGGATCAGGGCGTACATATGTCGACACACGGCTACATCGCCATGACGCTCGGAATCTTCTTTTCGTTGGTGATCGGCATCGGGCTGATGGCACTCATCTTCTACAGCAGTCGCGCCGGCTATGACGACCCCCCTCACCTGATCGGGAAACATCAAAATCCGGGCGAGGAATAGGCCCAAACGTTTTCCGTGCCAAAATCACTGACAAAATCACTGAATCGTAATTTGCTGCAACTTCACATCGGTAGAAGATGATCGCTCAATCGCAGGCCTATTCTGGCGGGCCTGTTCTGGGATGGCGAGAGATTTGGATCGGGAGCAACAAATGGCACAGACGGTTTCGGAACTTCTGGTCGGCGTGCTCGAACAGGTCGGCGTCAACATATTTTTGGATTGATCGGCGATTCCCTCAATCCGCTGGCGGATGCGGTTCGAAAAAGCAAGATCTAATGGGTTGGCGTCAGGCATGAAGAAGGCGCGGCATTGGCCGCCGCCGGCCAGGCCAAGCTCACCGGAACGCTCGCGGTATGCGCCGGCACCACCGGTCCGGGCAGTACGCATCTGGTCGCCGGGCTCTACGAAGCGAGCCGCGACCACGCGCCAGTATTGGCGCTGTCCGGCGACATGCCACGGCAGATGCACGGCACCGATTTTATCCAGACCACGGAGCCGGATCTGTTGTTTCGGGACGTCACGCTCTATACCGAAACCATCTCATCGCCGGCGCAGGCGCCGGTCGTGATCCATCAGGCCATTGCCGCGGCCTATGGAGGTCCCGGCGTCGCGAATCTGACGCTGCCTCAGGACGTGATCTCTGCAAAGGCGGTTGGCGCCGCCTCAAGTGTCGCCACTTTGAATCCGCGCAGCGAATTCATGAAGCGAAGCCGACATCGCCGAGATGGCGGGCGGATCGACAACGCCGACAGCGTGGTGATCATGTGCGGCGCCGGCTGCCGCGGCGCGCCCTTCGAAAACGGCCTGCTCAAGATCGAGATGGTCCGGGAAATTCCCGAGGCAATGAAGCCACGGCGCATCGCCATCAACGGCGTGTCGTCTTCCGACAACGTCCATCAGCTCGAGGCCAAGGCGGCCTAATTCCAGCTCGGGAGTGTGCCGCGCGTCGCTCGACGCGCGGCATCAAACTTCGTCTATGAATGGAGAATACCATGCGGCCGACGACCGCCTTTGAAGACAATGTTTTCGACTTCAACGCGCTGCTGCACCCCGGCACGATCTTCGATCATCCGTGTGATGTTCTGGCGCAACGCTGTCGGTTTCGGAGAAACGCGCCATCCTAGCATCTTGGGCATCCGACGCATCGGCGATCGCTTCCTGCCCTTCGCTGCGGCACCGGCCGGCCTCAAGGCCCCCGTCACCATCGACGAGATCCTGGAAGCCTTGTGCGAACTCGATGGCGGCCCCCGCAATCCGCCTGGCGGCAAGCCGAACCGCCTGTGTTCTACGTCAAGGGCGCTGGCGGCTTAGTAGGGAGAAGCGCCATGGACGAAATCAGACTACCGCAACACGTGGTGAGCCGGATAGAACGTCGTTGGACAGCCAGATTTGCGAAGATGCTGGCACCTTGCCGCCCGGAGCGATCGCTTTCCAAGAGAAACGATACGCTCCGATCGCCGAAGTTTCGGCGGCGCTGAACCAAGGGGCTGTGCCGCCTCGTCGGAGCTTGTTATCGAGATGCGATGGATGACCTGCACGATTTCGTTGTAGGGATGTTCGCCGTAATGATCGCTGCATCCTGCTGGTGGCGGGGGTTTTCTCCTGACAAGGCCCCAGCCACCACGACCACTGCGCCCCTTGGGGCCGGCACCATGATCCGTAGTGGCAAGCACAACCTCGCCGTGCCTTCTAGACCTCGTCGATCCATGCCCGCGAACGGCATGCGCCCTTAGTTTACAACCTTCCGTCAAACAGGAGGCGGGCGATCTCCGCAGCCAGTTGATCCTGCGTATAAGGCTTGGCGAGTCGCCCGACGTCGATCACTTTCACTCCTTCCAACTCGGCAAATCCCGTCGCGAGCAGGATGGGAAGCTGAGGGCGTTGGCGCCGCACTTCACGGGCCAGTTCGACCCCCGTCATCCCCGCATCGCATGGTCCGTTATCAGAAGGTCAGTAGCCAATCCCTGCTCAAGGAGTTGCAAAGCCTCGCGCGCGAAGTGCACTTCGACCACCTCATGTCCCAGGTCTTCCAGCAGAGCGACGGTGTTGCCGGCGATCAGAAGATCGTCGTCGACAAAGAGTATTCTCGCTCGGGCCGACTGTGTGGGGGCAATTGACGTGCCGCGGCAGCTACCGAAGCTTTCATGGCGATTGGAAGCCACAGTTTGGCGGTTGTTCCACAGGACGGAGCGCTTTCGAGGCGCGGGGCACCGCCGGACCGGTGCGCCAGACCGAAAGCCATCGATAATCCCGGTCCTGTGCCCGTGCCCACTTCCTTCGTTGAGAAGAATGGCTCCACGGCTTCGCCAGGGTTTCAGCGTCCATTCCTACTCCGGTGCGGAAAGAACGATGTATCGGCCGGATCGAATGCCGAGCTGGGCCTCCTCGTCGGCGTTTTGTATGTGCAGACGGATCGTGACTTCGCCGCCGGAGACCATTGCACCTCTGGCGTTCACGGCAAGATTCAGCAGTCCAATCTATCAGCGGATTCCTCTTGAGCGACGCGGCCAGCTATAACACCGGCCATCCGCAACTGGTCGAGGGCATGGCGCTCTAGGCCGGCGCGTCGGCCTTCCCAGCATACGCGCGCTGCTCCACCGGTTTTTCGGCGCGCGTGAGGTTGAACGCGCTGTTTACCAGCGCGACGTGGGTAAACGCCTGTGGGAAATTTCCGAGCAGGCGTTGCCCCACCGGGTCATACTCCTCGCTGAGCAGGCCGAGGTCGTTACGCAACGCAAGCAGCCGGTCAAGAAGCGCGCGCGCATCCGCAGACCGCTTCTGCAGGATATAGGCATCGACCAGCCAGAAGCTGCAGGCGAGAAACACCCCCTCCCCCGGCGGCAGGCCGTCATCGGCGTCGACCTCGTAGCGGCGGACGAAACCATCGACCAGGAGGCGTTGCTCGATCGCCTTCAGCGTGCCGAGCATACGCGGTTCATCCGCCGGCAGGAATCCGACAGAGGGCAAGAGCAACAGGCTGGCGTCGAGCTGCTTCGATCCGTAGGACTGCACAAAGCTTCCAAGTTCCGGATCGAAGCCTCGCCGGCACACCTGGTCGTGGATTTCCGCCGCCACTGCCCGCCAGCGCTCTACCGGCCCTTCCAATCCAAATTCTTCCGCACTCTTGATCGCCCGGTCGAAGGCTACCCAAGCCATCGCTTTCGAATAAGTGAAATGCCGAGGCGTGCCTCGTATTTCCCAGATGCCCTCATCCGGCTCGGTCCAGACCCGCTCGATTTGCTTGAGCAACGCCAGCTCCACGGCCCAGCCAGATTCGCTGGCGGCCAGTCCGAAGTGTCGCGCCTGATGCAGCGCATCCATGACCTCGCCGAATACGTCGAGTTGCAACTGTTTGAACGCGGCGTTGCCGACGCGCACCGGGATCGCGCCTTCGTAGCCCGGCAGCCACGGCGCCTCCCATTCGGTAAGCCGCCGCTCGCCGGCGATGCCGTACATGATCTGGACCTGCTCGGGGCTGCCGGCAACGGCGCGCAAAAGCCATTCACGCCAGGCCAGAGCCTCGTCGCCGAAGCCGGCATTCATCAGCGCCAGCAGCGTGAGCGTGGCATCACGCAGCCAGCAGAAGCGATAGTCCCAGTTGCGCACGCCGCCCAACTGCTCGGGCAAGGACGTGGTCGGCGCTGCCACGATGCCGCCGGTCGGCCAATAGGTCAGTGCTTTGAGGGTGATCAATGAGCGGACGATGGCATCGGAGCAATGGCCTGCGGGTCGGCATTTCTTCGACCACTCGGTCCAAAGCGCTTCGGTTTCATCAAGCGCCGATTGCGGGTCGAGGGGTGCCGGCGGCGGCAAGTGCGAATACGCGTGGGTGAGCATAAACGGTACCGTTTCGCCGGCCGCGACCGTGAACTCGCCAGCGGTCTTCATATTCTGGATATTCTGGCCGACGAGGTGCACCGAGGTCCGCAGGAGAACCATTTCAGGGCCGGCGATAGCGCGCAGCGTCCCATCGTCGAGCCGCGTGACCCAAGGCACGATCGCGCCGTACCCGAAACGCAGCAAAAGTTCGGTGTCCATGACAACGTGGCCACGCTCACCCACCACAAGCCGAATGATGTTTGGGGTCTCCATGCGAAAGGGCATAAAGTCGACCAGCAATACGGCGCCTTCGCTGGTTTCGAAGCGCGTCTCCAGGATCAGGCTGTTGCCACGGTAACGACGCGTGACACGGGTCTTCGCGTCGCGCGGCGCGATCCGCCAGCGCCCATGCTCCTCCCAGCCCAAGAGTGCAGCAAAGCAGGCATCCGAATCGAAGCGCGGCCAGCATAACCAGTCGATCGAGCCGTCGCGTCCAACCAGGGCGGCCGCCTCGCAGTCACCGATCAGTGCGTAATCCTCAATACGGGATGACATATTGGATCTACTCAGATTTGCGTCTATTGCACAAAATCGATAATGACCTTGATATCGCCGTGCCTATACTCGAGCGCCTCGCTCCAACGACCGAGCGGGACACGCCGCGTGATCACGCGTCCGAGCCAGGCCTTGTCGGCGCGAGCAAGCGCATCGGCCGCCATCTTGTAGTGCCAGCGGTTGGCATTGACGGTGCCAAACACAACATCGTTGTCGCGCACCATGATGCGGTTGAGGCTGCCGATGTCGAGGTCAAACTTGTTGCCGGGTGTGGTGACGCCCGCGAGACAAACGATCCCGGCGGGTGACGTGACGCCAAGACAATCGCGGATGACGGACGGTGCTCCGGTGCATTCCATGACGATATCGGGTTGCAGCCGTGCCATGTCGCCTCCATCGCTGTGGTAGGTGGCGCCGAGTTCGCGGGCGAGCGCGGTTTCAGACCTTCCTCATTATGATCGAGTACGTGAACGTCAAGACCCCGCTGCACGCCATCAAGCCTGCCAACAGTCCTACCGGACCGGCGCCGGTGACCAGCAAGGTCTTCGGCGTCCAGACTTGGGCACGCCGGCCGATGCGCTCGATGTGATCCCACGCCTTGGCGATGATGTTGGCCGGCTCGAGCAGCACGCCGAGTAAGCCCAGAGTAGGATCAATCTTGACGGCGAATTCCGGCTCGATGCGGAAGCGTTCGACGCCATAGCCGTGGCGCTCCTTGATGCCGCGTTCGGTGTAGCGGCCGTTGCGGCACATGTCCCATTCGCCCATGGCGCAGGCCGGGCACGGCACCGGATCGGGCCGGCGCACAATGCCCACGATGAGATCGCCCGGCGCCAAGCCACTCTCCGCCGGCGCCGCTTTGATCTCGCCTAGCGATTCGTGGCCCAACACCAGCCGCTGCTGCCCCGGCGGCGCCCAGCCGTAGCTGCCTGAGATAATTTCTCGATCGGTTCCACACAC
>Ga0209006_10005215_pt1 | contig 11802 bp, 7 predicted proteins | sample JacPin_JW_Ref_O2_FD_188567 | JGI IMG/M metagenome (GOLD analysis project Ga0209006, IMG submission 188567) | Forest soil microbial communities from Algoma, Ontario, Canada - Jack Pine, Ontario site 1_JW_Ref_O2 (SPAdes) (version 2) | ecosystem: Environmental > Terrestrial > Soil > Boreal... | reverse complement strand
GTCGGCTGTGCAGCGGTGAGTTTCATCTTCAACGGTTCGCCGGGTTTTATCATCGCAGGCGCAGAAATCGTCAGACCTTCACGGCGCGCATCGCGATTGACGGAGAATGGCACGACGCCATAACTGAGCGGGCTCATGAAAATTTCGTCAGACGCCGGATCGCGCACGAACTGCACGTTGACGTAGCCGTTGCCTTCGAAATCGGCCGGCACTTTGATCTTCTGCACCGACCCTGTGGTAGCGCTGTGGAACCAGGCGTGGGCGAAGACTTTGTCGCGTTCGAGCGTGATCAAACCGCTGCCTGCATATGGTGCGCGGATAGCGACTTCGATGTCTTCGCCCGGCGCGAAATCGTGTTTCGATAGTGCAAGTTGCAGTTCCGCGTTGCGCTCGAGCGAACGCGACACGTTCGCTTCGCCCGCGACCGTGTATTCGACGCGGTTCAATTCTTCGCCGTGCGCGTCGCGAATCACGAGAGCGAACGTGCCCGGCGCGTTCGTCGGCAAATCGAAATCGCTGCCGGACGCGGTCATCGTCAAGGGCTTCTCAGACACGGGAATTTCTTTCGACTTCGATTCGTACTTGTAGACGCCCGAATCCTGCTTGGTCAGGATCGATACGAAACGTCGTTCGACGATCGCCGCCTTAAGTCCGTCGACGGCAATCTTCTTCGTGTCAGGACCGATCGCGACGAGATTGACGGTCCGCTTGGCATCACGCGTGACGAATTCGAGATTGTCGGTTGCTTTCGCACCGATCAGGTAATCGCGCGACGACACCAACGCGTGCGCCTCGGCAGCGACGTTGCGCCCGCCTTCGGCTTCGTATCCCTTGCCGAAGAAGCGGAGCTGATACGACGAGGTTCCGTATTTGGACAGATCGAGCGGAAATTCCGCTTCGCCTTTGTCGTCCGTCGTGCGATCGCCGAGCGGTTCGGAATAGCCTTCTTTCGCGTGTTGCGGATCGAAGAATTTGTAGTCTGGGTAAGCGCGGAAGCTGGGAAAATACGGTTGCAAGCTCAGCGTCGCCTCGACGCGGCGATTCTGCGCGGGCGTCCCGAACAGATTCTGCAGCGTGAACAGCGCTTTCAATCCATCCGGTTTTATCCAGCCATCGGTGACGTTCTGCGACAGCCGGGCTTCGGCTTTCATGCGGTCCGGCGTGAATTCCTTTATCTGCAACGCCACGGAGCCGATTTGCGCATCGGCTTTGCCATCCTTGACGATGTAGAGATTCACGTTCCAACCGCCCGTGGGCGCGCTTTCCTGCGTCGCGTATTGGAGTTCTTCGAATCCGGCTGCGCTCAACCGCAGTTTGCGCGATTCGACGACGATGCCGCGTGCGTCGGTGATATCGGCCTGCAATGGAATTCCGGTCAGCGGTTTCGACCAATCCGCCGCGCGCACGATGATGCCAACATGAAACGTATCGCCGGGCCGGTAGATGCCGCGATCGCTGAACAAATATGCGCTCAGCTTGTTCGCATTCTTCGCGTTGCGTTCGCCGCCGATATCGAAGCGCGAGTAATCCAGATTGCGGTCATATTCACCGATCGGCAGAAACGATTCGTCATCGCCTTTGTGGACGACGTACATCGCCGGCGCCTTTTCGCGCGTGAAGCCCGCGAGCGTATCGAAGTGCACGCGGCCGTCGCCCGATGTCGTGCGCGTCAGCAACGTTTGTCCGTTCTTGCCGGCGACATCGACGATTACATCCGACACCGGCGAGCCGGTCTTGATCGATTGCACGAAGACGTCCTGGCTGCCGTCCAGCGATTTTTTTGCGATGACGCCCAGATCGGTGACGACGATCAGGCGCGAATCGCCGAGTGACGTGTCGTCGCTGTTGGTGTCCGAATCCGCCTCGCCGCCGTTTTCTTCTGGCTCGTCGGCGGAATCTGCGTCGCCAGTCGACTCTTCGGATGATTCGTCGCTATCGTCGCTCGGTTTGGCTTTTTCGTCGGGCTTGAGCTTGCTCAACTTCAACAAGAAGACGCCGTGTTTTACCGACGCGCCGGAACTCAAGTATTGCCCGAGATCCACGCCCTCGAAGTGCGCCTTGCCGGGATCATTCTCGGAGAACGGAATTTTCTGCACGAAACGTTCCGTGATCTGATCCGGATTGAGCGCATCGAGTTGCGGTTTCGCGTAAGTGCCGCGATTGAAGCCGACGAGATGCTGCAACTGATCCGGCAATACACGTGCGATTTCCAACTCCATGCCGGGCACGTTGCGCGCGACGACAGATACTCGCTTCTCGCCATTGAGCGACAGCAATGCGCCGTCGGCCATGAACTTGAGCATGCGCGGATACTCCGGCACTTGCACAAGCGTCGCGTTGGTCTTGCCGAGCACGTAGCCGCCGAACGAGTGCAGGTTTTTTTCGACGCGGATGAACAGATATCGGTTCGGGTCGGCGTGGAACTTGAAGCTGTGCAACGCTTCAAACTCGCGCTCTGTCGGCACCGCTTCCAGCGCGAGTTTGTCTGATTGACGCAAAAGATCTTCGCCGACTTCGCTCATGCCCCAGTTATAAGGATCGGTGCGCTGCTCGACCGGCGTTTTCGGATTGAATTCCGGCAGCAGCCAGGCCGTGGTCGCTTTCGCGGCATCTTTTTCCGAAACGGCTTGTGATGTTTCGACGACGAGCACCTGCTCGGGTTCGAATTTCGCGTTGTCGACCAGCGTCGGAGACACGCTGCTGACCTGCAGACTGTAAAGGCCCGGCACCACGACCGAGCTTTCGATGGCCTTGTCGATGGACGGACCGCCACGCGCAGCATGAATGCCTTTGTCGACCGTCACCGCAAGGTTTGCGTCGTCTTTCGGAATGGCCAGCGGTTCGGAATGCACAAACGCGTTGAGTTTGCGCTCGTCGTACGTGACGACGAATTTCTTCGGGCCGGAATCCTTCGGCGTTCCTTCCAGCTTCACCGCTACATTCTTTTCGAAACTCGCCGTGTCCACAGGGTGATTGAAACTGAACTGGACGACGGCTTTCTTCGCCGATGCGTCTTGCGGATCCTGGTAGAACTCCGCCTTTTCCAGAGCGGCGATGAAACTCGCGCTGCGGAATTTCAAATTGTCGTCGGCGACTTTCACGTGTTCCGCGAACGCAATCTTCGGATCGAAACGCACGTCGAAATCCTGCCCGACGGCCCAATCGTCCTTCGGCTGGAACGTGAGAACCTTGTCGCTCACCCATGTCCACGTTCCGGGTGTTTCCGGTTTAAGTTGGATGCCGTTCGTGACTTGCTTGCCGACCAGCGCGAGCGGCGCGACGGATCGATTGAACGTCACCGTCAGCGGATAAATCTGGATCGGCGTATCGATGTAATCGGTCGCTTGCGGCGGCTGCACCGTGAATTTCGCCGGCGCTTCCTCGACGGGTCGCGGTAAATTCTTATACCAGTGATAGCCGAACCATCCGCCGCCGAAAACGATCAGCAACGCGACGATGAGTGACGCGCTTCGTCCCGGATGTGCACGCATGACGCTTCCGGATCGCTGCAAGCCCGAGCCCGTCGCGCGCATCCAGCGCGGCGCTCGCCAGGAGACGTCTCCGAAAATCCGCGAAAAAATCCAATAAATACCGCGCAGAATCAGCAGCGGCAGACGCAGCAGAAACTTGAGCAAATCCATGTTTTGCGATCTCGATTGAGCGGTGGCGAGTGCCGGGAACGGCGCCCGTGTGCAAGTGGCCTAAAGCAAAACGTCGCGCCGACGTGAAAGCGGACATCCGGTCGCGTGTTCTCCCCATAGCCACTTTACGGCATGAGTTCTATCCGTGGTAGCCAGTAAACCCCACGCGCATGGAAAATTGCGGGCGGATATGTGGACGCGATGCGACGATGCGTCAAATCGCCGTGAAGGCGTGTTGCAGATCGGCGATCAGGGCGTCGGGTTCTTCGAGTCCGATTGAAAGGCGTACGAGACTGAGCGGCAAACCACCAGGCGGATGCAGCGACGTGCCGCGCGGATAGACGGCGCACACGGGAAAAGCCAGCGATTCGTAACCGCCCCATGACACCGTCATCAGAAAACGGGTGAGTGCGTCGCAGAAACGTTCGACGGCGCTTGTGTCGTCGATGCGAAGCTGCAACGTCATCAAACCGCTGGCGCCGCGCATTTGCTTCTGCGCGAGCCCGAACTGCGGATTCGTCGATGAATGCGGATAGTATACTTTTTCGACTTTCGGATGGTTCTCCAGAAACGCGAGCACCTTCTGCGATGTCGCGGCGATGCGCTCCATGCGCACGCCGAGCGTGCGTAGTCCGCGCATCAGCAGCCACGCATCGTGCGGCGAGAGGATGGCGCCGCACGTCATGAAGGGACCGCGAAATACGTCGCGAATGATCGCTTCGCTGCCGCACAGCGCGCCGGCGACGACGTCGCTGTGGCCGTTGAGGTATTTGGTCGCCGAGTGTGCGACGAGGTCGATGCCGAGTGCGATGGGCGATTGATTGAGCGGGCTGGCGTAGCTGTTGTCGCACAACGTGCGGATGCCGCGTGGTTTCGCCAGCGCGGCGACGGCGGCGAGATCCTGCAGTTCGAACGTCATCGAATTGGGGCTTTCGAGGACGATGAGTCTTGTCGATGGTTGAATCGCGTTTTCGATCTTCGCAATGTCGGTGCCGTCGACGAACGTGGACGTGACACCGAAGCGGGACAGCAAATCTTTCAGCAGCGCTCGCGTCCACGAATACGGGCGCTGTACGCAGATGACGTGATCGCCGGCCGATACGCTTGCGATGACGCCGGCCGCTATCGCGCCGGCGCCGCTGCCGAACATCAGGCAATCTTCGGCGCCTTCGAGTGCGGCGACTTTCTTGCGCAGGATTTCGACGGTGGGGTTGTTGCCGCGGGTGTATGTCGTTCGGCGGAACTCGTCCTTGAAACCTTCGCGGAATTTATCGACAGTGTCGAAGGCGAAAATGGAGCTTTGATAGATCGGAGGCGAGACGGCGCCGCGGTAGGATTCGCGATCTTCGCCAAGGTGGTTGAGGATGTAGCTCAGGTCCATCGCAATCGCTCCCCGCTCGTCATTCCAGCGAAAGCTGGAATCCAGCTCTTGCTTTATCGCTCGTCATTCCGGCGGAAGCCGGAATCCAGTGACTCTGCTTTTTTGATCTTCAGGCACCAAAGCCAAAGCTTTCACTCGCCTGCGGCGAGCGAGTCACTTTCTTTGTCCGTGCAAAGAAAGTAACCAAAGAAAGCACGTTTATTCTTCACTTACGGTGCGTTCGCCGAAGCCACATCCCTGTGCCTGCGTCGAACGGCGCACTTCCTGTGCGCCGTCAGCGTTGTCTCGATTTCTTTGTTGACTATTTTGCGTTTTTTACGAATTCTCGTGTTGCGTCGGCGAGCGTAGGGTCTTGTAATGCGAAATGCAGTGTCGCTTTTACTAGTCCGAGTTTGCTGCCGCAATCGAAGCGCGTCCCGTCGAAACGGTATCCGTATACTTTTTGCTGCTTGAGAAGTGCCTCGATGGCGTCGGTGATCTGGATTTCACCGCCGGCGCCTGGTTTTGTGGTTTCGAGAAGTTCGAAGATTTTTCCGGGCAACACGTAACGGCCAACGATGGCGAGGTTGGATGGCGCGACGTCGGGTTTCGGCTTTTCCACGACGTGTTTCAAAAGCGACGCGCGATCGGATTCCGGCGTGCCGTCGACGATGCCGTATTTGGCCGTGTCTTCGTGCGGCACTTCTTCGACGGCGACCGCGCTGGCGTTTTTGCTCAGCGCGAATTCCGCCATTTGGCGCAGCGCGCCTTTGCCTTTGTTCCAGATTAGATCGTCGGGAAGAATGACGCCGAACGGCTCGTCGCCGACAACGGGCTTGGCGCAAAGCACGGCATGGCCGAGTCCCAGCGCCTCGGATTGAGTCACGAAAACGCACTTCACATTTTTGGGCAACACTTTGCGCACAATGTCGAGCAGTTCGGATTTGCCCGCACGTTCGAGTTTGTGTTCCAGCTCGAACGCGACATCGAAATAGTCGGCGATTGCGTGTTTATATCGGTTGGTGACGAAGATGAGTGTCTCGGCGCCCGCGTCGACGGCTTCGTCGACGGCATATTGAATTAGCGGCTTGTCGAGCACCGGCAACATTTCTTTCGCGACGACTTTGGACGCCGGCAAAAATCGCGTGCCGAGACCGGCCACGGGAAAAACGACTTTTCGCAAACCCTGCTGACTCATGAAATTTCCTTATTTCTTCGATTGATCGATACGACGTCACCGAATTGGTCGTCGCGCAGCGCGAATTCCGGCAGAAGGCTGCTCATGCAGCGGCGCAGGATGTCTTCGTCGTAGTCGCGCACGCCCTGCGCGCCGTTGCGCAGTTGTGCGTTGAGCAATTCCCACGACATGCTGCGCGGCTGCGCTAGAAAAATTTTGGCGTGACGCGTGTCCTGGTAGCTTTCTTGTGGATGGAACAATTCCTCGAAAAGTTTTTCGCCGGGGCGAAGTCCGCTGTAGACGATGGAAATGTCGCGGCCAGGCGCTTTGTTCGCCAAACGGATCATCTGTTCGGCCAGGTACTGAATCTTCACCGGCTCGCCCATGTCGAGCACGAAAATTTCACCGCCCTCACCCAGTACGGCAGCCTGCAGAATGAGCTGGCATGCTTCCGGGATGGTCATAAAATAACGCGTGATTTCCGGATGCGTCACGGTGACGGGTCCGCCGCTGCGAATCTGTTCGCGGAACAGCGGTACGACGCTGCCGGCGGAATCGAGTACGTTGCCGAATCGAACGGTGATGAAACGCGTCGACGATTTCGCGGCGAAGTTCTGGCAGAAAATCTCCGCGACGCGTTTGCAGGCGCCCATCACGCTGGTCGGGTTGACCGCCTTATCCGTCGAGATGAGGATGAAGCAGCCAACACCGTGTTTATCCGCCGCCTGCGCGACGACTTGTGTGCCGAGCACGTTGTTGCGGAAACCTTCGCGCAATTGTGTCTGCAACAACGGCACGTGTTTATATGCTGCCGCGTGAAAGACAACTTGCGGTCGCGAGCGCGTAAACACGCGCTCGCACACGGCGGCATCGCCGCAATCGCCCAGCACCGCGTCGATGAGCATGTCGGGGAATTCGCGGCGCAGCTCCTGCTCGATGCGATAGAGATTGAATTCCGACAGTTCCAGGATCGTCAGCGATTCTGCGCCGAGACGCGCAACCTGCCGGCACAATTCCGCGCCGATCGATCCGCCGCCGCCGGTGACGACTACGCGTTGTCCGGCCAGCCCAGTGCGGATCGCCGTCCAGTCGAGTTGCACGGGCTCGCGACCTAGCAGGTCTTCGATCGCGACTTCTTTGAGATCGCTGAATCCCATTCGCCCCGATACCACATCTTGAAGTCGCGGCATCGTTCGGAATTGCACACCGGTTTTCTCGCACAGTTCGACGACGCGCCGCATCTGCGCGTTCGTCGCGGACGGCATCGCGATCAGCAGCATTTCCGCGGCGGTTTCTTCGGCGAGTTCCGGCAGACGATCGAGCACGCCCAGCACCGGCACGTTATGCACTTTTGCGCCACGCAAGTTGGCATTGTCGTCCAACAAACCGACGGGCCGATAACGATTTTCGCGGGCTAGATCGCGCAGCAGAGCTTCGCCCGCACGGCCTGCACCGAGCACGAGCACACGCTGCAGCGGTTGGCTGCGCATGAGATCGAAACGGCTGTCTTTCCAATAACGGTAAATAAGCCGCGGCGCGCCCAGCAGGACGACGAGGAGAATCGGATACGTCACCAACACGCCTCGCGGAACGGTGGCTAGGCGGTTATACAAAAACAATGCGACGGCGATCGCCACGGCGCCGATGAGGCCGGCGCGCACGATGTTCCACAAGTCGGGCAGACTGGCGAAACGCCAAAGACCTTTGTAGAGACCCGTCCACCACAACACCAGGCCTTGCACGACGACGGCGATGACCGTCTCCGGTGTGAACCACGCAAGGGCCGGCGCGGATGGCTCGAAGCTATAGCGCAGCGCGTTCGTCGCGATCCAGGCGATCCACACCATGCCCAAGTCGTGCAACACGACGGCGAGGCGCGGATGAACGGCGGCGATCACGTTACGCATGGGCGACGATTGCAGCGTTTTTCACTTTGTATAAACACCAGCGTTTTCCACAAATCCACACGACAACGGCGACGGCGTACAAGCAGCCTGTGACAATCCATTGCATCGAAGGTTCCAGCGTAACCCATTCGCCGTTGAGTGCTGCGATTATCGGCAAGACGATCAAAATATTCCATGCCGAATACCACGCGACCACAGCCGCATGCGACTTGCCGGTACGCGCCATCGCCTGATACAAATGTTCACGATGCGGCCGATACCAGCGCTTGCCTCTCGCCATGCGCGACAGCAGTGTGCACGTGGCGTCCGTAAGAAATGCAGAACTCACGATGACCGCGCTCACATGCGCGGAGCGGAAGCCGGAAAATTGCCACGCCGAGGCAATGAAAATCATCAGGCCCAACGTTCCGCTGCCGACGTCTCCCATGAATATCCGCGCGCGTGGAAAATTGAACGGCAAAAACCCCGCAACAGCGGCAGCCCACAAAGCGATCTGCAACCCATGCGGAATGTTTTCTTCGCGCGTGCATAGCCACGCCAACACTGCGAACACGAATAGCGCTTGCGAGGCGAGAATGCCATCGATGCCGTCCATGAAATTGTGCAGGTTGATCGACCAGACGCACAACAAGGTGGCGACGGCCAGCCATTCATAAGCGTGCAGCGCGAACAACGTGCCTTGGTCGACGCGCTGTACCCACACGGCGTCGATGATCGGCCACAGGAAAAGGATCGCGGCGACGAACTGAGGAATCAAACGCGCAAGAATCGGCAGCGGCCGATGATCGTCGAGCCAGCCGACAGCGGCGACAAGCGCGAGTGCCAGCGCTATTCGCAATTGTAGCGAGACACCATCAAGAAACAGACCCGTCGCGAGAAGCGCAACGATGCTCGCGACACACAAGCCGATACCACCGCCGCGCGGTGTGGGCGCGCTGTGCGAGCGGCGCTGGCCGGGAATATCGACGAGATTGCGGCGGCGGGCATAACGCAACGCGGCCCATGTCAACACGGCGGACAGCGCGAACGTCGCCGCTAGCCACAGTAGATCTTCGAGCGTTGTGAGGCCTGCGTAGCGGATCGGATGCACGGGATTCACCAGCAAGACATCGGCGGAATTCTACTCGCCGGCAACGCCGTGAATGGGCCTGACCGAACCCCACGTCTTGCAGCCCGGACACTGCCAGTGATGCGCCTTCGCGCCAAAGCCGCATTTGTTGCAGCGATACATGGCCTGCCCTTCGACCAGCTTGCGCGTGAGATCCTGCAGAATCAGCAGATTCTCGCGCGCCTCGCCGCTCGAAGAATCCAGCGATGCGCTGATCAGCGTCATGAGGCCGCGCACAGACGGACGCTGGCGCAATTGCCGCGTCATGAATTCGATGGCCGCTTCTTCGCCGCGTGTGTTGGCGTACAGTTTCGACAGCGCAATCACCGGCGAAACACCCTGTGAGCGCTCCATGATGTCGACGAGAAATTTCTCGGCACGGCCCATCTGCTGCAGTTTTGCGTAGCAGTCGAGCAGGGGCGGCAGGATTTCCGGAACGTAGTCGGCGTCGAGCACGGCAACGCGCTCGAATGCTTGCGCCGCGGCTTCGAGATTGCCCTGCTGCGCCTCGATCCGGCCCAAGACGATATAAGCACGCACGCATTCGGGCTGGCTTTCGAAGGCGTGTTCGAGCTGTTCCTGCGCGCCACTGAAATCCTTCGCATTGCGAGCCTGTTCGGAAAGTTCGCAATAGAACTGGGCGATCATCGGGCCTTCGGACTCGCCGTTCGTCGCTTCAAGCCGGCGCGCATGCTCAATCGCTTTCGTCCAGTCCTTTTCGTGCTGATAGATGTTGATGAGATGACGCAGCGCCGACGGCACGTGCGCATCGATGGCGACGAGATCGGCGAACAATGTTTCCGCGCGATCGAGTAAACCGGCACGCATGTAGTCTTCGCCAAGTTCGAGCATCGCAACGGTTTTTTCTTCGTTGCTCAGATTCGAACGCGCGATGAGATGCTGATGCACACGAATGGCGCGATCGACTTCGCCGCGGCGGCGAAACAGATTGCCCAGCGCAAGGTGCGTTTCCACGGTATCGCGATTGAATTCGGCGAGCTTGAGGAAGACTTCGATCGCCTTGTCGGGCTGTTCGTTCAGCAGATAATTCAAGCCGCGGAAATAACTCGACGACAACTCGCTGACGCCGACGCGCCGGGAACGCTCGCTGCCTCGACGTCCGAAGAACCATCCGGACAAGGCTGCCACTGGCAGCAGCAACGCCAGCATGGGAAGAAAAAACGGAGAAAGATTCATGGGTGCGGCGGTGTATTGTCCGCGACAGATTTGGGTTCGGCGTCGTGGCGTTTCAACTCGCGCGCGAGCGTGCGCACGCGGCGGCGCAGTCGCAGCACCAATCCGAAATACACGACGATACCGCCGATCAGCCAGCCGACGAGCAACGCGGCGATGAGCATGCCGCCTTTAGGCAATGCGGCTGTCGTGAAATAGAAATCATAAACGACGTGTTCGCCGTTGAGTGCGCCGAAGATGGCGCCGACGGCGGCGAAAACCAGAACCAGAATGATGATCAACAAACGCATGCGCGAATCGTCCGAAAGAACGTGCTCGTGTGAAACCGGACCGGATGCGATTTAGTCCGACGGCGAAAACCGCAGACACGCCGCACGATCAACCGAACGCGGGCCGTGACGGTGCGATCTCGTTGACGCGTTCGCGCAATTCCTTGCCCGGCTTGAAATGCGGAACGTGCTTGCCCGGCAGCGCGACGGCGGAGCCCGTCTTCGGGTTGCGGCCCATGCGCGGCGGGCGGAAATGCAGTGAGAAACTGCCGAAGCCGCGAATCTCGATGCGCTCGCCCGTGGAGAGCGCCTGGCTCATCTGTTCGATCAGGCTTTTGACCGCAAGCTCCACGTCGTTAAAAGCCAGATGATTCTGGCGCAGCGCGAGTGCTTCGATCAGTTCCGATTTGGTCATGGGCGCAAGATCCGTGTTGCGGACTTCATGTAATGCAACGTTGATCGATCAATAGAGCTTAGTCGTGTGCCAATAGTAGCGACGCAGTCCGCGGGTTTAGGCCGCGGACCGCCCGATGTTATTTGAACTCGCTGTCACTCGGACTTGTTCATCTGCTCCTTGAGCAACGCACCGAGCTTGGTGGTGCCGCCGGAAGCCGACTGGTACTCCTCGAGCGCCTGCTGCATCTCGTCGTCGTCCTTCGCACGAATCGACAACTGCAGCACGCGGCCTTTGCGGTCCATGCCGATGTACTTGGCTTCGACCTTGTCGCCGACCTTCAGATGCTGAGTGGCGTCGTCCACGCGTTCTTTCGCGATGTCGCTGGCGCGCATATAACCTTCGACGCCATCGGACAACTCGATCGTCGCACCTTTCGCATCGACTTCCTTCACGGTACCGTTGACAATGCTGCCGCGCGGATTGGCCGCCATGTACTGGCCGAACGGATCCTGCTCGAGCTGCTTGATGCCCAGCGAAATGCGCTCGCGTTCCGGATCGACGGCGAGAACTACCGCTTCAACCGTATCGCCTTTCTTGAAGTTGCGGACGAGGTCTTCGCCCGTGCTCTGCCAGGAAATGTCGGACAGGTGCACGAGACCGTCGATGCCGCCGTCCAGGCCGACGAAGATGCCGAAGTCGGTAATCGACTTGATCTGACCGGACACCTTGTCGCCCTTCTTGTGGATCGC
>Ga0209006_10005214_pt1 | contig 11803 bp, 6 predicted proteins | sample JacPin_JW_Ref_O2_FD_188567 | JGI IMG/M metagenome (GOLD analysis project Ga0209006, IMG submission 188567) | Forest soil microbial communities from Algoma, Ontario, Canada - Jack Pine, Ontario site 1_JW_Ref_O2 (SPAdes) (version 2) | ecosystem: Environmental > Terrestrial > Soil > Boreal... | reverse complement strand
AAGACTTCGCGCGCGACCACGTCCAGGCGGCCTTTGCGACCTTGGTGGAGCGGCACGGGCGGATGGTTCACCACCAAGATCAACCTGCGCTCTTACTTCGATAATGCCAGCGGCCTGCGCGAGGGAGCGCCAGTGCGCCTGGCTGGAGTCGACATTGGCAACGTCACTGGCATCCGCATCGTCCAGGGCCGCCCCAAGGATCCCGTCGAAGTTCTAATGAAGGTCAATACCAAATACCGTTTCAGTCTGCGGAAAGACTCTGTGACTTTGATGAGCACCGCTGGAATTCTGGGTGAAACCTTTGTCGACGTTGATAGCTCCGCGGCGAAAGGCCCGGAAGTCGTAGACGGGGATACTTTGGCCGCTCGCGACCAGCCCGATATTCAGGACGTGGTGCGCGCCAGCCAGGGCACCCTCGAAAACATCGATACCCTCTTGAAACGCGTGGATCGCATCGTCGCCTTCATCGAGAGCGGCCAGGGATCGATTGGCAAGGTTATTTACGATCCCGCTCTCTATAACCAGCTCAATGCGACCGTGGCCGAGTTCAAAGGCCTGGTGGATGACATCCAGAGCGGAAAAGGTTCGATCGGTCCGTTGCTCACCAGCGATGAAGCTTACAAAAAGGCCATGGGGGCCATCGACAAGCTGAACGTCATGATCGACGATTTGCAGGCCGGTAAAGGATCGGCTGGCAAGCTGCTCAAAGACCCGGAACTTTACGACAATGCGAATAAGACGCTCGCCAATGTCAAACAGCTGACTGACGACATTAACGCCGGCAAAGGCGCTCTGGGCAAGATGGCTCACGATCAGGAATTTGCCAATCGCTTGCAGGAGACGATCAACAATCTTGCAGCTTTGACCACCAGCCTCGAAAAGGGCGAAGGTACGGCCGGAATGCTGTTCAAAGATCCGGCACTCTATAACAACAGCAACCAGATGCTGATGGAAACGCGGGAATTGGTGAAGTCGATTCGCGAGAATCCCAAGAAATACCTGACATTCCACGTCAAGGTATTCTGAGTTCGCTTCCAGCTGTCACTTCGAAGCGAACGCCGCGCACCAAAAACCACCCAATTTCGGTTGACTCTTTTCCCCCGCTCCCGTCGAATACAATGGTTCGTGCCGTCCGGGATACGTGTGCTCAACCCTAGTATCGCCTGGGTTTACTGTTAGATTGACGTCACATTTCGTCCGGTTATTTCAACTTGAGGTTCTAATGCGCAATTCCTTGAACGTCTTGATCGTCTGTATCGCCCTTGTGCCCGCCTTGTTTTCGCAGGAAAAAGACCAAAATAAGGATAAGTCCGCTGCTAACTTAACTTTTTCCCCCGACATGCTCGATAAAACCATCGATCCCTGCACGGATTTCTACGCCTATGCATGCAGCAAGTGGCTGGCGAAGAATCCCGTACCGGCGGACCGTCCGGGATGGGGCCGCTTCGACGAGTTGCAGCAGCGCGGGGAATACATAGTGCGTGACATTCTGGAAAAAGCCGCTATCGATCGCCCAGGTCGTACCGCCGCCGAGCAGAAAATCGGCGATTATTACGCCACCTGCATGGATGAAAGCGCCATCGAAAAAGCAGGCACCAAGCCTCTGCAAAACGATTTCGAGAGCATCGCCGCGATTCAGTCAAAAGAGGACCTGGCGAAAGAGATCGTCCGCCTCCATCGTGAAGGGGCCGACGTACTGTTTGGTTTCGACTCCGGTGCCGACTTCAAGAATGCCAGCCAGATTATCGCCCAGGTCGATCAGGGCGGTCTCGGGATGCCCGATCGCGATTACTACTTTAAGGATGATGCGAAATCCGTCGAACTGCGCAAGAAGTACGTCGAGCACGTCGTGAAAATGTTCACGCTCCTCGGCGACGATCAGGCCAAAGCCGAGGCCGAAGCGAAAGTCGTCATGGACATCGAAACCGGCTTGGCCAAGGGCGCTCTCGATCAGACGAGCCGCCGCGATCCGCAGAAGATTTATCACAAAATGACCAACCAGGAACTCGCGGCCTTTAGCCCGTCGTTCAATTGGAATGTCTACTTCGAAGGCATGGATGCTCCGCATTTTGACTCGCTAAATGTGATCGAACCGGAGTTTGTGAAGAACATGCAGGAAGTCATCAGCGCCCACTCGCTCGACGATTGGAAGACCTATCTACGCTGGCACACCTTGCATGGCAACGCGGCTCTGTTGCCGGCGGCGTTCGTGAATGAAAATTTCGAATTCTTCAGCAAGACCATGCAGGGAACCAAAGAATTACGGCCACGCTGGAAGCGCTGTGTCAGCTACGCTGATGGCGATCTTGGTGAACTGATTGGCCAGATTTATGTGCAGCAGACTTTTGGCGCTCAAGGCAAAGAGCGCACACTGGCCATGGTCGCGGCGCTCGAAAAAGCTCTGGGCGCAGACGTTAAAAACCTCAGCTGGATGGGCGCGGATACGAAAGCCCAGGCTCTGGTGAAGTTGCAGGCGATCACGAATCGTATCGGTTATCCCGACAAGTGGCGCGACTACTCAACGTTAGAAATCGTCCGCGGAGACGCCCTCGGCAACTCTGAGCGCGCCAATCTTAACGACGTCCAGCGCAGGATGAACAAAATTGGCAAAACTCTCGACAAGCGCGATTGGCCTTATCCGCCCATGACGATCAATGCCAGCTACAATCCGCTGGAAAACAACATCACCTTTCCCGCTGGCATCCTGCAGCCGCCGTTTTACGACAACCAAGCCGATGACGCTATGAACTTCGGCAGCATCGGTGCCGTCATCGGTCACGAACTTACCCACGGGTTCGACGACCAGGGCAGCCAATTCGACGCTGCTGGCAATCTCCGCGACTGGTGGACCGAGAATGACAAGAAACAATTCGAAGAACGCACCGGCTGTATCAAAGATCAATACTCAAACTTCGTCGCCGTCGACGATTTGAAGTTGAACGGCAAATTGACGCTCGGAGAAAACACCGCTGACAATGGCGGTATGCGAATCGCCTATATGGCAATGCTCGACACTTTTGCAGGAAAAGAACCCGCTCCTGTCGATGGCCTAACCGCCGAGCAGCGCTTCTTTTTAGGATGGGCAAATGTGTGGTGTCAAAATCGCACGCCCGCATTCTCAAGGATGCTGGTCGGTCTTGACCCTCACTCTCCGTCAAGGTATCGAGTGAACGGAACTGTCTCCAACATGCCGGAGTTCCGCGAGGCCTATCACTGCTCCGCAACCGCACCCATGGTCAATCAGAACGCCTGCCGAGTCTGGTAAAAATTGATCGAGGAAACAAAGAAAAAAGAAAAATGGGTGCCCCATCCTTGGCGCACTTTGCCAAGGGTGGGATTCCACAGAAGCTTGAATCAAAGGATGTTAGAACGAAGACTATCGACTAGCCGCCACGTCCGCCTGCTCGTGTGCATGGTAGCTTGACCGCACCAGCGGTCCCGACTCGACGTGTTTAAATCCAAATTTAAGAGCTTCTTCTTTGAGGGAAACAAACTCCGCCGGAGTGTAATACCGCGTCATCGGCAGATGGTCTTTCGAAGGCCTTAGATACTGCCCGATCGTCAGAATGTCCACCCCGCTGGAACCCAGATCGCGAAAGACCTCGATCAGTTCGCTCGTTTCCTCGCCAATGCCCACCATCACACCGCTCTTGGTCACCGTCGCCGGATCCCACTTCTTGGCATTCGCCAGCAGATCCAGCGTCCGTTTATAGCGTGCTCCCGAACGAACGGCGCGGTATAAACGCGGCACCGTTTCCGTGTTGTGGTTCAGCACATTGGGCTTGGCACCGAGCACGATGCGCAGTGGTTCTTCTAGTCCCTGAAAATCGGGAATCAGCACTTCGACACGGCACTCCGGCACCAGTTCGCGAATCTGCCGGATCGTCTCCGCAAAAATCCGCGCGCCCCCAACGTTGTCATCGTCGCGATTCACGCTGGTCACGACTGCATGCAGCAGTCCAAGCGTGGCGACGGCCTCCGCTACGCGCCGGGGCTCATCCCAATCAATCGCCTGCGGACGTCCCTTAGGCACCGCGCAAAACCCGCACCGCCGCGTACAGATGTCGCCCAGCAGCATGAAGGTCGCGGTGTGGTGATCCCAGCATTCTCCAATATTTGGACACTGCGCCGATTCGCAAACTGTATGTAGTCCCAGCCCGCGAGCCAGTTTCTTTAAATTGTGAAAGTTATCGCCCACCGGAGCCCGCGCCTTCAGCCATGAAGGTTTAGGCGTGGGAATTCGAGGTCCAAGTTCAATCTGAATCAATTGGGAAGATGCGGACATGACCACCCTGATTTTATCAGTTCGCCATAAACCGCCGACGCTTTTGCGGACATTCGAGAAAAATCGACCGAAAAATCAACGCCGCTGAACCTTCACTGCTGCAAGTGCCTAAGCGCCGGGCTGGTGTCCGACGACCCAGCCGGCAGGAAGACGATTTCGGTGTCGGAAATCAGATAAACGATTCCCACCTGTGCCCCGCTCTGGCTCACAACCACGCGTCCGTTCGAAGCAACGACGTACGTCTCTGAGATTGTGCCGGTCGAAGGTCCGCTGCTGCCGTTGGTCTGCGATGTTCCGGTAATACCGCCGGAGCCGGTCGCCTGCAGAGAATCCACCTCATTATTCACACTCGAATCGACGGGTTGGAAACTGCCGCCCAGATAATCGCCGGTGAGCGATGAGCTGCTGAAGTTGCTGCCCGACTGCGCCTCCATCAATCCAAAATCGACCACCAGTGGATTGCTGCCCACAACGAAGGCCCGGTTTTGGCCGATCAGGTAAAAGACGGGAGTGCTGGCCTGCCCGACCAGCGACAACGCCACACGGCCGCGGGAGGACGTGCTGTAACTCCCCGAAGCCGTCACCGTGCCGGTAGTGCCGCCCACATTCTGATCCTCTGTAAAGTTGATCGATGATCCCGTTCCATTTGTGGTTACAAGTCCCGCGGTCGCTGCCACAGCGGACCCATTGCTCAGCGATTCCAGTTCGATCACGCTGATGCCGTTCAGCGACGCGTCGGTGAATGAACCAGACTGCTGGAGCACCTGACCGCTCAGCAGCGAACTTCCGGCAGCGTCGTCTTCCATCATCAGCATTTCAGAAGCGCTGACCACATAAAAGACGAAGTTCAAGTTATTCTCGCCAGTAAAGGTTATGGTCGCGGTACCGCGGCCTGACGATGCCACATTGAAGTTCGCGGAGACCAGGCTTGCATTATTCGTGCCCGACAAATAAATGTCGCTGTCATATTCTCCGGTAAGACTCGCAGTGCCGTTGGCAGTAAAGGCCCCGGCAATGGCATAATGCGGTGCAGAGGTTCCGCCAGCCGCTCCCACCAGTCCGAACGCGTAGCCGCCCTTGATCGCGCTCGTCGAAAACGCGGTCGTGTCCTGCTTACGCAGCAGCCCGGAAGCTTTCCGCGCGCTCGAGTCGTAGAAAATAATGTTGCCATTGCTGCCCGAGGAATTCAGCGCGGCAGCAAAGGTGCTGCTGCCACTGATCGCACCACCGTAAGTCACGTTAATAGTCGCGAGATTATTCGAACCCACACAAAATGTCCCGGTGAATGTACCGTTGCCCGGACCATTCACTTGATCGTTCAGATCGATCAATCCGCCAGTAATGTTTCCCGCTCCGTCGGCGACGAAGCTGCCGATCGCTGCAGCGACTGTTTGCGTCGTCGCCTGCGGAGTGCTGCTCCATCCGTTCAACAGCATCGCGTAATTCCCCGAGAGCATGGAATTATTGCCGCAACTCGCGGATGCAATAGTGATGCTGAGCGCCGCACTGGCTTTAACCGCTGGATTTTCCGAATCCGTGACCGTGACCGTGAAGGTCGAGGTCTCAGTCTTGGTTGGCGTCCCTGAGATCGCGCCCGTCGAAGAATTAATGGACAGCCCAGTCGGCAGACTGCCGCTGGTAATGCTCCAGCTGTAAGGTGCCACGCCCCCGCTCGCGTTCACCGTTGCACTGTAAGCCGTGCCAGTGTTTCCGCCCGGAAGCGATGCCGTCGTGATCGCGAGCGCTGCATTAATGGTAATGCTCAGTGCAGCTGTCGCCGTTCCCGGAGTCGGCGTAGTCGAATCTGTAACTTTTACCGTGAAGTTGGATGTCCCCGTTGCGCTTGGTGTCCCTGTGATCGCTCCCGTGGCGGCGTTCAGACCTAAACCCGCCGGCAAGCTTCCTGCGCTGATGCTCCACGTATAAGGCAGCGTACCGCCAATGGCCTGTACAGTCTGGCTATACAAATTATTGATGCTTCCCTGGGCAAGCGAAGTCGTAGTGATGCTGAGCGGCGGTTCAGTGACCACAATGCTAAAGTTGGCAGACTTGCTGGCCGCATTCGGAGTCTGCGAATCGGTGACAGTCACCGTGAAATTCGACGTGCCCGGATTTCCATTAGGAGTGCCCGAGATGACGCCGGCAATACTCAAACTCAAGCCCGAGGGCAAGGTCCCGCTGGTCAGGCTCCATTTATAAGCCGGAACGCCACCCGTCGCCTGCAGTGTCTGGCTGTAGCCAACTCCGATCGACGCTTGCGCCAACGACGTAGTTGTTATAGTCAGGGCCAGCGGCGGATTTACCGTGATCGTAATAGTCTGGGTCGCTGTGTTGCCAGCAGCGTCTTTAACCTGGAAAGTCACTGCACTGCTGCCCGTGCCAGTGGGAGTGCCCGTGACCGCTCCCGTGCTTCCGCTCAAAGTCAGTCCCAAGGGCAGCGTGCCCGATGTGATGGACCAGGTAAATGGACCCGTGCCGCCCGACACCGTCAATGTCGCGCTATAGGCCGTTCCAGCAGTTGCCGTCGGAAGAGTCGTGTTTGTGATTACAGGTAGCGGGTTGACTTTGATCGCAACGCTGGCGGACTTGGTTGTATCCGTTACCGAAGTTGCCGTTATGGTAGCCGTGATCGAGGTTGTGACTGTGGCTGGAGCAGTGTATGTAGCAGAGGTCGTGGTTTGATTGCTCAGCGTGCCGCCGCCCGAAACGCTCCACTGCACGCCGGCGCTTTTCGAGTCATTGGCGACAGTTGCCGTGACCGTGGCCGTCTGCCCTTGATCGATTCCGTTGTGGCTCGCGCTGACGCTTACGCTCACCGGCTGCGACGAACTGCCGCCGCATCCTACAAGAAAAAGCGTAAACAGCGAAATACATCCCGACAGCAAAACCGCAACGGATGAGCGCTTCACAGATACCCCCTGATGCACGAGAATTCTCCCGCTTCTTTAAAGGATCATCCGTCAGCGCCTTGGTTACCTCAAGTTACTCAAGTACTTTTTGGGAGACTGGACAACCACGCAGAATGCATGGTCTTGAGGACAGTGGCATTCATGAACCAAATCTACTGCTGTTGCTGCTGCTGTTCGTGATCGGCCCGCAGATTCATTCGCGCAAACACTGGTCGCGACTGAATCACCACGCTCGGAGTCGTCTGTTCCGGCGCTGGAGCATCGGAGGGACTCACCGTCACCGCTACGCTAAGCTCGCTTTGCGCTTCACCCTTGTACACACCCCGCGTCGGAGGAACATCCGCATAATCGCGTCCGATGGCTACCCGAATATGACGATCGCCACCGATCAGGTTGTTCGTCGGGTCGAAGGCTGTCCAACCCAAGCGCGGAACCAATGCTTCTACCCACGCGTGCGACGCTCCTTCCACTGACCGATCCTTTTGTCCGTGTTCTTCACCGTGAAACAGATAACCACTTACATATCTGCAAGGGATGCGCAGCGGCCGTACCAGCGCGATCATGATGTGAGCAAAATCCTGGCACACTCCCTGGCGGGTCTGTAGCGCCTGCTCAATCGGAGAATCCACTTTGGTGCTATTGGGCACGTAAGCGAAGAGCTCGTAAATGCCTTCGTTCAGGTCGGTGAGCAGTTCGATCGGACTACTCCGGCGGTCGCATTTCAATTCCTTGGCCAGCTCTTCCAGACCGCCGCCAGAATGGGCGAACTCGCTCGGCAGCATCATCTCCCAGTAGTCGTCGCCGGAAGTCATGGCATCGAGGTCGGCCCAGTCGCCTGCTTCCGAAGTTCGCGGCGGTGGCACGTCCTGCACCTGCACCGTGGATTGCGCTGTCACTTTCACCTCGTTATGCGATCCCGCAATGTCGAAATGATGCACCGTGTTTCCCGTGAAGTCGTAATATTGCGTGATATTCGCGCCAGGATTGACGTCGAGGTTAAAACTGATGCACCGCTGGTTCGCTTCGCTGCGCGGCTGCATACGCACTTCCATGACGCTCTCGCGCACCGCCGGTTGGTAGCGAAACGTCGTCAAATGTCGAACCGAATAGATCAAAGATGCCTGCCCTCCAGAATTTCCCGAGTTGCCCTAGGATGCCAGCGCCGACTCCACCGGATAGTCAAAGTAAATCTGATGAATCGCCGTGTGCGCCTGCGCGCACTGCTGCCGCACGCTCTCCACGTACTCAGGAGCTCCCGACGCCATCACTTCATCGATCTGACTGAAGCTGAGCGTCGCGCGCAATCGCCCGGCTAAACGAACCGGTTGCTCCGCTTTTCGCTCCGTCAACTCGGCAATGGAACGCAAGGCGGCATGAACATGATCCACCGAAAAGCATACGGAGTGCGGAAACTCCGCATTCAACAACAAGAATTCCGCCACCCGCAGCGGTCGCAGTTCCGCCGTATATTTCTTGCAGTAAGCTTCAAAAGCCGCGCAGGATTTCAGTAATCCTACCCATTCCAGATATTCTTCGCTCTCCACGGCCTGGTCCGGGGAATAGGGCAGGCGATTGAAATAAGCCCCGATCAGCCGCGCCAGCGCATCTGTCCTCTCCACGTATCTTCCCAGCTGAATGTATTGCCAGCCCTCACCGTGCGACATCGTGGAGTCGGTCACGCCCTGAAAAAGATGCGCTCCTTCTTGTACGGCGCGAAAAAATACGTAGGAATGCAGCAGCCACGCTTCGCTTGAAATCGTGCTATTTACCTGTAAATAGAGACGGTTCAGTTGCTCCCACATTTCCGTGCTGCACTGCTCCCGCACTTGGCGCAGATTCTCTCGCGCCGCTGCTACGCACGAAATGATCGACGAAGAATTTGTCTTATCGAGAGTCAGAATGTGAGTCAGCGTGGTGGCGTCGATCTTGCCGTCTTCAGGAGCAGGGGCCTGCAACGCTTCAAGAAGACGCCACCAGCGGCCTGAGCCGGCCTCGGGAGACTGGTCCAGGCGTAACTGAAAATCCGCATCGATCAGCCGCGCGGTGTGCTCGGCGCGTTCCAGATAACGGCTCATCCAATACAAACTATCTGCCACGCGTGACAGCATAGTTGTTTGTTTGGTCTGATGCATAACCGTGTTCACGCCCGCAGAACCCAGGTATCTTTGCTGCCGCCACCTTGTGAGGAATTCACCACCAGCGATCCGCGCCGCAGTGCCACTCGCGTAAGACCTCCGGGCACCAGCGTGACGTTCTCGCCGTAAAGAATGTACGGACGAAGGTCTACATGCCGGGCTTGCGCTTCGCCTTCCAGAAAACATGGTGCCCGCGAGAGACTCAAAGTCGGCTGGGCAATATAATTCCGCGGCTCCGCCAGAATGCGAGCCCGGAAATCCTCGCGCTGTTCCGTCGTGCTCTGCGGACCAATCAGCATTCCATATCCGCCCGACTCGCCCACCGCTTTCACCACCATCTCATTAAGGTTCTCGAGTACATAGTTTCGCTGCGTACGATCCGTCAGCAAATACGTTTCGACGTTCGGTAGAATCGGCTCTTCGCCCAGGTAGTACCGGATGATCGCCGGCACATACGCATAAAGGGCTTTGTCGTCGGCAATGCCGGTTCCAACCGCATTCGCCAGAACTACGCTGCCCGCGCGATAGGCATTAAACAATCCTGGTACGCCCAGGCTCGAATCGCGACGGAAGCAAAGAGGATCGAGAAAATCGTCGTCCACTCGACGATAGATAACGTCCACGCGCTTCAGTCCCGCCGTAGTGCGCATGTAGACGACATTGTCGTGCACCAGAAGATCGCGGCCTTCCACCAGCTCAATACCCATCTGCTGCGCCAGAAACGTATGTTCAAAGTAGGCGGAGTTAAACACGCCGGGAGTCAGCAGCACCACCGTCGGTTCGTGCCGCGTAGTGGAGTTCAATGGACTCAGCGCCCGCAAAGTGGCCAGCAACGCCTGTGCGTAATGGTCGACCGGGCAAACTCCGTAGTCGCGAAACAGGGTGGGGAAGACTTTCTTCAACACCTTCCGATTCGCCAGCATATAAGACACGCCGCTCGGAACGCGCAGATTGTCTTCCAGCACCGCAAACGTCCCATCCGGCAGCCGGACCAGGTCGGTACCGCAGATGCTGACGTAGATTCCGCGCGGCACGGTCAAATTGCGCATCTCGCGCCTGAAGTGTTTACAGCTATAAACCAATTCCCGGGGAACGATGCCATCCGCCAGAATTCGTCCGCGATGGTAAACATCCTCCAGGAAAAGGTTGAGCGCGGCGATTCTTTGCGTCAGCCCGCTTTCGATCTTGCGCCACTCGTGATGCGGAATGATTCGGGGGAGGAGATCATTCGGAAAGACGCGCTCGGTGCCTTCGTCATTGCCGTAAACCGTAAAGGTGATGCCTTGATGCAGAAATGACAGATCCGCGGCCTGCTGGCTCTTCCGCATTTCCTCGGGCGGCAGCGCCAGAAGTGTCTGAAACAGCGCTTGATAGTGAGGACGCGGAACGCCCGGCGCCTCAAACATCTCGTCATAAGCCATATCGAACTGGTAATTCCGGAATGGCGGACGGAACAGCGCGCGATTAGACTCCGGCACGGTGATGGGTCTTAACACACTTCGCGCTCTGGGGCGGCTGTGCTGCACTCGAGAACTCTAGGTGCCCCCAGACCCCAAGTCCAATCGAAATTGTTTATGGTAGCGATTCGGTTTTTCACCAACTTCTGCCGCTAAGTATGGTCAGGTTAGGCAGAAGTTTACGCCATTCAGCAGGGGCTCACCGAGAGGAATTGCCAGTCCCGCGGCCAATTTGCTCCCGATCAAAACCACTCCTTAGTTTCATTGACTTGCCTGCATCGTGCCAGTAAGATTCGCCACGCGTCACGCGCGCTGCACGAATGACTCGCCAACCATGATCGGACAAACCGTATCGCACTACCGCATCGTCGAAAAACTCGGCGGTGGCGGCATGGGCGTCGTCTACAAAGCCGAAGACACACGTCTGCGCCGCTTTGTCGCCCTTAAGTTTCTTCCCGAAGAAGTTTCCCGCGACCCGCAGGCCCTCGCGCGCTTCGAGCGGGAAGCGCAAGCCGCCTCGGCCCTCAATCACCCCAACATATGCACCATCCACGATATTGGCGAGCACGATGGCCGTGCCTTTATCGCCATGGAGTTCCTCGATGGCGTGACCTTGAAGCACCTCGTTTCCAACCACCCGCTCGAAACCGGCACGCTCTTGACCCTCGGCATTGAGATCGCCGACGCGCTCGATGCAGCCCACTCCGAAGGCATCGTCCACCGCGACATCAAGCCGGCCAACATCTTCGTCACTAAACGCGGACATGCCAAGGTTCTCGACTTCGGTCTGGCAAAAGTTTCCGGACAATCCAATCGCGACGCGACTCTCGCCACCATGGATGGCACCCTGCCCGAGCAGCATCTCACCAGCCCCGGCACCGCCCTCGGCACCGTCGCCTACATGTCGCCCGAACAGGCTCGTGGCAAGCAACTCGACGCCCGCAGCGATCTGTTTTCTTTCGGAGCCGTGCTCTACGAGATGGCAACCGGCACCCTGCCTTTTCGCGGGGATACCTC
>Ga0209006_10005213_pt1 | contig 11803 bp, 10 predicted proteins | sample JacPin_JW_Ref_O2_FD_188567 | JGI IMG/M metagenome (GOLD analysis project Ga0209006, IMG submission 188567) | Forest soil microbial communities from Algoma, Ontario, Canada - Jack Pine, Ontario site 1_JW_Ref_O2 (SPAdes) (version 2) | ecosystem: Environmental > Terrestrial > Soil > Boreal... | reverse complement strand
CGATGGGCCAGGGGATCAAGAACACGCTGTACGGTCAGATCTCCAACGCCCTGGCAAATATGATGCAATAGGCGCGCGCAAGCGCTCGGCCACCGTTTCGCTTGCGCCGGACTAGCCGCGACCGAAGCCGTTTCCCCACAAACCTTTCGGTGCTAGCCTCCGCGTGAGCTCCCGTCCAAGGGAGCCTTCAGGGAGGACGGCATGCGCAAACTCATTCCAGCTTTGTGGCTCGGTGCAAGCCTCGTTGCGGGCGCAGCCTGGGCCCAGCCGTACACGCCCAATGATGCCGGCGTCACCATGGGCCATTGGCACCTCAACTCGCGCGACATCGAGGCCAACAAGAAGATTTTCGTCGCGCTCGGCGGCACCGCCCTCAAGGCCGGTGACTTCGACGTCGTGCGGTTTCCCGGCGTCAACGTCTATCTCAACATGCGCCCCGGCACGCCGGCCGCGACCGGCGGTACCGTCGGCACGGTGATCAACCACGTCGGATTCCTCGTGCCGAACGTGCAGGCGGCGGTCGCCAGGCTCAAGGACCTGAACGTGACGATTGCCACGGGGCCCAACGGGATCGATGGCCGGCTCGACCAGGCCTTCGTCACCACCGCGGACGGCCTCAAGCTCGAGTTCCTCGAGGATAAGAACCAGAAAGTTCCGATCCGCCATCACCACGTGCATTTCTACGTGGCCGAATCCGCGATCCCCGACATGCAGGCATGGTACGCGAAACTGTTCGGCGCCAAGCCCGGCATGCGCGGCAGGTTCATGGCGGCCGACATCCCGGGCGCCAACCTGACCTTCACCAAGAGCGATCAGGCGACCGGCACCACCAAGGGGCACGTGCTCGACCACATCGGCTTCGACGTCACGGACATCGATGCATTCTTCAAGAAAGCCGAGGCGGCGGGCGTGAAGCCCGCGATAGCGCCCGCCAAGAACCCGACCAACGGCGTCTGGGTCGCCTTCATCTACGATCCGTGGGGCACCTATATCGAGATCAACCAGCGGCCCAATCAGACCTATCTCAACCAGATGTAGGCCGCCGCCCAAAGCACGATCACATTTTTCGGGATCATGCTCGGCCCGCCGGCGCATCATGGCTCCGGCGGCTCGCCGGCGGAAAATTCGCGCGCGCCAAGGGCATCGGCGAGACGCGTCTGCGCCGAGCCTGGCTTGAGCGGCTGCTGCTGGCTCGCATGCGGCGCCCAGCCCGACAGCCAGACGACGTCGAAGCTCGCGCGCACCCGGCCGTCGGCGTCGGCGAAGCGCGCCGCATAGACCTCGACCATGCGCAGCAGCGTGGCGCGGCGCAACGGCGCGCGCCGGCGCTCGGTCAGCACGTTGGTCACCCCCATGCGCCGCAGGTCCCCCACCAGGTCGAAGGGCGACGCGTAGCGCACCGTGATGCGGTCGACGTCGGTGACCGGCAGCGCGAAACCCGCGCGCTGCAGCAGGGCGCCGGCCTCGCGCGCATCGACGAAGGGCGCAACGCGCGGCGAGACGCCGCCCTCGATCTCGGCCTCGGCGGCCGCAAAGCTCGCCCGCAGCTCGGTCAGCGTATCGCCGCCGAGCATCGCGGCCAGGAAGAGCCCGTCGGGCCTGAGCGCGCGTCGCACCTGCACGAGCGCGCCGGGCAGATCGTTGACCGTTTGCAGGGCGAGCGCCGAGACGACGAGATCGAGCGAGGCGTCGGCAAACGGCAGCGCCTCCTCGTCGGCCACAAGCTTCGGCCCGGATTCGTCGCCAAGCGCGAGGGGATCGGCATCGACCGCAATCAACGTGTCGACATGCGGTGCGAGGGCGCGGCGCAGCGCGCCGGTCGGCGTGCCGAGATCGACGACAAGCGCGAAACGGCGCAGCACGACGGCGAGACGGTCGGCAAGATCGGCGGCGACCCGATCGATCAGGAAGGTCGCCGGCCCGAGCGCCCACGCGCGGCGGCGACGCCGGCGCAACAGCGAGCGGTCGAACACGCGCGGAGCGGACATGGATTCACTCTAGCGCATGTTCCGGCGAAGCGGGCGCCGGTTCGCCGACAAGAACATGCGCCAAAGTCTTTCATGCTTGCTCCGCGCGCGGACGTTCGCGGCGCCCGCTCAGGCGGCACGGACCGTGGCGAGGAACTTGCCCATCTCGTGCTTGAGCCGGTTGCTCTCGGTGGCGAGCGACTGCGCCGACGAGAGCACCTGGGAGGAGGCCGAGCCGGTCTCGGCCGCGCCGCGGTTCACCTCGACGATGTTGGCGGCGACCTGCGTCGTTCCCGCCGCTGCCTGCTGCACGTTGCGGGTGATCTCCTGCGTCGCCGCGCCCTGCTCCTCGATCGCCGATGCGATCGTCGTCGCGATCTGCGAGATGCGGCCGATCGTGCCGCCGATCTCCTTGATGGCGACGACCGATTCCTCGGTTGCCGACTGCATCTCGGCGATCTGGCCGCTGATCTCGCTCGTCGCCTTGGCGGTCTGGGCGGCGAGTTGCTTGACCTCCTGGGCGACCACCGCGAACCCCTTGCCGGCCTCGCCGGCGCGCGCCGCCTCGATCGTCGCGTTGAGCGCGAGCAGATTGGTCTGCTCCGCGATGGTGGTGATCAGCTTGGTCACGTCGCCGATCCGCCCCGCGGCCCGCGACAGCATGGCGATGCGATCATCGGTCTTCGCCGCCTGGCCCACCGCGTCGGTCGAGATGCGGCTCGATTCCTGCACCTGGCGGCCGATCTCGCCCACCGAGGCAGCCAGCTCCTCGGTCGCCGAGGCGACCGAGTGCACGTTGGCGGAAGCCTGCCCGGAGGCGGTGGCGACCTTGGTCGACAGCGCTTCGGTGGTGGCGGCGCTCGTGGTGAGCTTGGCGGCGGCGGCCGCGAGCTGGGTCGACGCGGACGAAACCGTCTGCACGATCTCGCCCACCGCCGACTCGAACTCGTCGGCGAGCCGCTGCATCTCGCCCCTGCGCGCAGCCGCGGCGCGCCGGTCGCCTGCGGCCCTCTCCTCGGCCTCCTGCTGCGCCCGTTCGGCCGCCTTCATCTTGAAATCCTCGACCGCCTGCGCCATCTCGCCGATCTCGTCATTGCGGCCGAGACCCGGCAGCACCACGGCGAAGTTGCCGGCCGCGAGCTTCTTCATCCCGCCGGTGAGGCCCTTGAGCGGCTTCGTCACGCCGCGCGCCGCGAGCAGGATCACGGCGAGCAGAATCACGCCGATCACGCCGGCGCCGATCAGGATCGAGCGGCTCAGCTCGGCGCCGTTGGCGATCTGCGTATCGATCGCCGAGGCGACCTCGAGCACGCCGCGCACGTCGCCGATCTTCCAGTCGGTCTTCGGCGAGCCGGCCGTCGCGTTGTGGCAATCGACGCAGGCTTGCGCGACCATCACGTCGGCGACCGCGACGCGCACGATCTGCTTGCCGTCGCGCTCCTCCTGACGCGTGAACGTCGCGGTCGGATTGGCGCTGAGATAGTCCCATGCTTCCTGCTGGAACGGGTCGAGCCTGCGATCCTTGCGGTTGGCAAACGGGTACTTGCTGTAGAGGCTGATGCTGGTGTCGTTCTTCGCCAGCAGGTTGCTCAGGTCCTGGATCATCGTCGCCGGCAACGGAATCGCCTTGTCGTCCGTCTTGTGGCCGACCGAGGCGTGCAGGGCACCGCTCTTGAGCACCTTGTTGACGACGTTCTCGGTGTAGTAGGTGCGGACGGTCTTGAACTCGGCCGCGGTCTGCCGGCTCGCGACCACGGCCTCGCTGACGGCATTGGCGGTGATGAGTCGCGGGATGATCAGCCAGATCGCCGCGATGGCGAGCGCGAGCGCGAGGGGAATCGGAAGGACGAGGCGCCACGCGAGGCTGTTGCCGAGCCAGCTTCGCCCACGCGTCGCCGCGGGCGGTCCAACGGCTGCGTCAGACATGGGTGATACCCTCCGGTCGGATCGCGAAGGCTTGGCTGCGCCGATGGCGCGAATGCTCCGGCGTCCCGCGGTATTTGATGGATACTTGCTTGGCGAATATTGAGGGATTTACTCAACAACCTATTAATTTTCGGCGAGGACTACCTAAAGATACCGAGACACGCGGGCTTCGGCCCGCATGATCCAATTGTACCCGGTCGTCACGTGGAAATAGATATCGATCCTTAAGACAACTTTAGGGCATGACCAAGCGACCGCGAGCTGGTCGCTCGGACGACGTCTGATTCGCGATGCGGCCCGGAACGCAGCCCGGCCTGCTCACGCGGCGGCGCCCGTGGCGGGAACCGGCCAAGCGCGACGTTCCGATGACCGCTCTCGCGCGCGAGCGATGGCGGCAGTTCGAGCAACAGGATCGGAGTGGCGGCGCGACGTCGGTGTGAAGGGATCGCGCCGCCGAAGGTCCGTACCGCCTGCTCCCCTAGGCCGCGCGGACCGTTGTGAGGAACTTGCCCATCTCCAGCTTGAGGCGGTTGCTCTCGTTGGCGAGCGACTGCGCCGAGGCGAGCACCTGCGAGGAGGCCGATCCGGTCTCGGCCGCGCCGCGGCCCACATTGGTGATGGTCGAAGCGACCTCCGTCGTTCCCGCCGCGGCCTGCTGGACGTTGCGGGTGATCTCCTGCGTCGCCGCCCCCTGCTCCTCGATCGCCGACGCGATCGTCGTCGCAATCTCGGAAATCCGGCAGATCGTGCCGCCGATCTCCTTGATCGCCACGACCGAGTCCTGCGTCGCCGACTGCATCTCGGCGATCTGCGTCGAAATCTCGCTCGTCGCCTTGGCGGTCTCGGCAGCAAGCTGCTTGACCTCCTGGGCGACGATCGCGAACCCTCTGCCGGCCTCGCCGGCGCGCGCCGCCTCGATGGTCGCGTTGAGGGCGAGCAGGTTGGTCTGCTCAGCGATGGTGGTGATCAGCTTGGTCACGTCGCCGATGCGATTGGCGGCCTGCGAGAGCTTGGTCATCCGGTCGTCGGTCTTGCGCGCCTGCTCGACCGCCTCGGCCGAGATGCGGTTCGACTCATGCACCTGCCGCCCGATCTCGCTGACCGACGCCGACATTTGCTCGGTCGCCGAGGCGACCGACTGGACGTTGGTGGAGGCCTCTTCGGAGGCGGCCGCAACCGCGGTGACGAGCCGCTGCGACGTTTCCGCGGTCCTGGTGAGCGTGGTGGCGGAGGCTTCGAGCTCGGTCGAGGCGGAGGAGACGGTCTGCACGATCTCGCCGACCGCAACCTCGAAGTCGTCGGCCAGCTTGGTCATCTGGCTCTTGCGCTGGGCGCTGGCAGCTCGATCCCGCTCGGCCTGCGCCTCCGCGTCATGGCGCGCCTTCTCCTCCGCCTTGACCTTGAAACGCTCGACCGCACCGGCCATTGCGCCGATCTCGTCCTTGCGGCCAAGGCCCGGCAGCTTCACCGAGAAATCTCCGTCGCCCAGCCGCTTCATGGCAGCCACGAGAGCGAGAAGCGGACGCGCAACCCCGACGAGCACGAACACCATGGCGCCGATCGCGATCGCCGCTCCGATGGCAATGAACACCAAAGTCGCGAGCCACGCCGTGCCATAGCTTGCGGCAGCGGTCCTGGTCGCATCGTCGGCGCCCCGCGTGTTGAGGTCGACCAGCTTGTCGAGATCGGCTCCGACCGCGTTGAAGGCCGTTCCGGCGTCCTCCCGGTACAGCTTTCCCGCCTCTTCGTTTTGATTGGCGCGACTTCTTGAGAAGCGCCGCATGAATTTTCATGTAAGCGTCCCAATCGCGCGCGAAGGCCTCGTAGCCGGCCTTTTCCTCCGACGAGCTGATCCGCGGCTCGTAAGCGCGGCGAATTTTCTCGATACCGGCGAGGCGCTGCGCAATGTCGCGTTCCACCGCGTCCATGGCAGCGTCCGCGGTCGACATGACATGACGCGCCTCGTCGGTGCGGAAGCGGGCAGCTTGGTATTCGAGCGCGCGAAGATTCGAGACCGACGGCATCCAGTTGGTCGCGATCTCGACCGTGCTTGCGTTCACGTCCGCGATATTGACGAGCGCAAACGCGCCAAGCCCGACCACAACGGCAACCATGATTGCAAAGAGCCCCATCAAAAGGGTGCGGATCGAGAGGCCGAACATCGGATGAATCCCCATGACGCGGCGACAGCTGTTGTGCCGATTCGATCCACGATTGATGCCGCGCCGCGCCGAAAGGGACGTTAAGGCGTGCATAGGCGACATTACCTAGGCAGAACATGATTCCGGGAAAGCCTGCCCCGGACTTGATCCGGGGTGGATACCGGCTTTCGCCCATTGTTTCGGCCGCAGGCCACCTCACGCGGGATCAGAACACCTCGCCGCACCGCATCGCGCACGGTGCGTTTGTAAAAGCGTCTGATGACCGAGGGCGCGATTCGTCGCCGCGCGACGACTCGGCGCGATTGAGCGTTGCGCGCGATGGCGCTAACCTGTCGCCGTGGGCCCTGAATCCGGCATATCCTCGTCCCGCATGGCGCGTTTCGAGCGATTGGCTGCGCCGCTTCGCGCCGCGCTGCGCTTCGCGCTCGACTTCGCGCTGCCGCCGCTCTGTCCGGCCTGCCGCGGGGTCTTGGGCCACACCGGCGGCCTGTGCGCCGCCTGCTGGGCGAAGCTCGCCTTCATCGCGCCGCCCTATTGCGAGCGGCTCGGCACGCCGTTCGGCTACGATCCCGGTCCCGGCGTCCTGTCGACCGAGGCGGTGAGCAACCCGCCGGCCTTCGCCCGCGCGCGGGCGGCCGTGCGCTACGACGACATCGCGAGCGCGCTGGTGCATGCGCTCAAATACGGCGATCGGCTCGACCTTGCGCCCACCATGGGGCGCTGGATGGCACAAGCCGGCCGCGAGCTGACCGAGCAGGCCGACGCGCTCGTGCCGGTGCCGCTGCATTGGCGGCGCCTGTGGGCGCGCCGCTTCAACCAGGCGGCGGCGCTCGGCCGCGAGATTTCGCAGGCAAGCGGCGTGCCGGTGCTCGACGACGCGCTCAAGCGACTGCGCGCGACGCCGCAGCAGGTCGGCCTCAACCGGTCGGACCGGGCAACCAACGTGCAGGGCGCCTTCGCGGTGCCGGACGAGCGGCGCGGCGCGGTCGCGGGCCGCCGGCTCGTCCTGATCGACGACGTGCTCACCTCGGGCGCGACCGTCGACACCTGCACGCGCGCGCTGCTGCGCGCCGGCGCCGCGCAGGTCGACGTGCTGGTCTTCGCCCGGGTTGTCGAGGGGATGCGCACCCCCATATAACTTGTTCACGTCCAATACACCGACTTGAGATAACCTTCCGCCATGCCGTCGATCGAGGTCTATACGACCCCCTATTGCCCCTACTGCAGCGCGGCCAAGGAGTTGTTGCGCCGCAAGGGCGTCGACTTCGTCGAGATCAACGTTGCCGGCGACCGCGCGTTGCGCACCCGCATGGTCGAGCGCGCGGGCGGGCGGATGACGGTGCCGCAGATCTTCATCGGCGACTCCCATGTGGGCGGCTGCGACGACCTTTACGCGCTCGACGAAGCCGGCGGGCTCGATCCGTTGCTCGCCCGCAACAGCGCGGCGCAGCCAGGACAACTGCCATGACGCCTGCCATGACGACCGCCGGGAGCGCGAGCTTCCGCGTCGGCCTTATCCAGCTGCGCTCGGGACGCACGCCGCGCGCCAATATTGATGCCGCCGTCCGCCTGATCGGCGAGGCAAAGGATGCCGGCGCCGACTACGTGCAGACGCCGGAAATGACCAACATCATGGAGGTCAAGCGCGAGGAGATGTTCGCGGCGATCGCGCCGGAGGAAAGCGACCCGGGGCTTGCGGCCTTCCGCGAGACGGCGCGCGCACGGCGCCTATGGGTGCACGTCGGATCGCTGGCGCTCAAGGTAGCGCCCGACAAGGCCGTGAACCGGTCGTTGCTGATCGACCCGACGGGCGAGATCGCCGCCCGCTACGACAAGATCCACATGTTCGACGTCGATCTTGCGGGCGGCGAAAGCTATCGCGAGTCGCGCAGCTATCGCCCGGGCGAGATCGCGATCGCGGCAGACCTGCCGTGGGGACGGCTCGGGCTCACTATCTGCTACGACCTGCGCTTCCCGACGCTCTACCGCGCGCTCGCCGAAGCCGGCGCCTCGTTCCTCGCCATCCCCTCGGCCTTCACCCGGCAGACCGGGGAGGCGCATTGGCACGTGCTCATGCGCGCCCGCGCGATCGAGAACACCTGCTACGTGCTCGCCGCCGCGCAGGGCGGCTCGCACGAGAACGGCCGCGAGACGTTTGGCCATTCGCTGGTGGTCGATCCCTGGGGCCGCGTCATCGCCGAGGGCGGCCGCGAGCCCGGCGTCATCATGGCCGAGATCGCGCTCGCCGACATTGCGACGGCGCGCGCGCGCATTCCCTCGCTGCAGCATGGCAGGCGCTTCGAGGTGGTCGCGCCGGCGGCCGAGCCCGTGCATCTGCACGCGGCCGGAGGCGGCGCATGATCCGCTACAATCTGGTGTGCGCGCGGGCGCACGAGTTCGAGAGCTGGTTCGCCAATTCGGCGGCGTACGACAAGCAGGCCAAGCGCGGGCTCGTCGAATGTCCGGCCTGCGGTTCGACCAAGGTCGAGAAAGCGATCATGGCGCCAAGGCTCGGCCGCGCCGACAAGCCGATCGCTGTACCGGAGGCGCATGCCGCGCCGCCGCCGGCGGCGCCCGAGCCGCCGGCGCCGGTCGCGATGATCTCGCCGCAGGAGCGCGAGCTGCGCACCAAGCTCAAGGAGCTGCGCGACCATCTCGTCAAGAACGCCGAGAATGTCGGCCGCAAGTTTCCCGAAACCGCGCGCAAGATGCACTATGGCGAGCTCGAGCACCGCTCGATCTACGGCGAGGCCTCACCGCAGGAGGCGAAAGACCTGCACGAGGAGGGAGTCGAGTTTCATCCGCTCCCGGTGCTGCCGGACGAGCGGAACTAGCGTTCGCTTAACCTGCTGTTTGCCGAGGTCTATCCACCAGGTTCAACGTGGCCTGCGTATTCGCGGCGAGATCGGCGCCGGATCGCACACGCTGCTGCACGTTCAGCCGCTATAGAGCATGATCCCGCGAAAGCCGTCCCCCGACCTGATCGGGGGCGGCTATCGGTTTTCGCGAAAATTATAGTGCTCGGACAGTACTCTTTGATTGGAGTTCAGATAAGCTGGCCGCTGCGAAGGGGCCAACGCGAGGCCGGATTTTCGTCAGAAGAGCCTGTCATGAAAATCATCATCCACTATTGCGGCGCTTGAGGCTACGAGCCGCGAGCCCTCCGTGCGAGGGCACGACTGCGCGAGCTTGTCGACGCCGACGTCGAGCTGATCCGCTCGAGCGGCGGCGTGTTCGAAATTTCGGTCGATGGCGAGCTGAAGTTCTCCAAGAAGGCGCTCGGCCGTTTTCCAACCGACGACGAGATCGACGCGCTGGCAAAGGCCTGACTGCAGGGGCCGATTGACTCCATGCGAGCCGTCACCCGAGTTCGCCCGCACATAGTGTTAGTAGGTCCACACCAGCAGCGCGACGCCGGCGACGATCAGCCCGATGCCGAGACCTTCGCGCGCGCTGACCGGCTGCTTGAACACAAAGCGCGAGACGCCTTGCGCGAACAGCACCTCGACCAGCGCGAGCGTGCGCACGCTCGCGGCGGTCGCGGTGGCAAAGCCGAGAAACCAGAACTGGGAGGCGAGCGCGCCCATGAAGCCGGCGAACAGCGACGGCCGCCAGGCGAGAATGATCGCGCGCAGCACGGCGCGGTCGCGCGCGAGCAGATAGGCTGTGAGCAGCACCGTCTGCACCGCAAGGCCGACCGCGACCGTGAAGGTCGCGGCCATGACGAAGTTCGGATCGTGCAGGCTCAGGATGGCACCGCGATAGCCTATGGCCGACAGCGCAAAGCAGCCGCCGGCGGACAGTCCGAGCAAAGTCGGCTTGAGCCCGCCCGCCGCGGCTCCGGCCGCCGCCCCGGACTTGAGCGACATCACCACCACGCCGGCGGTCGCGATCAGGATCGCGGCGCCCATGCCGGGGGTCACGTGATCGCCGAGGAAGATCAGCCCGAACAGCGCGACCTGGATCGGCTCGGTCTTGATATAGGCGATGGCGACCACGAACGATCGCTCGCCCATGGCGGCGAGCATCAGTGCGGTCGCGGCGATCTGCATCAGGGCGCCGAGCAGCACCCACGGCCAGAAGACGGGGCCGGGCTGCGGCGCCGCCGCGTGCGCCACCACGGTGACGCCGGCGAGAAAGAGGAGCGCGAACGGCAGGCCGAACAAGAACCGCACGTGGGTCGCGCCCACCGTGCCGAGCTTCACGGTCAGCTCGCGCTGGGTCGCGTTGCGCACGGTCTGCGCCGCGGCCGCGATCAACGTGAAGGCGACCCAGAGCGACGACGACGCCGTCACGCCGGCCGCTCCGCCGTCACCATGTAGTTCACGTCCATGTCGGCGGCGAGGCGCCAGCGGTCGGCGAGGGGGTTGTAGACGACGCCGGTTTCGTCGATCAGGCCGAGGCCGGCGCGATCGAGTGCGATCTCGAGCTCGTTCGGGGTGACGAACTTGTCCCATTGATGGGTGCCGCGCGGCAGCCAGCGCAGGACGTATTCGGCACCGACGATCGCCAGCGCAAAGCTCTTGAGCGTGCGGTTGAGCGTCGCGGCGATCATCAGCCCGCCCGGCTTGACCATGCCGCCGGTGAGCTTGACGAACAGGTTCACGTCGGCGACGTGCTCGACCACCTCCATCGCCAGCACGACGTCGAAGCGCTCGCCCGCTTCGGCGAGCGCCTCGGCGGTGGTCGCCCGGTAATCGACCGCGATGCCGCCTTGCGCCGCGTGCAGCCGCGCCGCCTCGATATTGGCGGCGGCCGGGTCGGCGCCGACCACCTCGGCGCCGAGCCGCGCCAGCGGCTCCGACAGGAGGCCGCCGCCGCAGCCGATGTCGAGAATGCGCAGCCCCTCGAGGCAGTCGAGACGGCGGCCGTCGCGGGCGAACCGGCGGCAGGCGGCGTCGCGGATGTAGCCGAGGCGCACCGGATTGAACTTGTGCAGCGGCGCCATCTTGCCGCGCGGATTCCACCACTCGCCCGCGAGCGCCGCGAAGCGGGCGAGCTCGGCCTCGTCCACGGTCGGGGCGGCGGAGGAACTGGCGGTCATGACGACGAACCCTCTGCGACTAACCCTCTGGCCCGGCAGCGATAGTCGCCGCGGTGGTCACCGACGGCGGTTGCGGCGCCGTCATCTCGCCAGTATGTATACGCGCCTTTTCGGGCCCGCGCGCGGCGATCGCGTCGCGCCGGTTCTGCATCCGGAACATGGAGCACCGAGACCCGAGATGGGCCGCCTGGTGATGAAGTTCGGCGGCACCTCGGTCGCCGACATCGAGCGCATCCGCAACGTGGCGCGCCACGTCAAGCGCGAGGTCGACGCCGGCCATGAGGTCGCGGTGGTGGTGTCGGCCATGGCCGGAACCACCAACCGGCTGGTCGAGTGGTGCCGCGAGGCCTCGCCGCTGCATGACGCGCGCGAATACGACGCGGTGGTCGCCTCGGGCGAGCAGGTCACGGCCGGCCTGCTCGCGATCACGCTGCAGGCGCTCGGAATCAACGCCCGCTCGTGGCAGGGCTGGCAATTGCCGATCAAGACCTCGGGCGCGCACGGCTCCGCCCGCATCCTCGACATCGACGGCGAGGAGTTGATCCGCCGCTTCAAGGAGCGCAAGGAAGTCGCGGTCGTCGCCGGCTTTCAGGGAATCCACGCCGAGACCGGGCGCATCACCACGCTCGGCCGCGGCGGCTCGGACACCTCGGCGGTCGCGGTCGCGGCCGCGATCCACGCCGACCGCTGCGACATCTACACCG
>Ga0209006_10005212_pt1 | contig 11804 bp, 8 predicted proteins | sample JacPin_JW_Ref_O2_FD_188567 | JGI IMG/M metagenome (GOLD analysis project Ga0209006, IMG submission 188567) | Forest soil microbial communities from Algoma, Ontario, Canada - Jack Pine, Ontario site 1_JW_Ref_O2 (SPAdes) (version 2) | ecosystem: Environmental > Terrestrial > Soil > Boreal... | reverse complement strand
GCGGTCGAGATGATGCGCCCCGCCAAGCGGCCGCTGTTCTACACCGGCGGCGGTGTCATCAACTCGGGCCCCGAGGCGAGCCACCTGCTGCGCGAGTTGGTCAACCTCACCGGCTTCCCGATCACCTCGACCCTGCTCGGCCTCGGCGCCTTCCCGGCCGCCGATCCGAAATGGCTCGGCATGCTCGGCATGCACGGGACCTACGAGGCCAACATGGCGATGCACGATTGCGATCTGATGATCTGCATCGGCGCACGCTTCGACGACCGCATCACCGGCCGGGTCGATGCCTTCTCGCCCGGCTCGCGCAAGATCCATGTCGATATCGACCCGTCGTCGATCAACAAGAACGTCAAGGTCGATCTCGGGATCATCGGCGACTGCGCCCACGTGCTCGAGGACATGGTGCGGCTGTGGCGCGCCGGCTCGTTCGCGCCCGACAAGCCGGCGCTGGCGGGCTGGTGGAAGGAGATCGGCCGCTGGCGCGCGCGCAACAGCCTCGCCTACCGGGGCTCGAACGAGATCATCAAGCCGCAGTATGCGATCCAGCGGCTCTACGAGCTCACCAAGGGCCGCGACGTCTACATCACCACCGAGGTCGGCCAGCACCAGATGTGGGCGGCGCAGTTCTTTCATTTCGAGGAGCCGAACCGCTGGATGACCTCGGGCGGGCTCGGCACCATGGGCTACGGCCTGCCGGCCTCGGTCGGCGTGCAGCTCGCGCATCCGAAGTCGCTCGTCATCGACATCGCGGGCGAGGCCTCGGTGCTGATGACCATGCAGGAGATCTCGACCGCCGTGCAGTACCGGCTGCCGGTCAAGATCTTCATCATCAACAACCAGTACATGGGCATGGTGCGCCAGTGGCAGGAGCTCTTGCACGGCGGGCGCTATTCGGAGAGCTACACGGCGGCGCTGCCGGATTTCGTCAAGCTCGCCGAGGCCTATCACGCGGTCGGCATCCGCTGCGAGAAGCCGGGCGACCTCGACCACGCGATCCGCGAGATGATCGACGTCGACAAGCCGGTGATCTTCGACTGTGTGGTCGACCCGAAGGAGAACTGCTTCCCGATGATCCCGTCGGGGCGGGCCCACAACGAGATGATCCTCGGCGACGCGGCCTTGCAGCTCGAGGACGCGGTCACCGAGGAAGGCAAGGTGATGGTGTAGTCGACGTCATCCACACCGTCATGGCCGGGCATAGCCGTTCGAAGAACGGCGTCGCTTCACTCGCCTCTGTCCCGGCCATCCACGTCTTCCTTGCCAGATCGCAAAGACGTGGATGCCCGCATTCGCGGGCATGACGGCCGCAGGATTTGATTTCCAGGAGAGTTTTCGTGAGTGATCCAGCGACTACGACGCATTATCCCGCCGCGACGGTGCACGAGCGCGCGGAAAGCCACACCTTGTCGGTGATCGTCGACAACGAGCCGGGCGTGCTCGCGCGCGTGATCGGCCTGTTCTCGGGGCGCGGCTACAACATCGAGAGCCTGACCGTGTCGGAGACCGAGCACCAGAAGCACCTCTCGCGCATCACCATCGTGACGCGCGGCACACCGATGGTGATCGAGCAGATCAAGGCCCAGCTCGACCGCCTCGTGCCGGTGCATCGCGTGGTCGACATGACGGTCGCGGGGCCCTCGATCGAGCGCGAGCTCGCCATGGTCAAGGTGCGCGGCAAGGGCGATCACCGCGTCGAGGCGCTGCGCCTCGCCGATGCCTTCCGCGCGCGGGTGATCGACGCGACCGTCGAGAGCTTCGTGTTCGAGATCACCGGCGGCTCGGACAAGATCGACCAGTTCGTCAGCCTGATGCTGCCGCTCGGCCTGGTCGAGGTCTCGCGCACCGGCGTGGTGGCGATCAGCCGCGGCTCCGAGGGCATGGATCCGCGGTGAAGGCTGCAGGACTTGCCGCGAAGGCCCGTTATACCTACAAGCACGCCACAAAAAGCTAGCGTGATCGCACGTGAGGTGAGCATAGCGCCCGCGCTCCCTCTCCCCGCCGGGGAGAGGGTGGGGTGAGGGGCTCTCGGAGCCAAAAATTGAAATTCCGAGCTACCCTCACCCGGCTCGCTTCGCTCGCCACCCTCTCCCAAAGGGAGAGGGTAAGTACACAAACCGGGGGCCGTCGACGGCCGATTAGGGGTTAAGACCATGCGTGTCTATTACGATCGCGACGCCGATCTCAATCTCGTCAAGGGCAAGAAGGTCGCCATCATCGGCTATGGCAGCCAGGGCCACGCGCACGCGCTCAACCTGCGCGACTCCGGCGTCAAGGAGGTCGCGGTCGCGCTGCGCAAGGGCTCGGCGGGCGTCAAGAAGGCGGAGAACGAGAAGCTCAAGGTGCTCGAGGTGGCCGACGCCGCCAAGTGGGCGGACGTGATGATGATGCTCACGCCCGACGAGCTGCAGGGCGACATCTACCGCGATCATCTCCACGCCAACATGAAGCAGGGCGCGGCGCTGATGTTCGCGCACGGGCTCAACGTGCATTTCAACCTGATCGAGCCGCGCGCCGATCTCGACGTGCTGATGATCGCGCCCAAGGGCCCCGGCCACACGGTGCGCTCGGAATATCAGCGCGGCGCCGGCGTGCCCTGCCTGCTCGCGATCCACCGCGACGCCTCTGGCAACGCGCATGATCTCGGCCTCTCCTACGGGTCGGCGATCGGCGGCGGCCGCGCCGGCATCATCGAGACGACGTTCAAGGAGGAATGCGAGACGGATCTCTTCGGCGAGCAGAGCGTGCTGTGCGGCGGCGTGGTCGAGCTGATGAAGGCCGGCTTCGACACGCTGGTCGAGGCCGGCTACGCGCCCGAGATGGCCTATTTCGAATGCATCCACGAGATGAAGCTGATCGTCGACCTGATCTACGAGGGCGGCATCGCCAACATGAATTATTCGGTGTCGAACACCGCCGAATACGGCGAGTACGTCTCCGGTCCGCGCGTGATCACGCAGGAAACGCGCGCCGAGATGAAGCGCATCCTCGCCGACATCCAGTCCGGCCGCTTCACCAGGGACTGGATGCTGGAGAACAAGGTCAACCAGACCTCGTTCAAGGCGACGCGCGCCAAGCTCGCGCAGCACCCGGCCGAGCAGATCGGCGCCAAGCTGCGCGAGATGATGCCGTGGATCAAGCAGCGCGCGCTGGTCGACAAGAGCCGCAACTGAGGCGGCTCTTGGCAATGACGCACCACGTTTCCTCGTCATGGCCGGGCCTGTCCCGGCCATCCACGTCTTGTTGAGCGACCGCAAGGAAGACGTGGATGCCCGCGTTCGCGGGCATGACGGCGTGGTTGGTTCTGCGGTCCCCTTCGATCGCCCCTCGGTATCCGAGCTCCTGGTGCGGGCGCGCGAGATTGCAGCCATCGCGCGCGAACGGGCGCGACAGACCGAAGCCGCGCGCCGCGTCGGCGAGGATATGATCGCGCGGATGCGCGCCGCCGATCTCTTTCGCGTTCTCCAGCCGCGAGCCCATGGCGGCTTCGAGTACGGCTTCGAGGTGTTCGGCGAGATCGAGGCCGCGCTCGCGGCCGGCTGCGGCTCGACCGGCTGGGTCTATGGCCTGCTCGCCTCGCATCAGTGGCTGATCGCGTGCTTCGCCAAGGAAGCGCAGGACGAGGTCTGGCGCGAGCGTGACGCGCTCGCGGCCGGCACCTACGCACCTGTGGCGCAGGCCGAGGCGGTCGACGGCGGCTATCTCGTGACGGGCTCGGGCAGCTTCTGCAGCGGCTGCGACAATGCGCAGTGGCAGCTCCTCGGCGGCATGATCCCGCAGGCGGACGGGCCGCCAAAGCCCGGCTTCTTCCTGCTGCGCACCGCCGACATCGCGATCCACGACGACTGGCACACCATGGGTCTCGCCGGCACCGGCAGCAAAAGCATCGTCGCGCAGCGCGCCTTTGTGCCGTCGCGGCGCGCCGTGACGTTCGCCGAGCTCGTCGATGCGACCGCGCCCGGCATGCACGCGCATCCCAATCCGCTCTACAAGCAGTCGTTTCTCGCCGTGCTTCCGGTGACGATCGTCGCGCCGGTGATCGGCATGGCGGAAGGCGCGCTCGGCGTCTTCCTCGACGACGCCAAGGTCCGCGTCACCCGCGGCGCCGTCGCGGGCGGCCGGCGGCAGATGGGAGACCTCACGACCGTGCAGCTGCGCGTCGCCGAGGCGTCCGCCTGCATCGACGCCGCGCGCCTGATGATGTTTCGCGACCTCGCGGATGCGGCCGGGCTGGCCTCGCGCGGCGAGCCGGTCGGCATCGACGTGCGGCTGCGCAATCGCCGCGACCAGGCGTTCTGCGCGCGGCTTGCCGTCCAAGCGATCGATTTGCTCTTCCTCGCGATAGGCGGACAGGGTCTTCAGCTCGACCACTCACTGCAGCGCTTCTGGCGCGACGCGCACGCGGCCACTTCGCATATCAGTCTCAACTGGGATTCGACCGGCAGCATGTACGGGCAATACCTGCTTGGGCTCGAGCCGAAAGGACAATATTGATGCGCCTTGGCCGCGTCGGCGCGCGCGCTCCTCACGGATCGCCGCAGGCATAGCTCGCGGCATCGTTCGGATTGCCAGTGCCGCTGTAGCGGGCGACGCTGGGATAGGCGCAGACCGGGCGCTGCCACAGCGTCTGGTCGCCGGTTGGCGCCTTTTTCGTCGCGATCAGCTCGGTCGGCGCCTGTCCGCCCTCGACCCATCGCTCGAGCGCCGTCAGTGCATCGAGGCCCGTGTCCGCGATGCCGGGCCCCTCGGTCTGGATGCCGCAATGGTCCATGCCGGGCACCATGAACAGGCGCGCGAAATCCCGGGTCGCCGCAAGGCCCCCGTTCTTCGCGGCAAGCGCCTCGTAGAAGTCGACGGTGAGCTGCGGTGTCACCAGCGAGTCGGCCCAGCCGTGGTAGATGATCAGCTTGCCGCCCGCCTGGCGGAAAGCGCTTGCGTCGCTCGTATCGATCGAGCCCGTGGCAGGATTGAACGTCGCGGCGTTGTACATGGCGGCCGTGAAGGCCATGCGCTGCGGGTCGCGGTCGAAGTCGAAATCCGTCACCTTGAACGACGACCCGGCCGCGGGCTCGAACGCCATGTAGCGCAGGAAATCCCGCGCGAAGAGCGGCAGCAGCGCGGGCGCAGCGCCGGTGCCGGTGAGCCATCGGCGCCAATGCGGTTCCGATCCAAACGGGGCGCCGCCCGGGTAGAGCCGTCGGCCCTGCGAATCGACCGCGCCGCGGTACCATTTTTCGACCACGCCGACCTCGGCCTGCGTCAGGCAATCGGGCGCGTCGCCGGCGCGACATTGCAGGACGGCGGGATTGAAATGGCAGGCGCGCGGATCAGTGATGATGCCGACGGTGTTCTTCTCCCCGCATGCCGCATAGACGGCATCGCCGAGCAGCTTGACCTTGGATGGGGGAAAGATCGGCCTGCCGTCGGCGCCGGTGTCGGCCTTGGTGACCCACGCAAAGTATGTTGCGACCAGGCCGGTATAATCGAGCGCGGGCGCCCCGCTGATGATGCCGTCGAAATCCTTCGGATATCGCAGCGCTTCCATCGCGGCCATGCGGCCGCCGGTCGAGCAGCCCGCAAAGTATGCCTTCCTCTGCTCGCTGCCATAATAGGTCTTGACGATGATCTTGGCGACACGTGCCGTTTCGGTGACGGAACGCTGCCCCCAGTCCATTTGCGCGACCGGATTGTTCATCGCCCAGCGGCCGTCGATGACGCTTGTGCCCCAATGCCCTGAATCCGACGTCGACACCGCATAGCCGCGGCGCAGGCCGAAGTTCATCGCATTGGTGAATCCGGGCGCGTCCGAATTCAGCGTGCCGCAGAATCCGCCGCATCCCGTCATGTAGAGCTTGCCGTTCCAGTCGCGCAGCGGCAGGCGAATTTCGAAATTTATCGCCGGCCGCACATAGCCGAGCACGCGGCAGTAGGCGGGAAGGTCGCCGCTCGCCGCGACCTCGGTCGCCGAAAGCAGATTGGCATTCTCGATCTTCAGCCCGGCGAGTGCGTCGCAATCCGGCGCGGCGAATGCGGGGCTCGGCGCGAAGCCCGACGTTGCGACAGACATGAGGATGAGCGAGATCGGCAGATATCTTGTCCGCCAGGCTCGGCGATCGTTCATCTCCCCCTCCCGTCGGTTCGACCGTTTGTCACGGCCGGCGCGCCGGTCAGTAGAGCCATTCCGGCTGCGCCGCACAAGCGCTCGCCTGGCCTCGCTCGCCTGCCGCGCGCTGTTTCTCGGCGGCGGCGCGGTCGCCACGACGCTCGCGCCGAAATGCGGATGCTCGCTCGTAAAATTTTCGTGACGTGGCGCCTTGACGGCAGCTTGCAGGTCCGTATCCCACGCGTATCGCACCATATCGATCGGCGCCCGATTGATTTTCCACGCAAATCGCCTGCCCACGCGCTGCGCCGTGGGCAGACGTAACGCAAGCCTACGCCGGCGATGAGTCTTGCCAACACCCGGCGGCTTGTTAGCATCGCAACCACTGGTGGGCGGCAGGTATTTTTGGTTTCCCACCGCAACTATTCGCGATCGACAAAAAACGAGCCGGCCGAGGTCATCGCTGATGGCGTTGTCCACCGACCGCGCGCCGAATTCCGGCGACGTCACGGCAGCTGACGGCGGGGCTGCGTGATTGCAAAAAAAACCGCCATCGGAGGAACGCATGGTCAGCATACGTGTGAATGGACAAGCGCGCAGCTTCGACGGCGACACGTCGATGCCGCTCATGTGGTACCTGCGCGACGAGCTCGGCTTGACCGGAACGAAGTTCGGTTGCGGCGTCGCGCTGTGCGGCGCCTGCACGGTTCACCTCGACGGCGAGGCCGTGCGCGCCTGCGCGATCGCCATGTCGGACGTCGCCGGCAAATCGGTCGTCACCATCGAGGGTCTCGACCCCAAGGGCGAGCATCCCGTCCAGGTCGCCTGGCGCAATGTCAGCGTTCCGCAATGCGGCTACTGCCAGGCCGGCCAGATCATGCAGGCGGCGGCGTTGCTGGCAAAGACGCCGGCGCCGACCGACAAGCAGATCGACGAGGCCATGTACGGCAACATCTGTCGATGCGGCTGTTATCAACGCATCCATGTCGCGGTCCGCAATGCGTCGAAGGGGGCCTGACATGACATATCATCGCAATCAGCACGACGTGGCGATCGCCAACGTCAGCCGCCGCAACCTGCTCAAGGGCGTGGCCGGCACCGGCGCCTTCGTTCTCGCCGCCCAGTTCCCCGCCATCCGCTCGGCCATGGCCTACGCCACCGGCGCCGACGGGATGCCGCACGGCGTCGTCACCAACCCGCACGTCTTCGTGTCCATCGCCAAGGACGGCATCGTCACCATCGTGGCGGCCCGCGCCGAGATGGGCAACGGCGCCGCGCGCACGTCGCTGCCGATGATCGTCGCCGACGAGCTCGATGCCGACTGGACGCGCGTGCGCGTCATGCAGTCGCCCGGCGACGAGGAGACCTACGGCAATCAGGATACCGACGGCTCGCGCAGCGTCCGCCACTTCATCCAGCCGATGCGCCAGGTCGGCGCCGGCGCGCGCAAGATGCTGGAGATCGCGGCGGCCAAGCAATGGGGCGTCGACCCCAAGGATGTCGTGGCGCGCTTCCATGAGATCGTGCACACGCCCTCGGGGCGGAAGCTCGGCTACGGCGATGTCGCCGAGGCTGCCGCCGCTCTGCCGGTGCCCGCGCCCGACACGCTGGCGCTCAAGAAGCCGGGCGACTTCCGCTACATCGGCAAGGGCGACGTCACCATCGTCGACCTGTTCGACATCACCACCGGCAAGGCGACCTACGGCCAGGACGTCGTGCTCCCCGGCATGCTGTTCGCGGTCATCGCCCGCTCGCCGGTCGTGGGGGGCAAGGTCGCTTCGCACGATGCTGGCGCGGCCATGAAGGTGCCGGGCGTCGTCAAGGTCGTCGCGATTGATCCGACGCCGGCGCCCGCGGCCTTCGCGCCGCTCGCCGGCGTCGCCGTCATCGCCAAGAACACCTGGGCGGCGCTCAAGGGCCGCGACGCGCTCAAGATCACCTGGGACGACGGGCCGAACGCATCGTTCGATTCCGCCGCCTACAAGGCGCATCTCGAGGAAGCCGTGCGCAAGCCCGGCAAGCTCGAGCGCAACGAGGGCGACGTCGACGCGGCGCTCGCCTCGGCCGCCAAGGTGGTCACGGCGGAATACTATTCGCCGCACCTCGCCCACGCGACCATGGAGCCGCTGGCCGCCACCGCGCGCATGAGCGGCGGCAAGTGGGAGATCTGGACCTCGGTGCAGAGTCCCGGCGGCGCCCGCGACGACATCGCCAAGCGCCTCGGCGTCGACCAGAAGAGCGTGATCCTGCACAACATGCTGCTCGGCGGCGGTTTCGGCCGCAAGTCGAAATGGGACTTCGCCATCGAGGCGGTGCTGCTGTCCAAGTCCATGGACGGCGCGCCCGTCAAGGTGGTGTGGACCCGCGAGGACGACATCCAGCACGACTTCTATCACACCGTGACGGCGGAGCGTCTCGAGGCCGGCGTCGACAAGGACAACAAGGTCGTCGCCTGGCGCCACCGCAGCGCGGCGCCGAGCTTCATGGCGAACTTCAAGCCCGATCCGAAGTATCCGGGCGAGATCGAGCTCGGCATGGGGTTCGTCGACACGCCGTTCAACGTGCCGAACGTCCGGCTGGAGAGCGGCGAGGCGCAGTCGCATGTGCGGGTCGGCTGGTTCCGCTCGGTCAACAACGTGGCGCATGCCTGGGCGATCCAGTCGTTCGTCGCCGAGGTTGCGCATGCGCTCGGCCGCGATCCCAAGGACATGCTGCTCGAGCTGATCGGTCCGCCGCGCATCGTGCTCGCGGCCGAGAAGGCCACGACGCCATGGTGGGACTACGGCGAGCCGCACGACGTCTATCCGATCGACACCGCGCGGCTGCGGCGCGTCGCCGAGCTCGCGGCCGAGAAAGCCGGCTGGGGCCGGCAACTGCCTAAAGGCCATGGGCTCGGCATCGCGGCGCATCGCAGCTTCGTCACCTACGTCGCCACGGTGGTCGAGGTCGCGGTGGACGACAAGGGCAACATCTCGGTGCCGCGCGTCGACACCGCCATCGACTGCGGCTTCTTCGTCAACCCCGAGCGCATCCGCTCGCAGATCGAAGGGGCCGCCGTGATGGGGCTCTCGCTCGCCAAGTACGGCGAGATCACGCTCAAGAACGGGCGCGTGACGCAGAGCAACTTCAACGACTTCCAGGTGGTCCGCCACGACGAGGCGCCCGTCGTCACCAACACCTACATCGTCGAGAACGGCATCGAGGTGCCGGCGAGCGGCGTCGGTGAGCCGGGCATGCCGCCGTTCGCACCGGCGCTGTGCAACGCCATCTTCGCCGCCACCGGCAAGCGCATCCGGAGGCTGCCGATCGGCGATCAGCTGGCGTAGGCGGGCGGGCACTGTAGTGGCGCGCAGATACGGCCGGGGCTCGGTGGTGCCGAGTCTCGGTTTTTGTGTGCCGTGACACGCGATTCCGTCTCGATTTTTGGGGGCTTGTATCAAGGCCGCGGGGGATTTCTTGCTTACCCGCGCTTCTGTGACGTCGAATTTCGAGGGCCTGAGCGGCGGTTATCGTCCCGTCGGCTCCGGCCCCGCTGGCGATCTTGGCGACCGGAGGATCAGGTTTTTCTGATTTTCTCCTCAGGTTGTGATAAGAAAAATCTGATTGACCTAGTGATAAATAATAAGATATATCTTATTGCATGGTCACCGCATACGAACAGCTCGATAGGCGCTTCAACGAGCTGAAGCCGCTCACTCAGACGACGCGTCCCTCGCGTGGATGGATACGCGCGATCCGCGAAGCAATAGGCATGACCACGGCGCAGCTGGCAAAACGTCTTGGAGTACATCAGCCCCGAGTGATCGAGCTCGAGCGTGGTGAAGCCACTGGCAACATCACTGTGAGGACCCTCGAGCGCGCGGCGGAAGCATTGGGTTGCCGCCTTGTCTACACCCTCGTCCCCATGGAGCCCCTGACCGACACGATCCGCAAGCGCGCATCGGCGATCGCGGACCAGCAACTCGCCTCCGTCGAGCAGACGATGCGACTGGAGGCGCAGAGCGTCAACGACAAGACAATACACCAAGCGGCGCATCAGCAACTTGTCGAGCAGCTTCTCCGTTGGCCGGCGCGGCTGTGGGATGAGCAATGAGCGGTCCTCTTGACGAGGCGGAGGATGCTACGCCGCTGACCGCTGAGGAACGCGAGGATCTTGTCCCGTCCCATGTCACGCTGCGTAGCGAGCTAAACGAGCTGGAGCAGCAGAATATTCTCGAGGCCATTGCATGGGCGTCCCTGCGCCGCTGGGATCCGGTCAGCGAGCCTTTCGCGCGCAACCTTCATCGCCGAATGTTTCGTGATGTCTGGCGATGGGCAGGAACATACCGGACCTCCAACAAGAATCTTGGCGCTGAATGGCAACTGATTCAACCACGGCTATACGAAGCAATGGAGCAGACGAGCTATTGGATTGAGCACAAGACATATCCGTCCGATGAAATCGCTGTACGGTTTCACCACGCACTCGTCTTGATACACCCGTTCCCGGACGGGAATGGTCGGTGGTCGCGTCTAATGGCCGACATCCTCGTCGTCAAATTGGGGCAGAAACGCTTCACCTGGGGCGGGAGTGCGTTGCGGGCGGCCGACGAAACTCGACGCGTCTACATCGCGGCTCTAAAGGCGGCGGACAATCACGATTTCACGTCGTTGCTCGCCTTCCCCCGCACATGACCGCGCGTAGCCACGCCAGTTTCGACTATGTGTAGGGCGGATGCTTCAGTGTCGGAGGCATGCAGCAATTCATGTACGCATCGGTGAAGAGGACGGAGATCGTCGTTGAAAACGCGTGATTGATTTTGCTGTCGGGCTGCACGGCGACTTTTTTTCCTGACGCTCGCACTTCCAGTTCCGGCGGTGCCGCTTCGGCGTGTCGGCCTTCGCCATTGCTTGCGATCGACTTGCCGGCTAGTCATTGCCCCCCGACAACGGCGACCCGACCGAGATTCGACCCGCAATGGCAAAAGACGTCACGCGCGCATCCGGCAAGGTCGCGATTCCACCGCCGGCGCATCCAGACAGGCGACAACAGCCGCTGCCCTGGCACCGGCCGAAATCGTCCGACGAGGACCCCGATGCGCCTGCGCGACTAAAAGAAATTCTCGCGAGTGCGAGCTACGTCCTGGCCGAGCAGGATCTGGGCTTCCTGGCGCGCGACGAGGCGCGCGGCGTGCGCCTCCAGCTCGAGTACCTCAAGCCGGAGACGCTGCTGACGGAGCACGCCATTCGCGATACCGTCGTGGTGTACGGCAGCACGCGAATTCCCGAGCCCGCTGCGGCGCGACGAAGCGTGGAGGCGCAGCGCGTGGCCCTCGAAGCCGATCCCGGCAACACGATTCTGATCCGCAAGCTGGCCGTGGCCGAGCGGATTGCCGCAAAGAGCCGCTACTATGAGATCGCGCGCGAGTTTGGGCGGCTGGTCGGCAGCAGCCGCGATGGCAATGGGTCACGATCCCGGCTGGTGATCATGACCGGCGGCGGCCCGGGGATGATGGAAGCCGCCAACCGCGGGGCCTGCGAGGTCGGCGCAAAATCCGTCGGTCTCAATATCAATCTGCCGCACGAGCAATATCCCAATCCCTACATCACGCCGGAGCTGTGCTTTCGCTTCCACTACTTCGCGCTGCGCAAGATGCATTTTCTGCTGCGCGCGAAGGCGCTGGTCGCCTTCCCGGGCGGTTTCGGGACGATGGACGAGATG
>Ga0209006_10005211_pt1 | contig 11804 bp, 10 predicted proteins | sample JacPin_JW_Ref_O2_FD_188567 | JGI IMG/M metagenome (GOLD analysis project Ga0209006, IMG submission 188567) | Forest soil microbial communities from Algoma, Ontario, Canada - Jack Pine, Ontario site 1_JW_Ref_O2 (SPAdes) (version 2) | ecosystem: Environmental > Terrestrial > Soil > Boreal... | reverse complement strand
CGACGGCTACAATTCCTATTCGCAGCGCGGCAATCTTCCGCTAGTCGAGCACCTGATGGGCGCCGCCGTCGCGATGATGCCGTCGCTTTCGCGCCTGAGGGTCCTGCGACAATGGGCGGGCGTCATGGATATGACGATGGACGGCTCGCCCTTCATCTGCAAGACGACCGTCTCTGGCCTCTATTTCAACGGCGGCTGGTGCTACGGCGGCTTCAAGGCGACGCCAGCCTCGGGCTGGTGCTTCGCTCACACGATCGCGATGGACGAGCCTCATCCGCTCAACGCGGATCTCACTCTCGACCGGTTCCGCGAAGGGCGCCTCATCGATGAGCGCGGTGCTGGCCCCAGCCCCTGGGCGCAATAGAAGCCATGCAGCTCATTCCCTGTCCCTTCTGCGGCGCCCGGCCCGAGGACGAGTTTCACTACCGCGGCGACGCCAGCGTGAAGCGGCCTGCGCCGGACGCGGGAGAGCAAGCTTTCTACGATTACGTTTATACGCGAGCCAATCCGCGCAGCTGGCACACCGAATGGTGGCGCCATTTCGCCGGCTGTCGGCAATGGCTGAAAGTCGAGCGCAATACGCTGACCCACGAGGTCGGCGCAGCCGTCAGCCCCGCCGAAACCCTCCCGCACACGCCCGCATGAGTGGCCATCGTCTTCCGCGGGGCGGCTTCATCGACCGCAGCCGACGCCTCGCGTTCCGCTTCGACGGGAAGGTGCTCGAAGGCCATCCGGGAGATACGCTCGCCTCCGCGCTGATCGCCAATGGCGTAACCCTCGTCGGCCGCAGCTTCAAATATCACCGACCGCGCGGAATCCTGACGGCCGGTCCGGAGGAGCCGAACGCGCTGGTCGAACTCGGCGAAGAAGGGCGCACGGAGCCAAACACAAAGGCGACCGAGGTCGAGCTGTTCGATGGGCTTGTCGCGCGAAGCCAGAACCGCTGGCCCTCGCTCGCCTTCGACCTCGGGGCGGTCAACGGCCTCGCCGGCAAAATGATCTCGGCAGGGTTCTACTACAAGACCTTCATGTGGCCGGCCGCCTTCTGGGAGAAGGTCTACGAGCCGCTTATCCGTCGCGCCGCCGGGCTTGGAAGGGCGACCTATGCGCCCGATCCCGACGTCTACGAGGCCATGAACGACCATTGCGACGTGCTCGTTGTCGGGGGCGGCCCGGCCGGGTTTGCGACGGCGCGGGCAGCCGGCAGCGCCGGGGCGCGGGTGATTCTCTGTGAGCGTGAGAGCCTGCTCGGCGGGGGGCTATTGCTTGACCCGGCTCTGGAAGGCTGGCGCAGCGACATGATCGCGGCGCTCGAAGCGATCCCGGAGGTCACTATCCTGAAGCGGACCAACGTCTTCGGTTATTATGACCACAATTGCCTCGGTGCCGTCGAGAAGCTTTCGGACGGGCCGCTTGGCGAGGGCGAAATACGGCAGCGCTACCACGTAATCCGCCCAAAGCAGGTGGTGCTCGCGACCGGTGCAACGGAGCGGCTGATCGCTTTCCCGGACAACGACCGGCCCGGCGTCATGATGGCCGGGGCGGCGCTCGTCTATCTACGCCGGTTCGGCGTCGCGCCGGGACGCCGCGCCGTGGTCTTCACCAACAACGACAGCGCCTATGCGGCGGCTCGCGCCTTGAAGGACGCGGGGCTGGAGCGAGTCGCGGTGGTCGACGCCCGGGGGAAGGGTCAGGAGGCGGGCGGGCTCGATGTGCGCCTCGCCTGCGAAGTCATGGGTTTCGACGGGCGCCGTGTCGCGCTCCATCGGCGCGGGGGCGGCGGAAACGCCGAGGCGATCGAGGCCGACCTCCTCTGCGTCTCGGGCGGCTGGAATCCGAACGTCGATCTGGCGAGCCAGTCCGGCGCAAAGACGGCGTGGGGCGCAGAGCTTGCGTGCCCGATCCCCGGCGTTCCGGTTCAAGCGGAGCGCTCGGCCGGAGCGGCGCGGGGCGTGTTCGGGATTGGCGCCGCCGCCCGCGACGGCCTCGCCGCCGGACGCGAGGCGGCGCGCCTTGCGGGCTTCCCGACTGACGCCGATTTTCCCTTGCCGAAAGACGACCCGCCCGCTCTCGCCCTCGTGCCGCTGTGGGAAGTCAGGGGACGCGGCAAGAGCTTCGTGGACCTTCAGCACGACGTCACGACAGATGACATCCGCCTCGCTCATCGCGAGGGCTTCAGTCACATCGAACATGCGAAGCGCTACACGACCCACAATATGGCGACCGACCAGGGCAAGATCGGCGGCCTCGTCGGCGCGGCGATTCTGGCGGAGGCGCGAGGCGAGAGGCCCGAGGCGGTCGGACTGCCGACCTTCCGGCCCTATACGGCGCCCGTCGCCTTCGGCGCCTTCGCCGGGCGGGCCACGGGCGACCGCTTCGAGCCCATTCGACGCACCGCCTTGCACGACTGGCACGTCGGCCACGACGCGGTCATGCAGCGGGCCGGCGCATGGATGCGCCCGTTCTATTACCCAAAGGCAGGCGAGGATGCGTGGACGGCAATCTTGCGCGAGGCGCGCATGGTGCGCTCCGGCGTTGGCGTCTGCGACGTCTCGACGCTCGGCAAGATCGACCTGCAAGGCCCCGACGCCGTCGTCTTCCTCGACCGCCTGTACGCCAACACGATGTCCACGCTGCCTGTCGGCCGCGCGCGCTACGGGCTGATGCTGCGTGAGGACGGGATCGTGTTCGACGACGGCACCGTCACGCGCCTCGGGCCAGAGCATTTCCTCGTGACGACGACGACCGGGGAAGCGGAGGCCGTCCTCGAACACATGGAGTTCCACGCCCAGACGGTCTGGCCAGAACTCGATCTGCAATTCTGCTCGGTGACCGACGAGTGGGCGCAGATGTCGGTCGCGGGACCGCGGAGTCGAGACACGCTGACGAAAGCCGTCGCGGGCCTCGCCCTGTCGAATGCGTCTTTCCCCTTCGTGGCGGCGGGCGAAGGGACGATCGGCGAAGTGCCGGTGCGCCTCTTTCGCATCAGTTTTTCGGGCGAACTCGCCTATGAGGTTGCAGCACCCTCGGGCTTTGCCGAGCAGATCTGGGAAGCCATCCTCAGGGCTGGGCGCGAGTTCGGCATCGCGCCCTACGGGCTCGAGGCGATGGACGTCCTGCGGATCGAGAAAGGCCATCCGGCGGGACAGGAGCTTGGCGGATTCACGACCGCCGCCGATCTCGGCCTCGGGCGGTTGGTGAAGAAGAGCGGCGACTTCGTCGGGCGGATTCTGGCGGGACGGCCTGCGCTCATCGATCCGCGCCGCCCTCGCCTGACCGGAATTCGGCCCGTGGACAAGGCGCAGCGCCTCCGCGGCGGCGCACATCTCGTTGCGGAGCCGGGGTCGCTTGATAGCCTGGGCCACGTAACAAGCGTCACGCGCTCGGTCGAGCTCGAGCAGTGGATTGGCCTTGCGCTGCTCGAGGAGGCCGAGAGCTGGCGCGATAAGCGCGTCTGGGCGGTTTCGCCGCTGCACGAAGAGCGTGTCGAGGTCGTCGTGACGAGCCCGTGCTTCGTCGATCCGGAGAACGCCCGTGTCCGCGCCTGAGCGATTGGCGCTCGCGGTCGCCGAACGCCCGCGCAGCCTCGTGCACCTGATGGCCCGAAAGGACAAGGCAAACGCCCTGGCCGCCGCGATCAAGACGGCCTTCGGCCTCGGGCTCCCGCCGCAGGGACGGTGGGCCGCCGGCCGGGAAGTCGACGCCATCTGGATCCAACCGGACGGCTGGCTCCTGGAGAGCGAACCTGCCGCGCCGGGTGCTTTGTGCGCGCGGGTCGCCGTCGCGACGGAGGGCCTCGGCGCAGTAGTCGATCAGAGCAGCGGCCGCAGCGTCATCCGTTTCGCCGGCGCGCCGGCCCGGTCCGTGCTGGCGACTTGCGGCCGTCTCGACCTCCATCCGCGCGCCTTCGGACCGGGCTCGGCGGCGATGACGCGGCTTGCGCATGTTGCCTGCGGCATCCGTCTCGTCGACGCGGCGCCCAGCTTCGACCTCATCGTCGGCTCAACCTATGCGCGCTGGCTAATCGAGGAGCTTCTCGAAGCCTCCGCCCGCTATGGCGTGCGATTCGAGCCCGCGCCGAAGCCCAATCGCTCCGCCATGCCGGACTCAGGACCTCCGTAATGTCGCATCTTCCCAATCGCGCTTTCGGCTTCCAGACCCGCGCGATTCATTCTGGTTATGATCCGCTGGAGGACCGGGGTGCCGTGGCGCCGCCGATCTACATGACCTCGACCTTCGCGTTTCCTGACGTTGAAGCCGCCAACGCGGTGATCGCCAACGAGGCTCCCGGCTTCCTTTATGGCCGCGAACACAATCCGACGCAGGATCTGCTCGAGCGCCGGATCGCCGATCTCGAGGGCGCGGAGGCGGCCGTCGTCACCGCCTCGGGCATGGCCGCCATCGCCTCGCTATTCCTGTCGCTGATGAACCCCGGTGACGAGATCATCGTCCATGAGACGCTCTATTCGAATACGACGGCGCTGACCGAAGAAGGATTGCCACGGTTCGGAGTCAAACTCGTCAAGATCGATCTTTCGCAGCCGGAGGCCCTTCGACGGGCGATCACGCCGAAAAGCCGCTTCGTCTATTTCGAAACCCCGATCAATCCGACCGGCGACGTGCTCGACATCTGGGCGCTGTCGGAGGTCGCCCATGCCGCGGGGCTCACCGTCGTCGTCGACTCGACCTTCGCTTCGCCAGCCCTCCAGCGGCCGCTCGAACACGGCGCGGACCTCGTCGTTCACTCCCTTACGAAATACATCAATGGCCATGGCGACCTTTTGGGAGGCGTCGTGGTCGGCGATATCTCCACGATCCACGCCGTCCGAAACCGCAGCCTCCGCTACCTCACTGGCGCAACACTCTCTCCGATGGCCTGCTTCCTGGTTCTGCGCGGTCTCAAAACCCTGCAGGTGCGCATGCGCCAGCATGGCGAGAACGCGCTGGCGGTGGCCGAGATGCTGGCAGCCCATCCGGCCGTGCGCTTTGTTCGCTATCCGTTCCTACCGGCCTATCCGCGCTACGCGATCGCGCGCCGTCAGATGAGCGGCGGCGGCGGGATGATGTCCTTCGAGCTGAAGTCCGGCTACCACGGCGCGGTCCGGATGATGGACCGGCTGAAGCTGATCGCCCGCGCGGTGAGCCTCGGCGACGTCGAGTCGCTCATTATGCATCCCGGCGGCCTCGCCCAGGCGCGGCAAAAGGGCCAGACTGGCGCCGAAGCAGCGACCGGCGTTACGATGGATCTGATGAGGCTCTCGGTTGGCCTGGAAGATGCTTGTGATCTGATCGACGACTTGAAACAGGCGCTGGATTTCTAGCTCCACAAGGGTCGGTTCTACGGAAGGAGAGGCACGTGACGGAAAATAGGCTTGCGCTTATGCCGACAGAGAGCGCTTCCACGGAACGCGGACCAAGCCGCCGCGATGTCCTACTCGCAGGCCTCGCGCTGCCCGCGCTAGGGGGCGGCATCGGCGTCTCGTCGCTCCTCCTATCCGATCCCGCGAGGGCGGCCAGCCCGGGCCAATGCGTGTTCGGCGTGACGCAGGAGGCGGTCAATTTCAATCCGCTGCTGTATGTGAATACGGGTGTCGAGACCGCAGTCGAAATGACCGTCTTCGATTCTCTGTGGAAGATCGATCCGCAAGGGAAGTTCATTCCCAATCTCGCGGCCGAGATCCCGGCGGTTGAGAACGGCGGCATCTCGAAGGATGGCCTCACCTGGACGATCAAGTTGCGTCCCGACGTATTGTGGCACGACGGCCAGCCCCTTACCGCCGCCGACGTCGCCTTCACGCTCGACGTTATCCTCAATCCGAAAGTCACTGTGCGGAGCCGCGAGGGGCACGAGCACGTCGAGCACTACGCCACGAAGGACGATCACACGATCGAGATCAAGCTCAAGGACAGCTTCGCCCCGTATCTCGTCTCGTGGCAAAAGACGAGCGTCATTCCGAAGCATATCCTCTCGACCGTCCCCGACATCAACACCGCGTCGTTCAACACCAATCCGGTCGGAACCGGGCCGTTCAAGTTCAAGGAGCGGGTGGCGGGCAGCTACATCGCTTTCGAGCCCAATCCGAAATATCACGGCGGCGCGCCGAAACTGACCTCGCTTATCCAGAAATTCGTCCCGGACCAGCAGACGTTGTTCGCGCAGTTCCAGACCGGCGAGGTGGACGTCTACGACATCCAGGGCATTCCGCCGCTGCTCTATCAGCGGGCGAAAGCGCTCCCCGGCTCGAAGATCCTGTTGAACCCCAACCCCTTTGTCGAGTTCATCTATTTCAATTGCGGCAAGCCGCAGTTTCAGGACAAGCGGGTGCGGAAGGCGCTCTATATGGCCGTCGACCGCAAGGGGTGGATTGACGCCGTCTATTACGGCGTGCCTGTTCCGACGCTGAGCTACCTGCCTCCGAACCACTGGGCCTACAACAAGGCGCTTGTCGATCCGGGCTATGATCCGCAGAAAGCGGCGGCGCTCCTGGATGAGGCGGGTTGGAAGGTCGCGGCCGATGGAGTGCGCGCGAAGGATGGGGTCCGCCTTGCCTTCAGCATGTCGACCACCGCCGGCGCCAAGGCGCGCGAGCAGGCGCAGCAGTTGCTTCAGCAGAACTTCAAGAAGATCAACGTCGAGATGACGATCAAGAACATGCCCGCGTCTGTCGTGTGGGGCGACTACACGGTCCAGAGCCAGTTCGACACGCTGATGGTGGGCTGGGACGCGCTGCTCTATCCGGACCCCGACTATGGCGACCGCATCCGCTCGACAGCGATTCCGGCCAAGGGAGGCAGCGGCTCGAATTACGTCCAGTACCAGAATCCGGAGATCGACGAACTCTCCAACAAGGGCGTGGCGGCCACAAGCCTCGAGGAGCGTAAGGCGATCTACGACAAGATTCAGGTGATCCTGCTTGACGACCTGCCCTTCGCACCGATCTTCTCTTACCAGACGATCATCGGCGTAAAGGATCGTGTGAAGGGCTACGAGGTGAATCCCTATTTGACCTCGAACGCGTGGAACACGGCAGACTGGACGACGGCCTGAGCCGTCGGGAGTGGGCCGCTTCCTGGTCAACCGCTTGGCCCAATCGGCGGTCCTGCTCGTGGGCGTGTCGGTCATCGGCTTTGCGCTGATGCACCTCGCCCCAGGCGGGCCGCTCGCCATGTACACCCTGAACCCGACGGTGACCGCACAGGACATTCAGCGCATCAAGGTCCAGTTCGGGCTCGATCAGCCGGTCTGGGTGCAATATTTCAAATGGGTGGCCGGCGTTTTTACCGGCAACTGGGGCTACAGTTTCTTCGGGGGGCAGCCGGTGCGCGAAGTTGTGTTCGACCGGATACCCGCGACTTTCGAGCTGATGGGGTCGGCGCTTTGCCTGTCGCTTCTCATCGGTGTGGCGATCGGAGTCCTGTCGGCGGTGAAGCGCGGATCGCTGCTCGACCATGCGACGGCGGTTGCGGCGATGGTGGCGCTGTCGCTGCCGACCTTCTGGTTCGGCCTACTCGCGATCTTCATTTTCGCGCAGACTCTGGGCTGGCTGCCGGCAGGCGGGAATCGTAGCACTGACGGCGGCGGATTCCTCGACGCGCTGCGACATCTGATCCTGCCGGTCGCCGTGCTCGCGCTCGTGCTGGTCGCTCAATGGAGCCGCTATACGCGCTCCTACATGCTCGAGATTCTCAATCAGGATTACATTCGCACGGCGCGGGCCAAGGGGCTGCGGCCGAGCCGCGTCCTCGTCAACCATGCGCTCCGGGCCGCGCTCGTGCCGCTGATCACGCTCGGAGGATTGCAGCTCCCGCTGCTCGTCGGCGGCGCGCTTGTGACCGAGACTGTGTTCAGTTGGCCCGGAATGGGCCTCCTCTTCGTCAACGCGCTTGGCTCTCGCGACTATCCCGTTCTCATGGCGATCCTGATGGTCGGCGCTTTCGTGGTCGTGCTTGGCAACCTGATCGCCGACATTCTGATCGCTCTGGTCGACCCGCGCGCGAAGATTACGCATGTCTGACTTGGTTGTCGGAACGCTCCCAGTCGCCGCGCCGCCACGCCGTCACGCATCGCGCCGCTTCTTCCGCCATCGGCTCGCCGTCCTGGGACTCGTGGTCATCGTCGCGCTAGCCTTGAGCGCGGCCTTCGCCCCATGGATCGCGCCATACAATCCCGACGACGTCGACATCGCCAACAGATACGCTCCGCCGCTGTCGCTGGGCCATCTGCTCGGCAGCGACGACCTCGGACGCGATGTGTTGACGCGTCTTATGTATGCGGGCCAGATTTCGCTGTCGGTCGGCGTCGCCGCGATGGCCGTGACGGTGATCGTTGGTTTCGCGGTCGGCGCCTTCGCCGCCTATCTAGGTGGTTGGGTCGACGTGGCGCTCATGCGCCTGACCGACACAATGCTATGTTTCCCGAGCGTATTCCTGCTGCTGTTCGTCGCGGCTTTCGTCACGCCGAGTCTCGCCTCCATTTCGCTGATGATCGGCCTCACCTGCTGGATGGAGTTGGCCCGCGTCGTCTACGGCCAGATCCGCGTCCTCAAGTCTGCCGACTTCGTCGCGGCCGCCCGGATGGTGGGCGCGCCGGTCTGGCGCATCATCCTGCGGCAGATTCTGCCGAACGTGATGGCGCCCATTCTTGTCGCCGCGACGCTCAACACCGCCAATGCAATCCTACTCGAGAGCTACATCAGTTTCCTCGGATACGGCATCCAGCCGCCGCAGGCGAGCTGGGGCAACATGCTCACCAACGCTCAGAGCGACTTCCTGGTCGATCCGTGGCTGGCCGTCATGCCCGGCCTCGCGATTACGCTTGCAGTGACGAGCTTCAACTTCATCGGCGACGGGCTTCGCGACGCGCTTGATCCGAAGATGCAGCAACAATGAGCGGCGCTGCGCGGTCCGTGCGTCTTCTCGCCGTCGAGGACCTTACAGTGACCTTCGGCCGCGCCAAGGCTGTTGACCGCGTTTCCTTCACGCTCGATGCGGGCGAAACGCTTGGCCTTGTCGGCGAAAGCGGATGCGGCAAGTCGACCACGGCGATGGCGCTCATGCGGCTGCTGCAAGGCGCTGAAACTTGCGGACACGCGTGGTTCGAAGGCTTGGACCTCGTCGCCATCGACGCGGAGCGGATGCGCGAGATCCGTGGCGCGACAATCGGCATGATCTTTCAGGACCCGGTCACGGCGCTCCATCCGATGATCCGCGTCGGCGACCAGGTCGCAGAAACGTTGCGGACCCATCGCGGCCTCGGCTCTGCGGAGGCGCGGGCGCGAACGATTGACCTCTTCCGCAAGGTTGGCATCGCGGCCCCCGAAGAGCGCCTGCGCGTCTATCCGCGCGAGATGTCGGGCGGCATGTGCCAGCGCGTCATCATCGCAATGGCGATCGCCTGCTCGCCCCGCTTGTTGTTGGCGGACGAACCGACAACCGCGCTTGACGTGACCGTGCAGGCGCAGATCCTCGAGCTCCTGCGCAGCATCGCACAGGACGGCGGCATGAGCATGATCCTGATCACGCACGACCTCGGCGTGGTCGCGGGCGTGACGGATCGCGTGGCCGTCATGTACGACGGCGTCATTGTTGAGACCGCGCCGACCGATCGGCTGTTCGCCAATCCGAAGCATCCTTATACTCAGGGGCTCCTGCGCTCGATCCCGCGCCTCGACAGCGGATGGGACGAGGAGATGCCGACCATCGCTGGCGCGGTCCATGACGCCCACGCCCCCTCAGGCTGCCGCTTCGCGCCGCGCTGTCCGCTCGCCGCCGAAGTCTGCCGCGAGGCGCCGCCACTGCAGTCTTTCGGTCAAGACCATCAGGCCGCCTGCTGGAGGGCTTCGTGAGCGAAGCTCTCGTCGAAGCGATCGGTCTCGTCCGGCACTACAAGCTTACCGGGAAGCGGCTTCTGCGCGCAGTCGACGGCGTTGACCTCGCGATCGGCCGCGGCGGCACGCTCGGGCTGGTCGGGGAGAGCGGCAGCGGAAAGAGTACCCTCGGGCAAACGCTTGTCGGCCTGCAAAACCCTAGCGCGGGCGAAGTGCGCTTTGAGGGCGAGACAGTCGTCGGAGCCCGAGGCGCGAAACTTGTCCGACTGCGACGGCAGCGGCAGATCGTATTCCAGGACCCGTCCGGCGCGCTCAACCCGCGCATGACTCTCGGCGCTACGATTGTCGAGCACCTGCGCGTTCAGGGCTGGCCGCGCGCGGAAGCCCGCGAGCGGGCGGTCGAGGTTCTGGCGCTGGCCGGCCTATCCGAGGCCTTTTCGGGCCGCTATCCGCATGAAGTGTCCGGTGGCCAGCGCCAGCGCGCGGTTATCGCGCGAGCGGTCAGCACCGATCCCGCCTTCATCGTCGCCGACGAACCCGTGTCCGCGCTCGACGTCTCGACGCGGGCGCAGATCATGAACCTGTTGCGGGAGTTGCAGAGGCGGAGCGGCCTCACGATGCTGTTCATCAGCCACGACCTCAGCATCGTGGCGCATATGTGCCGCGAGGTCGCGGTCATGTATCTCGGCCAGGTCGTGGAGTGCGCGCCGCGCGACTCGCTGTTCCGGACCCCACTGCATCCCTACACAGCTGCGCTCCTGTCTGCGATTCCTTTGCCCGATCCGGTTCTCGAGCGCAGCCGGACACGGATCGTTCTGAAGGGGGAGCCGCCGGACCCCTCAGCCATCCCGAGCGGCTGTCGCTTCCACACACGATGCCTGCGCGCGACTGAAGTCTGCGCGAAGGTCCCGCCGGAGATGCGCGCGCTCTTGCCCGGCCATACAGTCGCCTGCCATCATCCGCTCAACGCCTGACCGGCGTCAGGCGAGCCATCCGATCCGCTCCAGCATCAGCGCGAAAAAGGGATCGGCGTCGATGCTTCGCAGCATGGTGAAGTTCTTACGCTTGCCCGTCACATGCCACCAGTCGACAATCGTCATGCCCATTGCCTCCGGAGAGCCGATCTCGATCGTGACACTGCACAGGCGCTTCTCATAAAGCTCCGGCGCCAGAAGGTACCGGGTGAAGCGTGCGTCGTGGATCGGGCGCGCGCTCGTCGCGAACTTGAAGCCGCCATACTGTCGGTAGAAGTCGGCCATGTTGGCCGCCTCGATTGCCGCGCGCTTGCCTGTCACCCGCAGTTTTTCGAGCCGTATAGGCGCAATCGATCGGACACATCGTGACAGGGGCGCCGGATTCGAACACGACATCGATCCGTTCTTGCTCGTTTGCCTTTCCGCGAGGGGCTGATCCATCCATCCCGAACCGGGTCAAGTGTCGTGGTTCGAGCCCCCAAGGGCAGTTCGAAATCGGGCGCGGTGGACACGTGGCAAACAGCAACCTTGGAAACTGAATTTTGCAGCTAGTCTAGAGAGTTCCGCAAGACGCGCCGGGTATCGCCCCTTTGGCGTCGAACAATCTGCTGAAACCGATCCTGGCGCGGCAAGCTACTGAAATGTCGCGCTATCCTGTGGCGGAGGAATTACGTCGATTTGCGCCGCTCTGACCTCCGCAGTGGAGACGCGCGCAGCGACGGCGCCACCGATTCTGTGACCGAGCCTTATCACCTCTCGGCTGAGAACGATGTGGCCTGATGCGGAAGCAAAGTCTTCGGCGATTTAGTGCAACAAGAAGGACGTTACCCGTCGCCCGTCCCGAATGCGCTAACCTGACGATACCGTTCTGGCGCAACTCATAGGATCGACGCGCCAGCGAGTGAATCAGATTCTGCAGCATTGGGCTTCCGCGGGAATCCTCGGCGACCATATGTGGACGGCCTCTTGGCAAGCGGTTTTTGACGGTTTGATCGCTTTGGTC
>Ga0209006_10005210_pt1 | contig 11805 bp, 13 predicted proteins | sample JacPin_JW_Ref_O2_FD_188567 | JGI IMG/M metagenome (GOLD analysis project Ga0209006, IMG submission 188567) | Forest soil microbial communities from Algoma, Ontario, Canada - Jack Pine, Ontario site 1_JW_Ref_O2 (SPAdes) (version 2) | ecosystem: Environmental > Terrestrial > Soil > Boreal... | reverse complement strand
CCTGCCACTCTCGCTCTTTCGCAACCGCATCTTCGTCGTTTGCTGCGCTGTCGGCTTCATCGTCGGGCTCGCGATGTTCGGCTCGGTGACGTACATGCCGCTCTATCTGCAGGTGGTGCGGGAGTTGAGTCCGACCCGCGCAGGGCTCGAGCTGACCCCGATGATGGTGGGCCTGCTGATCACCTCGGTCGGCAGCGGGCGCCTCATCACGCGGTTCGGGCGCTACCGCATCTTCCCCATCGTCGGAACGGCGGTGATGACGGTCGGCCTCGTGCTGCTCGCGACCCTCGGCGTCGTCTCGCCACGCTGGCAGCCTCCGACCTACATGCTCGTGCTCGGCCTCGGCCTCGGCATGGTGATGCAGGTGCTGGTCCTCGCCGTGCAGAATGCGGTCGACTACCGCGACCTCGGCGTCGCAACGTCCGGCGCGACCCTGTTTCGCTCGATCGGCGGCTCGGTCGGCGTCGCCGCGTTCGGCGCGCTGTTCGCCACGAGGCTCACGCGCGGGCTCGCCGCGCTCGTGCCGTCCGGCGCGCATCTGCCGGCGTCTAACGCGCCCGCCGCGATCGCGGCGCTGCCCCCCGCGCTCAAGGCGGACTATCTCGCCGCGTTCACGGCGGCGCTGCATCCGGTGTTCGTGTCCGCGGCGGCGATCGCGGCGATCGGGTTTGCGCTCACCTGGCTGCTCGAGGACCTGCCGCTGCGCGGGCCGGTGCGCGACGAAACCGTCGGCGAGGGCTTCGCCGTGCCGCATGACGCGACCTCGCGCGAGGAGAGCCCTGCCCGGCCTGGCGCGTCGATCGGCCATGATCGGCGCAGTCGTGAATAGCGGGGATAGATCGAATCCCGCTCTCTCAATTGTGCTGAGGCGTCTTCGCTGCGGCGCTCAGGGCCGCCGCTGCCGTGGTCGCGATGTCGGTGTCCGTCTCCTTGCTCAGGCCCGCAATGCCGACTGCGCCCACGACGTCGCGGTTTACGCGTATCGGCATGCCACCGCGCAGCGCCATGATGTCGGCGGTGACGAAGGCCGTTCGGCCCCGATTGATGTTGTCCTCGATCTCCGCCGTCGGGCGTTGCAGCCGCGCCGCCGTTCGCGCCTTCTCGATCGCGAGGTCCGCGCTTGCCGGGCGGACGCCATCCATCCGTTGGAAAGCAAGCAGATCTCCGGCGGCATCGACCACCGCGATGGCCGAGGGTGCATTGCGCCGCTGCGCGCTCTCCCTCGCGGCTTGCAGAACCGCCTGGGCCCCGGCTTCATCGAGCGTCATCACGTTGATGGTCTGCGCCCCGGCGGACGAGCACAAGATTGCTGCCGATAAGCCGATGCTGATTCCAAATTTCGTCATTCCAAATTTCGTCATTCCAGGTTTCGTCATGGCAAGCTGCTTCGATTCACATGCCTGGGCGTTTCGGCGACACCGCCGCGACCGCCGAACCCCGGGCGATCGCTCACCCGGGGCGCCGCCGGCACCGGTGGCTCCGACCTCAGGCCGCCTGGGTGAACTGCCGGTGCGGATCGATGACGAACTTGCTCGCCACCCCGGCGTCGAAGTTCTTGTAGCCTTCCGGCGCCTGCTCGAGACCGATCACCTTGACATTGACGATCTTGGCGATGGGCAGTTTGTCCCAGAGGATCGCCTGCATGAGCTGCCGGTTGTATTTCAGCACGGGCGTCTGGCCGGTGTGGAGGCTGTGCGACTTTGCCCAGCCGAGGCCGAGCCGCAGGCTGAGGTTGCCGTGCTTGGCGGCCTGCTCCTTCGCACCCGGATCGTCCGTCACATAGAGACCCGGAATGCCGATCGCACCGGCCGCGCGGGTGATTTCCATCAGGCTGTTCAGCACGACCGCAGGCGCTTCGACGACCTGGCCGTCGGCGCCTTGCGCCTTCGCTTCGAAGCCCACGCAGTCGATCGCACTGTCGACTTCAGGAACGCCAAGGACGTCGGCGACGAGCTCGCCCAGGCGGTCGTGCCTGGTGAGGTCGATCGGCTCGAAGCCGACCTTCCTGGCGTGCGCGAGCCGCTCCTTGTTCATGTCCCCGATCAGCACGGCTGCGGCGCCGAGAATTCGCGCGGCCGCCGCGGCCGCGAGCCCGACCGGCCCGGCGCCGGCGACGTAGACCGTCGATCCGACGCCGACCTTGGCGGTGACGGCGCCATGGAATCCGGTCGGCAGAATATCGGACAGGCAGGTCAGATCGCGGATCTTTTCCATCGCCTGCGCCTTGTCGGGAAACTTGAGCAGGTTGAAATCGGCGTACGGCACCATCACGTAGTCGGCCTGCCCGCCGATCCATCCACCCATGTCGACATATCCATAGGCGCCGCCGGCGCGGTCGCCGTTGACGTGAAGGCAGACGCCGGTGTCGCCCTCCCGGCACGTCCGGCAGCGGCCGCACGCGACGTTGAAGGGGACCGACACGAGATCGCCGACGGCGAGATACTCGACGTCACGGCCTTTCTCGATCACCTCGCCGGTGATTTCGTGTCCAAGCACCATGCCGGCCGGCGCCGTGGTGCGGCCGCGGACCATGTGCTGGTCGGAGCCGCAGATATTCGTCGTGACGACCTTGAGGATGACGCCGTGATCGATCGTCTTTCCGCCCGGATTGCGGAAGGTCGGAAAGTCGATGTTCTGCACTTCGACGCTGCCGGGTTTGAGGTAAACCACGCCACGATTGGAATTGGAGGCCATCTTGCGTTCTCCTGTTTCGAGGGGCTGAGTTCGGACTCAATCGGCCGGAGTCCTGGCGGCCATCGCCATCCCGGCTTGGGCGAGCCGGGCGAGGCCCGTGTGCACAATGGCAGCCACGATGGCGCCGACGATCGGGGCCGTCACGTAGAGCCAGGCGTCGCTGAAATTGCCGGTCGCGACCATCGGGCCGAGCGCCCGCGCCGGGTTGAAGGCGGCGCCCGTGAGCGGGCCACCCATGATGATGTTGAGGACCAGGGTCACGCCGATCGCCAGCGGCGCGAGATTGCCGGCGCGCCCTGCCACCGCCGTGCTGAGCACGACCGTGGACAGGAAAAAGGCGAGCAGCGCCTCGATCACGTAACCGGCCCAGGGAGTGACCGTGAGGGACGTCGCACCGAGAGCGAGGTCGTGCGCGAGCATCGGCGTGCCAAGGCCGGTCTCGGCACCGCCGAGCACGGCGCGCAACACCAAGGCGCCGAGGATCCCGCCAACGAGCTGGCTGACGATGTAGCCGGCGGCCTCGCCCACGCGCATGGCGCCGGCGGCGAGCACCGCGATCGTGACCGAGGGGTTGAAATGCGCGCCGGACACGGAGCCGTAGGCGAAAACGAAGGCCATCACGGTCAAGCCGTGGGCGAAGGCGATCGCGCCGATGCCGGGCAGGCCGGCGCCGCCGCCGACCACGGCCGCGGCGCCGGCGCCGATGAATATCAATGCGAAGGTGCCGATGAACTCCGCAACGAGCTTGGATGCGATTCGGTTGGGCATTGTCGAACTCCGGTCAGCATGCTCCCGCCCCGCGCGTTGACTTGCTTGGGGTGACCGGCGGCACTGGAGCTGCCGCCCGGCCGGCGAAGCGAAGCAGCGTTATTCTGCGGCGATCATCTCGGGCGTGACATCGACGCCCATCGCCCTGGCGACGCCGGCGCCGTATTCGGGGTCCGCCCGATGGCAGTGGGCGATCTGCCGCTTGACGATCTCGACCGGCACGCCGTCCATCGCAGCCTTGTAGTTATGGAAGAGCTGCTGCTTCTGATCGGCGGTCATCAGCCGGAACAAGTCGCCGGGCTGCCGGTAGTCGTCGTTGCCGTCACGATGATTGTAGCGGTCGGCAGCACCCGAGATTTTCAGCGGCGGCTCGGCGACGCGCTCGTCCTGCACCGGGCCGTCGAACGAGTTCGGCTCATAGTAGGCGTCAGGGTTCGGGTTGCCGGCGAGCCGCATGGCGCCATCGGTGTTGTAAGTGTGCACCGGGCAGCGTGGCTTGTTGACGGGAAGCTGATCCGCATTGACCCCGACCCGGTAACGGTGCGCATCGGCGTAGGAGAAGATGCGCGCCTGCAGCATCTTGTCCGGCGAATGGCTGATTCCGGGCACGATGTTTGCGGGCGAAAGCGCGGCCTGCTCGACTTCGGCGAAATAGTTTTCCGGATTGCGGTTGAGCTCGAGGACACCGACCTCGATCAGCGGATAGTCCTTGTGCGGCCAGACCTTGGTGAGGTCGAACGGATTGTACCAATGCTTGCCGACGTCGCTTTCCGGCATGATCTGGACCGAGAATTTCCATTTCGGGAAATCGCCCCGCTCGATCGCCTCGAACAGATCGCGCTGATGGGTCTCGCGGTCGTGCGCGACCTTCTGCGCCGCTTCCGCGTTGGTCCAGTTCCTGATGCCCTGCATCGTCTTGAAGTGGAACTTGACCCAATGCCGCTCGTTCCTGGCGTTGATGAACGAATAGGTGTGCGAGCCGAAGCCATCGATATTGCGATAGCTCTGCGGCAGGCCACGGTCCGACATCAGGATGGTGACCTGATGCAGGCTTTCCGGCGACAGCGACCAGAAGTCCCACATGGCGGTCGGCGAGCGCATGTTGGTTCGCGGGTGCCGCTTCTGGGTGTGGATGAAGTCGGGGAACTTGAGCGCGTCGCGCACGAAGAAGACCGGCGTATTGTTGCCGACCATGTCCCAGTTGCCTTCCTCGGAGTAGAAGCGCAGCGCGAAGCCACGCACGTCGCGCTCGGCGTCGGCGGCGCCGCGCTCGCCCGCCACCGTCGAAAAGCGGATGAACGCTTCGGTCTTTTTGCCCTTCTGCAATACCTTGGCCTTGGTGTATTTCGCGATGTCGTGCGTGATGGTCAGCGTGCCATAGGCGCCCGAGCCCTTGGCGTGCTGGCCGCGTTCGGGAATGCGCTCGCGGTTCTGGTGGGCCAGCTTCTCCAGCAGAAAGAAGTCTTGCATCAGCACCGGGCCGCGCGGGCCCGCCGTGATGCTGTTCTGGTTGTCCGAAACCGGCATGCCGGAGTCGGTGGTGAGTGTGGGGCGTTTGGCCATAACGTCATTCCTATTCACGAACGTGGGGATCCCGGCAACCTGACGCCTACGGCGGCGTCACTGTTTCGCAACCTCATCTGCTCCAACCTCATCCGTCGACAGATGTGCGTTCGCGGGAAACCGGGGCACGAATTGCAATCTATGTATTGGCGTGGCGGTGATTTTAACGATCTTGCTGCGATTGCTGCGGGCTTGCGCCGATTCTCAGAAGCCGCATTATTTGTCGCAGTCGTGCTCGACATCGACGCCAATCTCGAGGGGGCCGAATACGAGCCGACGCATAACGAGCTCGAAGGCGTCGATGGCCGACTATGCGGCGCGCTCGACGAGGTCGGGAGCTACCCGCGCGGAATGCGTTTCACGGAAAGCGATGTCACGCCAGCGTGTCGAGCAGCGTCGTGGTCATGCGATCGCCGGCCTTCAGCATCGCCGCATTGGCGCTGAACGAGTAGCTGGCGATCATCTGGCCGACCACCTCCTGAGACATGTCGACGTTCGGCGCAGCGACGAGGCCGTCCTGGTTGGCGAAGGGATCCTGCGGGCTGTAGGCCGCGACATAGGAGGGATTGGCCGCCGTCACGGTCACTTGCGTGCCGCCGCCCGCCGCCGCGGCCTGATCGACCTGCAACGCTGTATAGGCCTGCGGCTCGCCGGCCGGAACCGCGCCGTTGGCCGCCGGAAGCGCGCCGGTCGTGAAGGCGTTGGCGACGTTGCTGGCGGCGACGTCGAGCCGCTGGGCCGCCGCGTTCATTCCCGATACCGCGATGGCCGAGATGCTGCTCATGCTCGCTCATGCGAAGGATTGCGCCGCTGCGATGTACGCACGATGTCATGCAACGAAGCCTTCACGGCGGCAGCGCGTTTCGGGCGACGCGAATGAGGATGCGTTAACCGTGGCGCGGGGACGCGCGCGTTGTTTCGTTATGAGCTCGAAGGCATCGACCGCGGATTGCGCGACGCCGCGGAAGGTCGCTTCGCCACGGACGAGCAGGTCGAAGCGGTCTTCGCGAAATTTCGCCGTAGATGAAGGTCCTCTACACCGAGGCCGCGCTCAGCGATCTCGAGCCACCCCGCCTCACCCCTTCTTCTTGCGCGCCGCATAGCGCGCATCGCGCGCGGCCTTCTGATCGGCCTTGAGCGCCGCGTCGCGCGCCGCCGTCTCGGCCTTCGCCTCGGCATCCCGGGCCGCCTGCGCGGCGGCCTCGCGCACCGCGTCGGCAGCGCGTTGCTCGGCCTCGGCGGCGCGGCGCACCGCATCCTCCTCGCGCGCGGCCTTGCGCGCGACGTCGCGCACGTCACGCGCCTCGCTGACCGCCTGGCGGGCCGCCTGCCGTTCGGCCACCGCCGGGTCGTCCGGTCCGGCCTTGGCGCGAAACTTTTCCAGCAACGCCTTCTTGGCCTCCGCGGCGGCGTTGAGCCGATCGCGGAAACCCTTGTCCTCGTGGTGGCCGTTCTCGACCCGGCCGCCGCGTTGACGCTTCAAGCGGTCTGCGATCTGACCCATCGGCTAGAACCTCCGCTGCGGCGGGCGGCGCCCGTCGGCGCCGGCTTCCGACCCGCCCGGCCCGCCTGGCCCCCCTGGCCGCGCACCCGGCCGTCCCGGCAGCAGCTTCTTCTTCGGGGCGGGGAGCAGCCCCTCGCGCTGCGCCTGCTTGCGCGCGAGCTTGCGCGCGCGGCGGATCGCCTCGCCCTTTTCACGCGTCGCCTGCGCGGACGGCTTCTCGTAGAAACGCCGGCGCTTCATCTCGCGAAACACGCCTTCGCGCTGCATCTTCTTCTTGAGGACCCGCAGGGCCTGGTCGACATTGTTGTCGCGAACGAAAACCTGCAATGTATGTTCCTTCCTTTTCGATCATGCCGGCGACGCCGAGGTCCCCGACACGCCAACGGCGCGTCCGAGGCGCTGCCTCGACGAAGCGCCATGCTTTCAAAGCCCGAGTCTACGGCCGCGGCGATTGCGGGGCAGACAACAGTCCGCGCGCGGCGAGCTCTCGCCTCAGCTCTTTTACGGCACGGTCGATGTTCTCCGCGCTGTTCGCCCGTTCCATTTGCCGCACCAGGTCGCGAACCGCGCGATCCTTGTCGCGGATGGCCCAGCGGCGAACGAACACCTGGGCGTCCGCGAAGGTGACGATCCGGACCGGTGCCGCGAGACGGGGCAGGTAGGCCGCGAACTCGCGCGCGGACGGCGCGTCGCCTGTGATCGCGTCTCCCATGATCGCGTCGCCCACGACCTCATCGTCCATGACATGCGCCTTTCTGCCGTGCCGGCTTCGGCATGAGCGGCGGGGGAAAACCAATCGCGGAACCGTCCGCCACCGAGGCGGCGCATGGCGTGCAACGACGCGCAAAGCCGTCCTCGGCCACGACGGCGATCAGCGCAATCGCGGCCGATCGGCCGAGAGCGCGCTCTCGGCCGCCGCCGCATCGTTCACACCTTCAACGATGAAATCACGCTAGGCTTTTTGGCCGGCCGCGTCCACACAATACGGCTGATTTCGCGGATCCGTCGCGGTAATAGGCCCGCGATCCGCTTTCGCCGTTCGGAATCCGCCCGGTTCGACGGCAACTCCGGTATTCGCGTCATGCCCTGAGCGCTAACGATTAACGGTCGGTTAACGGGCATTTGCCTTGTAAGTGCCGCTCCAGGCGTATATACTTGGTTATCGACATTTGGCCGGATCATCGGGCCGTCGCCTCGCCTCGCGCTGGGCAGAGGTTCAGAATCTTTCCGAACATCGACAACCGAGCCAACGACCCGCGCGTCTGCGCGGCGCACGAGCTCAAACGCAACCAAGCCAGCGAGAGGACATCTCCATGATCAACGGCACCGTGAAGTTCTACAACAGTCAAAAAGGTTTCGGCTTCATCCAGCCCGACGATGGCGGCAAGGACGTGTTCGTCCACGCCACGGCGCTCGAGCGCGCCGGCCTGCACGGCCTCAATGAGGGCCAGAAGGTCTCGTTCGACACCCAGGAAGACCGCAAGACCGGCAAGATGGCGGTCGGCACCATCCAGGTTCTGTGATCGCCGACGAGACAGTGCGGCCCGCGCTCGCGCGGGCCGCGCAAGCCGTCCCGACGGAGACGGCAGCGTTCGCCGGGGCGCGGCAGCCGGCGGCGGCCGGCGTCGTCGCGACGGGCGATTGGACGCAAAGAGACGACATCTGCCGCAGTTGCGGCGCGTGCTGCTCCTATTCGGCCGACTGGCCGCGCTTCTCGCTCGAAAGCGACGCACAGCTTGCGCGCATCCCGCCCGCGCTCGTCGCCAAGGGCGAGGGCGGCATGCGCTGCACGGGTGCCCGCTGCGCCGCCCTGGTCGGCGTCGTCGGTCGCTCGACCTCGTGCTCAATCTACCCGATACGACCCGACGTCTGCGTGGCGTGCTTGCCGGGCGACGCGGCCTGCTTGCAGGCGCGGCGCCACTTCGGCTTGTGAGCCCGGCGGCGCCGGCCATTTCGTTCGACCTGCTCCGAGAAAGATGGAGATAGACATGAGCAATCAGTTTAATCCCGGCGAGACCGTGCGCCTCGTGCGCAGCTCGCTGCGCTTCGCCGCGGACGGCGACTTCAAGATCGTCCGGCCGTTGCCCGACGACGGTGGCGAGACGCAATACCGCATCAAGAGCCTGCGCGAGCCGCACGATCGCGTCGTCAAGGAAAGCGATCTGCAAAAGAGCTGAGCGGTCCGCGCGCCGTCGGCAGGCCATCATCCGGCCGGACGAGGCCGCACACCGAACTTCGCAGGGCTGGCGGCATGGCGCCACCCCCTGCCCTCGCGCCGCCTACCCGGCGTCCTGATCCGCGAACCTGCACGCCCGCGGCGGCCCGGACAGAATCGTGAGCACCGAGCTCCAGCCTCCGTCCACACGGCGCTTCACGGTCACCGCCGCGGGGGCCAGCCCTTTGCGCAGATCGTCTCGCCGGATTGCGCTGAGATCGATCAGCCATGGCTGCGATACGCGATCGGCCCGCGCGGTACCGACCGATGCGCCAAGCCGCCGATGCAGCTCATAGTCGATCATGTGATCGTAGCCTGACGCATCGGTCGGATGCACGACCCCGGCGGGATCATTGCCTATGGTCGGCCCGATCGCATGCGCCAGCCGCCGCACGACCCGCACGTCGGGATACGTGCAGTCGAGCCGCCAATGTCGCCAGGTCACCAGGAGACCCGCGGGCAGGAGGACGCATGCGAGAGCGCCCGCCCAGCGCGCACGCACGCTGCTTCCCGACACCCTGAGGCGCTCGGCCGGAGGCCGAGCCGCGACTTGTCCGCCGAAGCCCGGAGGGCGAAGGCGGAAGCGCGATGGTGCCGCGATGAGCGCCACGCACACGAAGATGAGCGATGGGCCGAGCTCCGAGACGTAACGCCACGCACTGTTGGCCGTCGCGATCTCGTCATGGTTGAAGACCGCCGCATAGCTCCAGGCGATGAACGCAATCCAAGTGACTGCCACGGCGGCGCACAGAACGAGGAGATCGCGGGCAGCCCGCGTCGCGCCGCGATAACTGACGACGAGCAGGACCGTCACGACCGCGAAGACGACCGCAGCGGTGCCGAGCAGCGGATTGCCGGCGAGGCGCTCAGTGAGCAGCGTGCGCAAGACCACCCATGGCGCGCTCCAGTCCCACTCGGCCAATGGTCGCGGTGCGACCGAAGGCTGGCCTGTCATCGCGAGGTGGAGACGCCACAATCCGAACGCCGCCAGGCTGCATCCGGCGTGCACACGCAGCACCCGCCAGCCGCGACGGCCGAGCAGGAGAAGCCCCACCCCGACCCCGGCGGCGAGCACGATCCCGGTCTCGCGCAACAGCACCAGCACGACGCTCGCCGCAGCGCCCCGCCACCACGACCGCGCAGCGCCGTCCTCGGCGGCCCGCCAGCACGCGGCCAGGCACATCGCCAGCGCAAAGCCGCTCGCCACGTCGGGATGCACCGTGAGCGCGGTCCTCGGATCGAAGAACGGGTTCAGCAGTGTCGCGGCCGCAACGCCGGCCGCGATGCCGAGCCAGCGGCCCGCAACGCCCTGCAGGAGGCCCGCCAGGAGAAGCCCGAACGCACCCGCAAGCATGACGTTGAATATCTTGGGCGCGCTCTCGAAGCCCGAGCCGCCGAGCCGCTCGACGCCGTAGCCGATGAAGGCCAGCGCCGGCGGATATCCGGGCATCGCGCTCCACAGATTGGGATGGCCGGCATCCGCAAACGCATCGTTCTCGATGAGAAAACGCGCGTTCGGCAGCCAGTGCGTGAACTCATCGAATGTCGTCGGACCGGTGTGTCCCGCAATCCACATGAGCGGCAAGGCGAGAGCCCAGGCGACAAGCAGGCCGACAAAGCTTGAACCACCGAGGCGCAGTAGAAAGAGGCCGCTCGCGCCGGCAATGCATAAGACCAAGGCCGGAATAGTCAGATGCCATCCGGCGAGCGCCGCGAAAACGCCGATCAGCGTCGCGAGCGCCCATCCGGCCAGCAGCCGATAGGCGGCGGCATCAAGCCCGTCGTCCAGCCGGCGTGTCACGAGATACTCGATCCACGATCCGAGCCCGTAGAGGACCAACGCCACCGCAAATGTGGTTGCGAGCACCGTCATGCCGTCGCGCCCTCCCCGGCCGCTGAGCCGCTTACCACGTTTCGCCGGTGTGCCGCACGAGGCGGAGAGGCTTGGAAGCAGCGCAACGGTTTTCGTGCGGCTCAGCTGCGCCGGGACCGACTCCTTCTCAATTCGGCGGGAGCGAGTAGCGCAGGACGTGAACTGCGCCGTCTTCCTCCATGGAGACTTCCAGCACCTGATTTACAAGATCCTCCTCGCCGACCTCATCGAGCGCGATCTCGAACAGCGCGAGTTGATCGTCGAGCGTCATGCCGCCGACGGGTCCGCCGATGCAAATGAGGCCGGCATGGAACTTCATTTCGCCTTCCGGCGAATCCTCATCCGGCGATCGGTCACGACCTTTGCCCCCCGTCGTGGTCCGGCCGCGCGCCTGGGGCGGCCACGCGGCGGTGCCGCTTGCGCGTAGATCGACGCGAGCTCGATCTTTTCGGCGTCGAGGCTCGGGTAGGTAGCGAGGATGCGCTCCGGCGGCAATCCGGCCGCGACCGACGCGGCCACGTCGTGCACCGGCACGCGCGTGCCGCGGATCACAGGGGTGCCCCCCAGCACGTCGGGTGAAACAACGACCGCCGCCCGCGCCTGCACCAGTCGGGCGAGGCGCTCCGCGGTCCGGCGCACGAAGGGGGCCAGATCGATGGCGAGAAACTCATCGCGAAATGTCCAATCCTCGAGGAGCAGCGCCGCAAATGGGCCCGACGTCTTCAGCCGAGCGCCGGCGCGCTCAATTGCCCACAAGCGTTCCTTCGACGTCAGCCGCTCGGCGCTGTCGAAATAAAAGGCAATGAGCGGACAGCCTGCCACCGCGACGTTCCGCTCTACTCCTGCGCGGAAGAACCCGGATGGCAGAATGCGCTCGTCGATCGCGCGATTGATGTCGCGAACCGATACGTGCGCCACAACCGCCGCTTCGGCCGCGGTCAAATCTTCGTCGCGTGGAGGCATCTCAGACTCTATATATCTTCCGATCCGCCGGAAGATATATTTGATCAGGGAGCATTTCAAGACTCCGTTCGCGGCCGCCCCATCACCTTCCCTCACGCCCTTGGCCCCGGCGCCTCCTTGCCCGGTGCGCACCACGTATTCGCTATGTCCGCCGCCGTAGCGGTGGATATCGTGGCTGACTCGGCCATGATCGTCTGCATGATGAACTATCTCAGGCGCCCTCAG
>Ga0209006_10005209_pt1 | contig 11806 bp, 12 predicted proteins | sample JacPin_JW_Ref_O2_FD_188567 | JGI IMG/M metagenome (GOLD analysis project Ga0209006, IMG submission 188567) | Forest soil microbial communities from Algoma, Ontario, Canada - Jack Pine, Ontario site 1_JW_Ref_O2 (SPAdes) (version 2) | ecosystem: Environmental > Terrestrial > Soil > Boreal... | reverse complement strand
TGTGGCCGCGGCGGTTCCCAGGAACGAGCCGCCGCCGCCCATCGGGGCCTGCGGAGCGCCGTAGGGCTGACCATAGGGCGCCTGATCATGCTGACCGTAGGGCGCCTGATCATATTGTCCCGGAGACTGGACCTGCTGCATCACCTGGCCGCTGTTCCACACCGGGCGGCTCGTGGGCGGCGGAACGTTCGGCACCGAGCCGCGCGGCTGCCCCTGACCGAAGATCGTGTCGCGCATCGAATCGAGGAAGCCGCCGGACTGGGCTTGCGCCGGCGCGCCGGCAGCCTCCAGTTCCTGGATGCGGCTGTTGGCGCGCTTCAGCGCCTCGTCCTGGACCAGCACGGTCTGCACCAGCGGATAAATGGCATTGGGCGCCTGGCGCAGGCCTTGCGCGATGCCGGCCGCGGCGTCCGGATCGCGCGGCGCGTTTTCCAGCTGCGCGAGCCGGCCGAACAGATCGTCGATCATTTGGCGTTCTTGCGGCGTCATGGATTGTCTCCCTCGCTTCGAATCGCGAGCAAGATGTAGGCGCGCTTTGTGTCGCCAGTAGTGCCATCAGGAATTAAATTTGTGCGACAGAATGCCCTGAGAAGGGTCAGCGCAAGGTGACTTTGTTCGCGGCTAGCAGGCTTGGAAAATGCTCGCCGCCGAGAAAAGCGTGTTCATGTTCGCGCTGGGTCGTGAACGGGTCGAGGCTGAGGAGGGTCTCGTCGACGAAGCCGGGATGACACATGATCAGGCCACCCTCCGGCAACCCGTCGAGAAATTGCCGCATCAGCGCGCCGAAATCCCGTTGCTGCGTCCAGTCGTAGGCGCCGGCGAATCCCGGGTTGAAGGCGAGCTCGGCGCGTTCGGCGCGGGCGCGAAATTGCGCGCTCAGCGCATCGATAATCAACGCCTTGGGGGCACCGAGCCGCCGCGCCAGCGGCTGATGGCGTCCGCCCTGGCGCACCCAGGCGTCGGGCGCAGCTGTCTTCACCGCCTTGAGAAACGCGTCGCGCACCCCGGGAAACAGCTGCGCATGCTGGTGGCCGTCGACAAAATCCGGGGCGCGTCCGAACAGTTCGCGAAAGGCCGAAAGCTGCACCATCAATTCGGCGCCGACGATCTCGGGATCGAGCCGGCGCGTGAGCCCTGCGCGCAACAGTTTCGAAAATTCCAGAAACATGCCGCCATTGAGCGGCTGAAAATGCATGGTCAGGGGGCGAAACGGCGCGGTCAAGGTGACGTGCAGGCCGATGGCGCAACCAGGACCGTTGGCAACGGCGTCTTGCAGCGCGCTGATTTCGTCGCGGCCGATCGCCGGGCCCACCACCATCACCGATGTCGCGTTGAGACGGCCGCGCTCGACCAGATCGCGAATGCCGCGGTTGACGCCGGGGCTGAGACCGTAATCGTCGGCGCACAGCCAGATTCGGCGCGGCGGCGCGGCGTCGTTCATTCGGCGGCGGTCCGCTCGGTGGCGCTGCCGGCCTCTTCCGTCTCGACGCGCTTCTCGCTGTGTTCGGCGACAAAATAGATCGGACGGGCCTTCAGCTCGGAAAGGATCTTGCCGATATATTCGCCGACGATGCCGATCATGATGAGCTGAACGCCGCCGATGGTCATCAGGCCGACCACCAGCGAGGGATAGCCGGGAACCTGCTTGCCGGTGGTCCAGGTTTCCCACAGAATCGAAAGCCCGAACAGGAAAGCCCCGGTGGCGAGCAGCACGCCGAGCAGGCTCGCAAAACGCAGCGGCGCCACCGAGAAGGAGGTCAGGCCCTCGATCGAAAGCCCGACCAGCCGGCCGGCGTTGAAGGTGGTGATGCCGTGCGCGCGCGGCGCGGGTTCGTAATCGACGCGGATCTGGCGGAAGCCGATCCAGCTTGCGAGCCCCTTGAAGAAGCGGTTGCGCTCGGGCAGCTGGCGCAGCGCGGCCGCGGCGCGTGGCGACAGCAGGCGGAAGTCGCCGGCATCCTCCGGGATCTTCTGTCGCGCGCCCCAGTTGATCAGCGCGTAGAAGCCGTGCACGGCAAGGCGCCGCAGCAGGGGTTCATTGTCGCGGTGCGCCTTCGCGGTATAGACCACGTCGAAGCCGCCATCGATCCAGTGACCGACCAGCTGCTCGACCAGATCCGGTGGATGCTGGCCATCGCCGTCCATGAACAGCACGGCGCCGCGCCGGGCATGGTCCAGTCCCGCCATCAGCGCGGCTTCCTTGCCGAAATTGCGCGACAGCGACACCACCTGGACATCGAGCGCATCGGCGGCGAGGGCGCGCGCGATCGCGAGCGTGGCATCGGTGCTGCCGTCGTCGACATAGACGACTTCGCAGGCCAGGCCATAGCGCTGCCGCAGCGTCCTGGCGAGGGCGCTGAGACGGCCGTGCAAGGGAGCGAGCCCGGCCGCCTCGTTATAGAGGGGCACGACCACCGACAGCCCCTGCGCCGCGGCGGTGGCCGCGGTGGTCGACAGGCTGGAAACATCGCCACCGAGCATCATCGATCAGGTTCCAAAACGCTTACCGAACAGCATATGCTACTCGTTGGCAGCTGTCGCTACGATGAACGAAACAGCCTGCGCCTCACTGCCGCAGGAAGGCCTCGAGCCGGGCGAACAGCGGGTTGTCGCGATCGAGCACATAGTCGAGCGACGCCACCGATACCGTGTCGGCGCCGTGGGCGCGAAGAAAGCTGCCGAGCGCGTAAAGCTGCGCCGGCGGGCAGTGCAGCGTCACCATGCCCGAAGAGGTCGGGCCGCCGAACGGCGAGACCACGCCGAACCGGTTATGGGCTTCCGCCAGCAGCGCGGCGTCGCATTCCTTGAAGCGGGTGCGGACTTCCCGATACTTGCTGGCCCGGGCCCGGGCGGCGATGTGATCGAGGATGACGCGCGCGGTCTCGCGCGCCTCCTCCGACCAGTCGGCGTCGCGCGAGGCCACGAGGTTGGCCTGGCTGCGCAGGATGACGCCGTCGTCGAGCACCTTGAGGCCGTTGGCGGCAAGCGTGGCGCCGGTGGTGGTGATATCGACGATCATCTCGGCGGTGCCGACCGCCGGCGCCCCTTCGGTCGCGCCGGCGCTCTCGACGATGCGGTAGTCGACGATGCCGTGCGAGGCAAAGAATGCCCGGGTCAGATTGATGTATTTGGTCGCCACCCGCATCCGCCGGTTATGCTGGGCGCGGAATCCGGTGGCGACGTCGTCGAGATCGGCCATGGTGCGGACGTCGATCCAGGCCTGCGGCACCGCGACCACGACATTGGCGCTGCCGAAGCCGAGATGGTCGATCAGCAACACGCGCTTGTCGGCGTCGGCAATGCTTTCGCGCACCAGGTCCTCGCCGGTGACGCCGAGATGGAGCATGCCGCGCGCCAGCTGCCAGGCGATTTCGCTCGCCGACAGATAGGCGATCTCGACATGGTCGAGCCCGTTGATGGTGCCGCGATAGTCGCGGGCCCCGCGCGGTTTTGCCAGCGCAAGTCCGGCGCGCGTGAAGAAGGCTTCCGCGTTTTCCTGCAGGCGGCCCTTCGAGGGAACGGCGAGAACGAATGGCGTCGTCATGACGCGCCCCCGCCGGCGGCAGGCTTGCGGCCGATTTGCGTCAGGGCTTCGACCCAGACCGAGAACCCGACCGCGGGGATCGGGGAGGGCGCGCCAAGCTGGGTCATCAGCCCGTCATAGCGCCCGCCCGCGACCAGCGGTTCGACGCCGTCGCCCTTGGCATGCAGTTCGAATTCGAAGCCGGTGTAGTAATCGAGGCCGCGCCCGAACGAGGTGGAAAACCGCGTCGCAGCCGTGTCGATGCCGCGCGCGGCCATGAAGCCGACCCGGCTTTCGAACTGATCGATCGCAGCCGTGATGTCGAGTTTTGCGTCGGCCGCGAGCGCGCGCAATCGCGCGATGGCATCGTCGGGGTCGCCGTCGATGGCCATGAATCGCTTGATCAAGCCGAGCGCATCGCGCGGCAGGGCGCCGCTCTTTAAGGTCGACTGTTCGAGGAAGCGGTCGGCGATTTCCGCCACCGAGCGGCCGCCGACATTGGTGGTGCCGGCGATCGACATCAGGTCGGTCACCAGCGCCAGCGCGGCCTTGCGGTCGGAGCCGGCGAGTGCCGCCAGCACGCCCTCATATTCGTTGTGGCCGGGTCCGGTCGAAAGCGTGATCCGTTCGATGTCCTGGGCGAGGTTGATCTTGCGGTTGAAATCCTTGAGCAGCCTGCGCCGCCACACCGGATAGAGGTTGAGCGCGTCGATCAGCGCAGTGAACAGCGCCACGTCGCCGGTGCGGATTTCGACCTCGCTCAGGCCGACCGCGCGGGTGGCCTCCAGCGCCAGCGCCAGCATCTCGGCATCCGCCGCGGCGCGATCGGGCCTTCCGAAGGACTCGACCCCGGCCTGCAGGAATTCGCTGGGCCGGCCGCCGCGATAACGAAACACCGGCCCGAGATAGCTGAAGCCGGCGGGCTGGCCGGCGCGCGGGGAGGCGAGATATTCCCGCGCCACCGGAATGGTGAGATCGGGACGCAGGCAGAGTTCCTCACCGCCGGCATCGGTCGTCAAATAGAGGCTCTTGCGGATGTCCTCGCCCGAGAGGTCGAGGAATGGCTCGGCCGGCTGCAGGATCGACGGCTCGGCCCGGGCATAGCCGGCCTTGCCGAACGACAACAGCAGGCCATCCGCCCATGCGGCGGATCCGGTCGCGCGAGGGGCGGCGGTCAGGGTCATCTCGAAGTCCAAAAAGAGCCGAAAAACGGGTTCCGTGAGGTCAGGGCGCAGCCCTTAGCATGCCCGGGGCCCGGTTTCGACAGGGATCGGCCAAGTGTCTTAATGACCGGCCAAAAGGAAGATGCCGCAGCGCGGCGCGAGTGCCGCGAGCCAGGGTCCCCCTCTACTTTGCATGGGGTTGTTTTCGCGATTTTTCTAGCCGGCCGGACCGGAACCGGTCCAATCGCCGAGCACCGCCTGCACTAGCGCCAGCGCCGCCACCGCGGCGGTGTCGGCGCGCAGGATCCTCGGCCCCAGCGAAAGCCTCAAAATGCGCTGCTGCCGCAACATGATGGTCCGCTCCTCTTCGGCAAACCCGCCTTCGGGGCCGATCAGGACGTCGATCCCACCCGGGGCGTTGAGCTCACCCTGCAGCGCCGGCAGCGGATCGGCGGCGTCCGCGGCCTCGTCGCAGAACACCAGGAGGCGCTGCCCGTCGCGCCCGCTCAAATAGCGATCGAGCGCGATGGGCTCGGCGACCTCGGCAATACCGAGGATGCCGCATTGCTCGGCGGCTTCGATGACATTGGCGCGCATCCGCTCGCTATTGACCCTGGCGACCTGGGTGAAGCGGGTTAGAACCGGCTGCAGGCGGGATGCTCCCATTTCGACCGCTTTCTGCACCATGTAGTCGAGCCGGGCATGTTTCAGCGGCGCAAACACGTAAGCGAGGTCAGGCAGGCGATCCTGCTCCCGGGTCTGGGCCTCGATAGTGAGACTATCCGGCCGCTTGCGGCCCGCGATCGACGCCTGCCATTCGCCGTCGCGCCCGTTGAACACCAGGATGGTCTCGCCCGCGGCCAGCCGCAGCACATTGCCGAGATAATTGCTCTGGCCGCGCTCGAGCGCGACCGTTTGGCCCGGCGCCAGCGCGGCATCGATAAACAGGCGGGGCTTGCGAAAATCGAGTTCAGGCATGGCCAATGATCCAATTTCCGCAGCCTTTTAGCCCAAAGGCGTAGAATTAAACCAATAATCGGGCTCCCGGCGCGGCTCAACGCCGCGCTGTTGCCAAATTCCACGGGTTGTTAAGGGGCAGCAGGAATCGTAAAAAGCCCTATTCGAGATCGCGCTTCAATCGGGAAGTCGTTGGGGGACCATTGGCCTTGCCGGAGAAACAGATTTGAAGATCCGCCGCCTGATTGTGCCGTTTACGGTGGCGGTCGTGACCGCCCACGCCGGCATGGCCTTTGCCCAGGGCGCGTTCCCGGCGCCGTTGCCCGGCCAGGGAACCATCCAGAACGACCCGGCGTTTCCGCCGGTCAACGGTGCGGCCCCGGCTACGTCCGTCGGCGCCCCTCCTTCCAGTTCGTTTCCGGTCAACGGTGCGGCGCCGATTACCGGCTCCGCGTTCGAGCGTGGGCCAGCGCCGCCGTCGCAGTCTTCTGTCGACGAGTGCATGAAGGGATTCGTGCCGCTGCGCGAAGAGGCCGAGAAGCGCGGCAAGCTGATCAAGGCCGCCGGCGAACGCCATGCGCCCCCGGATGAAGCCTGCAAGCTGATCACGAATTTCGGCCAGGCCGAGATGAAGATGATCAATTATGTCGAAAACCGCGCGGCGAAATGCGGAATTCCGCCGCAGGTGGCGGACCAGTTGAAGACCGGCCACAAGAATACCGAGAACATGCAGAAGAAAGTCTGCGGGTTCGCGCAGCAGGCGCAGCAAAAGGGACCGGCCGGCCCGAGCCTGAGCGAGGTACTCGGCTCTTCGACGGCGCTTCCCGAGGCCACCCCGACCAAGAAGGGCGGCAGCACGTTCGATACGTTGAACGGCAACGTGCTGACGCGATGATCGCGATCAGATGAGCGGGGCGGCCGCCCGTGTTGCCGATGCGACCGGCAACTGGGTCGACACCCATGCGCCGCAATGGTCGCGGCCTTATTTGCGGCTCTCCCGTCTCGACCGCCCGATCGGATCCTGGCTGTTGCTGCTGCCGTGCTGGTGGTCGGCGGCGCTGGCCGCCGCGGTCGCCCACGATCTCGGCCGGCTGCCGCTGACGCTGGCGCTGTTCTTCGTTGGCGCCTTTGCCATGCGCGGGGCGGGGTGCACCTGGAACGACATCACCGATCGCGATCTCGATGCCAAGGTCGAACGGACCCGGTCGCGGCCGATCCCGGCGGGGCAGGTCAGCGTGCCGCAGGCCGTCGTGTTTCTGGTTGCGCAGGCGCTGATCGGCCTTGCGGTGCTGCTGCAGTTCAACCGCTTCGCGGTTTTGACCGGCATCGCCTCGCTCGTCATCGTCGCGGTCTATCCATTCATGAAACGGATCACCTGGTGGCCGCAGGTCGTGCTCGGCCTGGCGTTCTCCTGGGGCGCGCTGATGGGATTTGCGGTCACGCTCGGGCGGATCGATGCCACGGCGCTTGTGCTCTACGCCGGCGCGATCGCCTGGGTGATCGGCTACGACACCATCTATGCGCATCAGGACGCCGAGGACGACGCGCTGATCGGGGTCAAATCGACCGCGCGCCTGTTCGGCGCGCGCACGCATCTGGCGCTGGTAGTGTTCTACGCAGTCGCGGTGGTCCTGATCGGGGCAGCGCTCGGGCTTGCCGGTTCGCAGTGGCCGGCAGGAATCGGGCTTGCCGCGTTCGCAGGCCATCTCGCCTGGCAGATCAGGCGGCTGGAGATCAACGATCCCGCGCTGTGCCTGCGCATCTTCAAATCCAACCGCGATGCGGGGCTATTGTTGTTTGCCGGGCTGCTCGCCGATGCGGTGATGCGGGCTGCGATCTAGCCCCGCGCGTCATCCTGAGGTGCGAGCCTCTTCGGCGAGCCTCGAAGGATGACAAAAGCGCGTGCATGCGGCGATCCTTCGAGGCGCGCAATTTGCGCGCACCTGAGGATGACGTCTGTATGGAGGGCGAAAAGAGACGCTCAATCCCGCGCGATGATCTCGCGCTCGCCCTGGTGGAGGTTCGCCGGGTTCAGCAGATCGCCGCCGCGCCGCCGCACCAGGAATTTCGGCCGCCGCGCCCGGATCGCGTTGTGACGGCGGCGGCGGCTTGCGGGCTCGCGCGCCTTGTCTTCGGGCAATTGCGGGAGCGCGAAGATCTCGCTCCAGATCCGCCAGGCGGATGCCATCTCGTCGCGGTCCGAACTTACGCACAGGGGGATCGTCAGTGACGGATCGCGATGCACCAGCACCAGCATCTGGGCGTCGTCGATGCCGCGCAGCGCCACGCCGAGAAAATCGCGCACGCGCACGTTGACCGCCATCTGCATGCCGTGCAAGGCGCGCCGCAGCACGACGCGTTCGCGATGCAGTTCGATGCGGCGCACGCCGCCGTCGGCGCGGGTATCATGCGTGTCGAAGCTGACCGGCAGAGAAAGAGGGTCGAGCCGCAATGCGCGGCCCGACCCGGCGGGATTGAACCCGCTTGTTGCTGTTTGACGCCTCACGGCTTTGTCTCCCCGCCGGGATTATGTTCCCGGTCGATACGCGAGAGCATGCCAGAGCGGCTTCCGAAATCGCTTAAAAAGGCTGGTTAATCCGGCGTCACCTGCCTTGCATCCGCCCGCATGATTGACAAGAGCTTGGCTCGCATGATTGACGAGACCTTGCGGGGCTTTCGAAAATCTTTGGCTTCCGGCGCATTAAAATGCTTGAAATCCCTGTGAATCGGGCACATCTGAGGTAACAGGCCATTCAATCGCGGGCCGTTCCGATCCGCCTTCAATCGTTGGGATTTTGTTCGTGATCTCTTCACCATCCTCCGCTTCCACGCTTTCGTCCGATACCGCCACCTCCAACCTGTTCGATCAATCCGCGTTGAGCACGCTGGCGCAACGGCTGGTCGAGGCGGCCAGGCGCGCCGGCGCGGATGCCGCCGACGCGGTGGCGGTGCGCGGCGTTTCGCACGGCGTCGAGGTGCGCGACGGACGCGTCGAGGAATCCGAGCGTTCGGAGGGCGACGACGTCGGCCTGCGCGTGCTGGTGGGACAGCGCCAAGCGGTGGTCTCGACCAACGACATCAGCGGCGATGGCGTCGCAAAACTCGCCGAGCGCGCCGTCGCCATGGCGCGCGTCGCGCCCGACGACAAATATGTCGGTCTCGCCGATCCGTCGCTGCTGGCGCGCGATTTCCCCGATCTCGATCTGCTCGACTCCGAAACCCCGTCGACTGCGGAACTGGAACGCCGCGCCTGCGCGGCGGAAGCCGCCGCGCTCGCGGTCAAGGGCGTCACCAAATCGGGCGGCGCATCGGCCTCGTCGGGAATCGGCGGCATGGTGCTGGTGACCTCGACCGGCTTCCACGGCTCGTATTTGCGCTCGAGCCAGGGCATCGCGATGACGGCCATCGTCGGCGACGGCACCAACATGGAGCGCGACTACGACTACACGTCAGCGCCGCATGCCTCCGACCTCGCCTCGCCGGAAAGCGTCGGCCGCAAGGCCGGCGAACGCACGGTCGCGCGCGCCAATCCGCGCAAGGTCGAGACCTGCAAGGTGCCCGTGGTGTTCGACCCCAGGGTATCGGGATCGCTGGTCGGCCATCTGGTCGGCGCGGTGAACGGCGCCTCGATCGCGCGCAAGACCAGTTTCCTGAAAGATCGTCTCGGCCAGCAATTGTTCGCGAAGAACATCCGCATCATCGACGATCCGCTGCGCCGGCGCGGCTTGCGCTCGCAGACCTTCGACGCCGAAGGCGTCAGGGTCAGGCGGCTCGCTATCGTCGATGAGGGCGTGCTGACGACATGGCTCTTGGATTGCGCGACCGCGCGCGAACTCGGACTGGTCACCACCGGCCACGCCCATCGCGGTGTATCGTCGTCGCCGTCGCCGGGGCCCTATAACCTCCACCTCGAAGCCGGCGAGCCCAGTCCGGCGGAGTTGATCTCCGACATCAAACAGGGATTTTACGTCACCGACCTGATCGGCTCCGGCGTCAATGGCGTGACCGGCGACTACAGCCGCGGCGCCTCCGGGTTCTGGATCGAGAACGGCGAGATCACCTATGCGGTGAGCGAGGTGACGATCGCGGGCCATCTGCTCGAAATATTCAAATCAATGGCGCCGGCCAGCGATCTGGAATTCAAGTACGGCGTTAACGCTCCGACGGTACGCATCGAAGGATTGACGCTTGGCGGACGGTAGCGCCGAGCGCGTGCTTGACAAGGCTCTCTCGCGCGACGCCGCGCTGCTGACCGCTACCGTTCGCGAGGCAGGTGCGCTGGCGCTGTCGCTGTTCCGTACCGAACTGAAAAACTGGACCAAGGGCGCTTCCTCGCCGGTCTCCGAAGCCGATATCGCCGTCAACGATCTCCTGGAAAAGCGGCTGCGTTCGGCTACGCCGGATTACGGCTGGCTGTCGGAAGAAAGCGCCGACGATGAATCCCGTCTCGAAAAACGTCTGGTGTGGATCGTCGATCCGATCGACGGCACCCGCGGATATCTCGGCGGGCGCGAGGACTGGTGCGTGAGCGTGGCGCTGGTCGAGGACGATTCTCCGGTGCTCGCGGCCGTGTTCGCGCCGGCCAGCGACGAATTCTTCTTTGCCGCGCGCGGGCAGGGCGCCGCGCGCAACGGCGTGGCGATCCAGGTGACGCCAGGCACTGAGCTGGATTTTTCCCGCATCGCCGGGCCGAAGCCGCTGGTCGAGCGGCTCAGCCGGTCGGCGGGCGAAATCGTCCTGCATCCCCGCATCGGATCGCTGGCGCTCCGGTTGTGCCGGGTGGCGCAGGGAAGCCTGGATGCGGCCTTTGCCGGCGGTCAAAGCCGCGACTGGGACCTTGCCGCGGCCAATTTGATCGTGCAGGAAGCGGGTGGTAACATGACCGCGCTTTCGGGGGATGCGATATCATATAATCGCCGGGAGGTGACGCACGGGGTGCTGGTGGCGGCGGGACGCGATCGTCACGCGCGCATCGTCGAGCATTTTCGAACCCGCCCGTTGCCCTGAAGCGCGTTCGATGCGTGTGGCTTGCTTGCGGGCACCGCGTTAGGAAAAGGAATCATGCCAGACAGCGCCCCGCAGCAATTGCTTCATCTCGTCATCGGCGGCGAGTTGACCGATCTCGAAAGCACGACATTCAGGGATCTCGACAAGGTGGAGGTCGTCGGCGTGTACCCCAATTACGCGACCGCCTACGCGGCCTGGCGGGCGAAGGCGCAGCAGACCGTGGACAACGCCCACATGCGCTATTTCATCGTCCACCTCCACCGGCTGCTCGATCCAGGTCAAGACACGAAGCCAGCCCGTTGAGAAAATTGCTTCGCAATCTGCTGCGCAGCAGCTGGGTGCAGCGCGCTGTGGGATTTCTCGCGGCCGAGTATCTGCGGCTGGTCTGGCTGACCAACCGATTCAGCTACGATCCAGCCAACGTCTACGAACTGGTCGAGCCGCTGCAGCCGGTAATCTTCGCGTTCTGGCACGGCCAGCATTTCATGACGCCCTTCATCAAGACCAAGGACAGCCACCGCGCCAAGGTGCTGATCTCGCGGCATCGCGACGGCGAATTCAACGCCATCGCAGCCGAACGGCTCGGCATCGAGACCATCCGCGGCTCCGGCGATCACGGGGGCGCGTTTCATCGCAAGGGCGGCGTCGGCGCGTTCAAGGAGATGGTGCAGGCGCTTGAGGACGGCTATAACGTCGCGTCGACCGCGGACGTGCCGAAACGCTCGCGCGTCGCCGGGATGGGCATCATCATGCTGGCACGCGAATCCGGACGGCCGATCCTGCCCTTTGCCATGGTGACCAGCCGTTTCATCCGGTTGCGCAATTGGGACCGCACCACCATCAATTTGCCATTCGGGCGGGGCGCAGTGGTGGGCATCGATGCGGTTGTCGTGCCGCCGGACGCCGATGGCGAGACCATGGAAAGACTGCGCCAGCAAGTGGAGGCCTATTTGAGCGAAGCGACCCGTCGCGCCTATGCGATGGTCGGGCGTCCGGAGGCCGGCCTTGGCTAATTCCCTGCCGATGACGCTGCGGGTCTACCGCAAGCTGTCGTTCGCGATGGTGCCGCTGGCGCCGGCGCTGATCAAGCGGCGGCTGAAACAGGGCAAGGAGGATCCGGCGCGGATCGGCGAGCGCCTCGGCATGAGCCGGGACG
>Ga0209006_10005206_pt1 | contig 11810 bp, 7 predicted proteins | sample JacPin_JW_Ref_O2_FD_188567 | JGI IMG/M metagenome (GOLD analysis project Ga0209006, IMG submission 188567) | Forest soil microbial communities from Algoma, Ontario, Canada - Jack Pine, Ontario site 1_JW_Ref_O2 (SPAdes) (version 2) | ecosystem: Environmental > Terrestrial > Soil > Boreal... | reverse complement strand
CATACCTCGTGGAACGGCATCCGACAGCCTCCTTGATTCGCTGTCGAAAGTGTCCACGATGTCTCCGAACGCCTGTCCACCATGTCCCCGGTCTGAACAAAGCGGGAGAGGGAGCAAGAAAGAGAACCATCCCATGAAGGCCTATATCTACGGCGCCAACGGCGCTGAAATCGCCGACGTGGCAAAGCCCGCGCCCAAGGGCACCCAGGTGCTTGTAAAAGTCCACGCCTGCGGCCTCAACCGCGCCGACCTCGGCATGACCAAGGGCCATGCCCATGGCAGCGCCGGCGGCGTCGGCACGGTGCTCGGCATCGAATGGGCGGGCGAGGTTGCCGAACTCGGCCCCGAAGCCAGGGGCGTCAAGGTCGGCGACAAGATCATGGGCTCCGGCGGCGGCGCATTCGCCGAATATACGCTGGCCGATCACGGCCGACTGTTCCGCGCGCCCTCGAACATGAATTTCGAGGAAGCGGCCACCCTGCCCGTCGCGCTCGCGACCATGCACAACGCGGTCGTCACCAACGGCGCGTTGCAGGCGGGCCAGTCCGTGTTGATTCAAGGCGCGAGTTCCGGCGTCGGCCTGATGGCGATGCAGATCGCCAAGCTCAAGGGCGCGAAGCTCGTGATCGGATCGTCGACCGATCCGATGCGCCGCGGGCGGCTGAAGGAATTCGGCGCCGATCTCGCGGTGGATTCGTCCGATCCCGGCTGGGTCAAGCAGGTCCTCGACGCAACATCAGGCGAAGGCGTCGACCTGATCGTCGACCAGGTCTCGGGCAAGGTCGCCAGTCAAAATCTCGCCGCCACCCGGATCAAAGGCCGCATCGTCAATGTCGGCCGGCTCGGCGGCACCCACGCCGATTTCAATTTCGATCTGCACGCCGCGCGCCGCATCAACTATATCGGCGTCACCTTCCGTACCCGCACCATCGAGGAAATCCGCGAGATTTTTGACGAGGTCCGGAAAGATATCTGGGGCGCGGTGGAATCGCGAAAACTGCAATTGCCGATCGACAAGGTCTACCCCTTCGCCGACATCGGCCGTGCGTTCGAGCACATGGAAGCCAACAAGCACCTCGGCAAGATCGTGGTGACGCTGTAGCGACTGCTCGCTCAAGCCGCCTTGTGGCACCGCGTCCGGGTAAAGGCTCGACTATGCGTGGTTTCAACATCGCGTTTGCGCTGGTCCTTCTCCTTGCTGCATGCGAGACGCAAGCGGCGGGCATCAATCGGATCAAGATTGAGGCGAGCCCGGCGGGTCCAGAGATCGCGGGCGTTGTCTGGTATCCCTGCGCGACGCCGGCGCAAGACGTCCGTCGTGACGATATCGCCCTGTCCGGCGTGAAGGGGTGCCCGCTGGTCGGTGACAGGTTGCCGCTCATCGTCATTTCACACGGCCGAAGGGGATGGTTCGGCGGCCATCACGACACTGCGGCAGCGCTGGCCGACGCCGGCTTCGTGGTTGCAGCCATCAGCCATCCCAAAGACAATGGGCCTGACCACAGCGGCACCGACAGCCTTGAGGTGCTGGCGGGACGTTCCGGCGATATCAAGCGGCTCGTCGATTTCATGCTTGGTGCGTGGCCGGACTCGGCGCATATCGACGGACGGAATGTCGGCCTCTTTGGCTTCTCGGTGGGCGGCTATACCGGCCTCGTCGTGATCGGCGGCAATCCCGACTTCCACAAGGGTTATCCTCGCTGCGAAGGCGCGAGCTTGCGTGTCTGCGCGCAGCTTGAGAACAACGAGCTTCCCAGCGAAGCCCCCGCGCACGACCCGCGCGTCAACGCCGCGGTCATCGTCGACCCCTGGCCGGAATTTTTGCTTCGCGCCGATCGTCTCACGAACGTGACTATTCCCGTCCAATTGTGGAGCTCGGACCCGGCACTAAACGCCGATGGTCTCTCGGGGTGCTGCGCCGCATCGATCAAAGAGAGGCTCCCGTCAAAACCCGAATGGCATTTCGTCGACAACGCCAAGCACCTCTCCTTTCTTGCAGTGTGCTCGCCGAAAGAGGCGCAGGACGATCCCAGAGGTTGCACCGACGCCCCCGGCTTCGATCGAGCGGCGTTCCATAAGCAGCTTGACGCCGATATGATCGCGTTTTTTCGCAGGCACCTGACCAAGGACCGCGATCAATAGGTTTCGGCCGGGACGCAAGATCGTCGTAACGTTTTGATGTAGCGCTTTTAAATCGGAACAATTCGCAACTGATTGCTTCTGCAAGTGAGTGGCGATAGCGCGTCTGATCCCCGCTTTAATATGACGTAACGCCCTGCTAAACCCCCGCCCATGGGGCACCCCGATCACACGATAAAATCCCGCGTCGCGGCGATCTCGGTCTTTGCCAGCGCCGGCATGGCGGTGGCCAAATTCGCCGTCGGCATCGCCATCGGCTCTCTGGCGTTGATTTCCGAAGCGCTGCACTCTTCGGTCGACGTGGTCGCGACCGTCATCACCTGGATGGTGGTGCGGGTTTCCGACCTTCCCGCCGACGAGGAGCATCATTACGGCCACGGCAAGTTCGAAAGCGTCTCGGCGCTCGGCGTGATCGCGCTGCTCTATGTGCTGGCCGGCGGCATTCTGGTCGAATCCTGGAGCCGCCTGCGCGAAGGCGCGGCGCCGCCGACCATTACCGCCATCCCCTTTATCGTGCTGCTGGTCGATATATCAGTGAATTTCTGGCGGGCGCGCGCGCTGCATCGCGCGGCGCACGACACCAAGAGCCAGGCCCTGGCCGCCGATGCCCTGCATTTCGCCTCCGACGTGCTCGGCTCGGTCGCCGTCATCATTGGGCTCGCGCTTTCCGGGCTGGGCTATGCTTGGGGCGACGCCGCCGCCGCGATCGGGGTGGCCGTCATGATCGCGCTGTTGGGACTGCGGATGGCGCGCTCCACCGTGGAAACCCTGCTCGATCGCGCCCCCGAAGGCGCGGCGGAGAAGGCCACCGCCGCGATCCGGTCGGTGCCCGGCGTGGTCGGGGTCGAACGCCTGCGGGTGCGGATGGTCGGCTCGACCCATTTCATCGACGCCATCGTCGAGGTGCCGCGCACTTTCCCGATCGACCGCGTCGACGAGATCAAGCGCAAGGCGCAGGCCGCGGTGGCAAAGGCGCTCGACGACGCCGACCTGACCTTCACCGCGGTGCCGGTGGCGCGCGACAATGAGAGCGTCCGCGAGCGCATCATGGTGATCGCCCGCAATTCCGGCCTCGCCATCCACCACGTCACCGTGCACGACCTCGGCGGTCGGCTCACGGTGAGCATCGATCTCGAGGTCGACGGCGAGATGGCGCTCACCGCCGCCCACGACATCGCCCAGGATCTGGAACGCAACATCCGCGACGAGTTCGGCGAGGACGCCGAGGTCGACACCCATATCGAGCCGCTGGAACCGGAATTGCCGCTGGGCACCGATGCCGCGCCCGACCGCGTCGAGACCATCAAGGAAGCGCTGTCGCGCTTCGCCGCCGATACCGCCATCAGCGACGTCCACAGCGTGCGGGTGCGCAATACCGACGCCGGCGAAATCGTCAACTTCCATTGCCGCGCCGCGCCCTCGATGAGCGTGATCAAGGTGCACGAGAACGTCGATGCGATCGAGCGCGCGTTGCGCCGCGCCTTTCCGACCGTCAAGCGCGTCATCAGCCACGCCGAGCCGCCGAACGCGTAAGCCGGGCGTGCGTTCTCGTTTCGGACTCACCTTCGCAGTATTTTTACGGGCTTTCGGACGTCCCGATTCTCCGTTGGACAAGATTTATTTGCATTAACGAATCGTTGACTCTCGACAGTCCGCAAAAACTGGATTCAAATCGCCGTGATTCGGAACAGACTGGGGTCGATCCGAACCGGGTGCAAAAAAGTTTTCCGAGGGGGCCTACGGCATGGCGCGTGTTCACGCGGCGAACGCGTGCGTCCAATCCGATTCGATCAAGGGATTGGCGCAATCGATCGCAAAACCGGCCTATCACAGGCTGCTGATAGCGGAGCCCGCGCTTCGCCGCGCCGTGCCCACCCTGATCATCGCCTTCCTGATCACCATCTGTCTCGGCGCCTTCGTGCAGGTGGTCGATCAGAACCGGCAAAAACGCGCCGCCATCAAGCGCGACCTCGCGGCCATCGCCGATCTCCTGGCCGAGCGTATCGACCGCATCACCTCGATCCGGCAGGATCGCCCGGCGACGTTCGAGCGCCTGCAACTCCTGCTGCCCGGGCTCATCCCCTCATGGGGCGTCGCGGCCGGCCGGCATGTCATCGTCACCGGCGCGGATCAGCGCATCCTTGCCCGCCTCCCGATCGAGGCGGCGCTGGGCGACACCAGCAGCGTGCTCGACGTCATCAGCGCGACGCTGCCGCTGACGGCGCCGGGGCAGCAGGCGGGCGTCACCGACATCGCCCTGCCGAACGGCAGCCGTGCGCTGGCGGTCCGCCATATCATCCGGTCGCTGCCCGGCCAGGTCATCATCATCCAGGAAAATGTCGACTCGCTATGGCGCTCGGACGCCGCTTTGTCGGTGACGCTTTCCGCGACCACCGGCTTCGTGGTGCTGATCCTGGGCTTTGCGTTCCATTGGCAATCGACCCGCGCGCGCGAGGGCGACCTCATCAACGACGCCGTGCGCGGCCGCATCGACACCGCGCTCAACCGCGGCCGCTGCGGATTGTGGGACTGGGACCTGTCGCGCGGCCGGATCTTCTGGTCGCAATCGATGTTCACGATGCTCGGCCTCGATACCCGCAGCGACCTCCTGACCTTCGGCGAGGTCAACGCGCTGGTGAAATCCGACGATATCGACCTGTTTTCGATCGCCGACCGGCTGATCTCCGGAAAGATCGACCACATCGACCAGACCTTCCGCATGCAGCACACCGACGGCCACTGGATCTGGCTGCGGGTGCGCTGCGAGCTCAGCCAGGGCGCCGCCGATTCCGGCCTGCATCTGATCGGTATCGCCGTCGACATCACCGAGCAGAAGAGCCTCGCCGAGAAGACGGTGGAGGCCGATCTGCGGCTGCGCGACGCGATCGAAACCATCCCGGAAGCCTTCGTGCTGTGGGACGCCGGCGATCGCCTGGTGCTCTGCAACTCGCACTTCCAGCGCCTGCACAAGCTGCCGGATTCGGCGGTGACGCCGGGCACCTCCTATGAAACCGTGATCGAGGTCGGCAGCATGCCGGAGGTCCGCACCCGCCTGCATGAAGCCGGCACCCAGGCGCCGGGCGCGCGCACCTTCGAGGCGCAACTTGACGACGGCAAATGGCTGCATATCAGCGAGCGCCGCACCAAGGACGGCGGCTATGTCTCGGTCGGCACCGACATCACCCGCATCAAGGAGCACGAACAGAAGCTGGTCGACAACGACCTGCGCCTGCGCGCCACCGTGATCGACCTGAAGCGTTCGCAGACGGCCCTGGAACGGCAGGCCCTCGAGCTTGCCGACCTCGCCGAGAAATATTCCCAGGAAAAGACCCGCGCCGAGGAAGCCAACCAGACCAAATCGAAATTCCTCGCCAATATGAGCCACGAACTGCGCACGCCGCTCAACGCCATCATCGGATTTTCCGAGATCATGGAAAGCGGCATGTTCGGCACGCTCGGTTCGGAGAAATACCAGGAATACTGCCACGACATCCTCACCAGCGGTCACTATCTGCTGGAAGTCATCAACGACATCCTCGACATGTCGAAGATCGAAGCCGGCCGGATGAAGCTCGACATGGAGCCGCTCGACCTGTCGAAGACGCTGGCGGAATCGCTGCGCGTGGTGTCCGGGCGCGCCGACGACAAGAACCTGCTGCTGGATGCGGATATCGAGGGGACCATTTCGGTGGTGGCCGATCGCCGCGCGATCAAGCAGATCATCGTCAACCTGTTGTCCAACGCGGTCAAATTCACGCCCGACGGCGGCAAGGTCGTGGTGCGCAGCCGGCAGCTCTCCGATTCGATCCTGCTGATGATCGCCGACACCGGCATCGGCATCGCGCCGCAGTCGCTGGCGCGGCTCGGCCGGCCGTTCGAGCAGGTCGAGAGCCAGCTCACCAAGACCTATCACGGCTCGGGACTGGGGCTCGCGATCGCGCGATCGCTGACCAACCTGCACGGCGGATCGATGCGGCTGCGCTCGCGGCTCGGCGCCGGCACCGTGGTCTGCGTCTCGCTGCCGCGCGACCCGCGCAAGGCCGGGATTTCCGCCGCCGCCTGAGGCCGGCTCTCACTACTCCAGCGACGGCGCGACCTCGCGGGCGATCTGGACCAGCGCTGCGATCAGCGGCGTCATCGGGTCGCGCTGCGGAATGACGAGGCCAATGCTGTAATCGACGACGGGGTCGACGATCGGAATGCTGCGCACGGCATCCGCCAGTCCCAGCGTTTCCGCAAGCTTCGCCGGCATCACGCTGGCCCAGCGCCCGGTCTTGACATGGGTATAGAGAACCAAAAGCGAGTTCGAGGTCAGCGTCGGCGTGGCCTCGGCGCCGACCGAGCGCAGCGCGCGGTCGATGATGCGCCGGTTCTGCATGTCCGGCGTCAGCAGGCATAACGGCACCTGGCCTACTTCCTTCCAGGTGACGGAATCGCGGTCGCCGAACATCGCGTCCGGCGACGTCAGCAGCCGGTAGCTCTCGTTATAGAGCGGTATGGTGCGAACCTTGCCGATCGGTTCGTTCTCGATGTAGGTCAAGCCGGCATCGACCTCGAGGTTTTCCAGGAGGCCCAGTACCTCGGCGGAAGTGCAGGAGACGATGCGAAAGCGCACATCCGGATGGCGGGCGCGAAACGGCGTGGTCAGCGCCGCCACCATGCCCAGAACGGTCGGGATCGCCGCGATCCGGATTTCGCCGGAGAGCTTGTCCTTCAGGCCGTTGATTTCCTGCCGCATCGCCCGCGCGTCGCCGACGATGCGGCGCGCCCAGTCCAGCGTGCGCTCGCCTTCGGGCGTAAAGCCCTGAAACCGCGAGCCGCGCTGCACCAGCATGACGCCGAGGGCTTCCTCGAGCTGTTTCAGGCTGGTCGACATCGTCGGCTGGGTCACGCCGCAGGCCTCCGCGGCGCGCCCGAAGTGGCGTTCCTTGGCCAGCGCCAGCAGAAGTTCAAGCTTGTCGATCAAACGCAGACCCCACGATTACCGGGCAACGAATATCACGATCCCCGGCCGGCAAGGCATACGAAATGTCGCGCCAGGCGGCCGCGATATTGGCGCATTTCGACGCCGGCGACCGGACCAGTCCGATTTCCGTCCTAAAAGCCACCCTCGACAATTTCATGAAACACCCGGCGCACCTCGCTCTCGGTCTCCTTGACGCGCGCCTCGAGCGAGGAAAAGTCCGGCGCGTCGCCGGCCCGCGCCAGCACGCGCAACAGATCCTCGCCCGCGCTTTCCGGCTTGAACTTTTCGCTGACGCAGAGCCGCAGGATCTGCGTCAGGTCGTGATAGAGATGCGCCGCCGAGCGCAGGATTTCGGCGGCCGATGGCGGCAGCACGCCGAGGCGGGCGGCATTTTCGAGCACATGCAGCGTGGAAACATCGAGAATATCCGGCTGGTCGGCGGCGTGGACGAGCTGGAGATATTGCGCGATGAAATCGATATCGAGCAGGCCGCCGGCGGCATATTTCAGGTCCCAGACGTCGCCTTCGCCCTTCTCCAGCGTGATGGCGCGACGCATCTCGGCTACGTCCTGGGCAACGCCGGCCGGTTCGCGCCGCCGCATTAGCACCTCGCGGATGATTTTCTCGATGCGGGCGCGCAACTCGGGCGACGATGAGATCACCCGCGCGCGGGTCAGCGCCATGTGTTCCCAGGTCCAGGCTTCGCGTTCCTGATATTCGGCGAAGGATGCGACGTGCGAGGCCACCGGCCCTGCCCGCCCTGAGGGACGCAGCCGCATGTCGACCTCGTAGAGCACGCCGTAATTGGTCCGCGTCGTAAAGGCGCTGATCAGCCGCTGGGTGAAGCGCGCGAAATATTGCGCGCCGTGCAGCGATCGCGGGCCATCGGAATCCGGGCGCTCCGAATCGAAATCATAAAGCAGGATCAGGTCGAGATCGGACGAGGCCGTCATCTCGCGGCTGCCGAGCCGGCCCATCGCGACGATGGCCGTCTGCTGCCCCTCGATGCGGCCGTGCTGGGCCGCGAAGCGGTCGGTCACCAGCCCATGCACGGTATGGACGATGCCCTCGGCGACATCGGCGAAGGCGGTGCTGGCTTGCTGGGCGGAGACGGTGCCGGACAGGATTCGGGTACCGATCAGGAACAGGCTTTCCTGCCCGAACAGCCTGAGACGGTCGAGAAACTCTTCGTAGGAGTTCGCATCCGAAAGCGTCGCGGCGAGCCGCGCGGACAGTTCGCGCTGGTCCGGCATCGCGCCGAAGAAGCGCGGATCGATCAGCCCGTCCATGATCTGCGGCTGCCGCGCCAGCATGTCGCCGAGCCGCGGCGCCGCACCTAGAATCAGCGCCACCAGCGCGACGAGGTCGCGGTTCTGGCTGAGCAAGGTGACAAGCCGCCCGCCGCGCTGCAACGCCTGCAGGAAGCGGTCGAACGCAGTCACCGCGCTGTCGGGCTCTTCGGCGTGCGCCAGACCATCGATCAGCGCCGGCACGAACTCGACAAAGGCGTTCCGCGTCGATTCGGTCCGGAACACGCGGTAGTCGCCGGCTATCCATTGCCGCACGGTCTGCGCCACCATGATCGGCTTCTTGAAGCCGAGCGCGGCGAGATGCTCGAGCAGGCGCGGATCGTCGGGACCTCCGCTGTAATCCACCGCCGGCAGTTGCACCGTCCCGGTCGGATCGCCCTCGAACAGCTTTTCGTAATGCCCCTGCACGATGTTGAGATGGTGGAGGAGGTCCTTGGCGAACGCGGCGCGGCCGTCATAGCCGAAGAAGCATGCAAACCGCTCGACGGCCTCGACCTCGTCGGGCAGGCTGTGGGTCTGCTCGTCCAAAACCATCTGCAGGCGGTGTTCGACCCGGCGCAGGAAGATATAGGCCGCGGTGAGTTCGTCGCGCGCGGCGAAGGTGATCCAGTTGCTCGACGCCAGCACGTCCAGCGCCTCCAGCGTCGGCCGCACCCGCAATTGCGGATGGCGGCCGCCGGCGATCAGTTGCTGGGTCTGCGCGAAAAACTCGATTTCGCGGATGCCGCCGCGCCCGACCTTGACGTTGTGGCCCTCGACGGCGATCTCGCTCTGCCCGCGATAGGTCTGCATCTGCCGCTTCATGTCGTGGACGTCGGCCAAGGCCGCGAAATCCAGATGCTTGCGCCAGACGAACGGCGCGATTTCCGCGACCAGCGCCTCGCCCGCTTTGGCATCGCCGGCGCAGGGCCGCGCCTTGATCATCGCGGCGCGTTCCCAGGTCCGCCCTTCCCGCTCGTAATAATACAGCGCCGATTCGGTCGAGATCGCCACCGGCGTCGAGGCCGGATCCGGCCGCAGCCGCAGATCGACCCGGAACACGTAGCCGTCGCCGGTGCGCTGCTGCAGGATCCGCGCGAGCGCTTGCGTGACGCGCACGAAAAACGGCTGCGGCTCGATATCGGGCGCGAGCGTCGGCGCGCTGGAATCGAAAAACACGATCAGGTCGATGTCGCTGGAGTAATTCAATTCGCCCGCGCCCATCTTGCCCATGGCGAGCACGATCAGGCCGCTATCGTCCTCGGGCGCATCCGGGTTCGGCGGCGACAGCCGCCCGCGCGCGGCCTCCTGACGCAGCACAAAGCGCAACGCGGATTGCACCGCGGCGACCGCAAGCTCCGTCAGCGCCGCGGTCACCCGCATCACCGGCCAGACGCCGCCGATGTCGGCGAGCGCGATCAACAGCGCCGCTTCCGATTTCATGCGGCGGAGCAGCCGCATCGCGTCGGCTTCGCTGGCAGCAGTCGAAACCTCGCGGCGGGTGGTTTCGATCAGCCCGGCCAGATGCGGCTCCGGCTCGCTTGCGAGCAGACGAAGCGCGCGGGCGCCATCGGCGCGCACGAGATCGAACAGATAGGGCGAGGCTTCCGCGATGCCGAGGAGTATGGTTCTGGCGCGGGGAAACCGGACGAAGAGATCGTCGACCGCCGCCGCCTGCTCGGTTGCGAGATCGGTCAGCCAGCCGGCCAGCCGCTGCGCGGCTTTGTCGGGAGCGGACAGATGCGGTCCGTCCACGAACCGCGCAGCCAGACAATATTTGTCCGCGTCGCCGTCAGCGGATGAGTTCATGCCACCTTCTGTGGCACATCCGGCGTTTGAGCCGCAAGCCTGTCACCGGCGCCCGCCGTCGCCGGCAGCGCCAGGGTCGCCGCCAGGCCCGGATGCGCATCCGCGAGCCGCAGTTCACCGCCATGCAGCGTCGCCACCGCGGAGGCCAGGCTCAAGCCAAGGCCGGAGCCGGGTTGGGTCCGGCTCGCTTCCAGCCGCACGAATCGTTCCACCGCGTGCTTGCGGTCGGCTTCGGGAATGCCGGGACCGTGGTCGGTGACGCTGAGCAGCACCTGGTCGCCGTCGCGCCGCGCCTCGATCACGATCTCCTTGCCGCCGGCGACCGCGCCGGCGCTGAGCGGCTGCGCGGCTGCGACCGGCTTGCCGTATTTGATGGCATTCTCGACCAGATTGGCCAGCGCCTGGCTGATCAATTCGCGGTTGCCGTGCAGCGGCGTCGAGGCAGCCTTGACATGCAGGGTCATGCCGTCGTCTTCCGCCAGCGGCTCATAGAGTTCATGAATGCCGTTGGCGACCTCGGCGGCGTCGAAGTCGTCCATATTGCCGCGCGCCTGGCCGGACTCGGCGCGCGCGATCATCAACAGCGCATTGAAGGTCCGGATCAGGCCATCGGATTCCTCGATGGTCCGTTCCAGGGCATTGCGGTATTCGGTCTCGCTGCCGGATTTCGCCAGTGCCTCTTCGGCGCGATTGCGCAGTCGCGTCAGCGGCGTCTTCAGGTCGTGGGCGATATTGTCGGAGACTTCCTTCAGCCCCATCATCAGGGCTTCGATCCGCTCCAGCATGGCGTTGAGATTTTCCGCCAGGCGATCGAGTTCGTCGCCGCTGCGCCCGACCGGTAGCCGCCCCGAGAGATCGCCGGCCATGATGCGCTGGGTGGTGCCGGTCATGGCGTCGATACGCCGCAGCACCCGCCGCGCGACGAAGATGCCGCCGCCGAGGCCGAGCACCACGACGATCAAGATCGACCACTGCGCGGCCTTGGCGACGATGCCGAACAGCCGCCGCCGCTCCTCCAGGTCGCGCCCGATCAGGAGCCGGAAGCCGCCGGACAGCTCCGTGACGCGCACCAGCGCGCGGTGGTCGGCGGTGTCCTGCTCGTCCAGCCGCCGATAGGCGGTCTCGGACCAGCCTGTGGTCGCAATCACGCCGGGCCCGAGCGAGCCGACATTGCCGGCGATGGCCCGCCCATCCGGCGTGGTCACGAGGTAGAGATTGGCGCCGGGCCGCAGCGCCCGGTTCTCGATGTTGAAGACCAGGCCGCGCAAGCCGCGCCGCCCGAAAATATCGCTGAGCTCGCCGGTTTCCGCATTCACCGTGGTGGCGATCTGCTCGGTGATCAGCCGGCGCGTATTCCAGGCGAAATAGCCGAGCAGCGAGGCGGCAAACAACGCGAACAAAAACAGGTAGACCAGCGTCAACCGGAACGCCGTGGTTCGGATCAGCTTACCGAATGCCGTCACGGATCATGTACCCCGCGCCGCGAATGGTATGGAGCAGCGGCCGCTCGAAACCCTTGTCGATCTTGGAGCGCAGCCGCGAAATATGCACGTCGATGACATTGGTCTGCGGATCGAAATGATAGTCCCAGACGTTTTCCAGCAGCA
>Ga0209006_10005205_pt1 | contig 11813 bp, 7 predicted proteins | sample JacPin_JW_Ref_O2_FD_188567 | JGI IMG/M metagenome (GOLD analysis project Ga0209006, IMG submission 188567) | Forest soil microbial communities from Algoma, Ontario, Canada - Jack Pine, Ontario site 1_JW_Ref_O2 (SPAdes) (version 2) | ecosystem: Environmental > Terrestrial > Soil > Boreal... | reverse complement strand
TGCGCGATGCCGCCGATATCGCCGATATCGTCCGCGACGCCGTCCTGTCGGGCGAGGATCCCGGCGCGCCCGACGTGCTCAAGCGTTACGATCGGGCAAGGCGCGCCGACGTCAGGAGCCGCACCTTCGCCATCGACGCCGCCAACCGTTCCCTGCTCAGCGACTTCCTGCCTGTGCAATCGCTGCGCGCGGCCGGTCTGCATCTGATCGGATCGATAGGACCGCTTCGCCGGCTTGCCATGCGCGAGGGCCTGGCGCCTTCGTGGCGGCCGAAGCGGCGGCCCGTCTAGGCCTCTGTCCAAAGGTTAATTCGCGGTTTTGCCTCTAGCATCGGCCACAATCATGGTCTATTCGACGAGGGATGATAAAAGCGCGGACCGCCAAGTTTCAGATCGGACAAATCGTCCGTCACCGGATCTTTTCTTTCCGGGGCGTGATTTTCGATATCGATCCGGAATTCAACAATACCGAGGAATGGTGGTTATCGATTCCGGAGGAAGTGCGGCCCCACAAGGATCAGCCGTTTTATCACCTGCTCGCGGAGAATTCGGAATCGGAATATGTCGCCTACGTCTCCGAGCAGAATTTGCTGCCCGATGAATCAGGCGAGCCGATCCGGCATTCGCAGGTCGCGGAGATTTTCGTCAAGGACAAATCGGGCGGCTATCGGCCTCGCAACCCGTCACTGAACTAGCAACCGCAATATTCGTGTCCCAAGAAAAAAGGCGCTCGATCCGAGCGCCTTTTTTGCTGCGATGGAAACCTTGCCGCCGTTACTTCGCGGCCGGAGCAGCAGCAGGCGTGCCGGGGGGTGGGTTGGCCTCGAGCTTCTTGCGCTGTTCCTCGGCCCGCTTCTGCAATTCTTCCTGCAGCTTCCTCTGATTTTCCTCGAATACCTTCGGATCGGTCGGCGGACCATCAAAGGCCTTGGCGAATTCGGCAAGCGGCACCGGCACCGTCAGCGGCGAGGCGTTCGCGGTGATCGCCTGAATCACCAGATTCTGCCCCTTCTTCATGTTCGCGAGAAGTTCCGGGGTCGCCTCGTAGTCAGACATGCAGCCGGTTTGATAGCAGATCACGTAGGGACTCTGCGCCGGGGGGTTGCTGTCGATGATTATCCGGGTGCCGTGAACCAGTTGCATACCGAGCGGCAGGGTGACGCGCAGGATCTTCTTCGCTTCGCCTTCGGGATCGAGAACGACGGCGGCGACCACGGGTTGACCGGACTCGATACGCCCATCCTTGCCGGTTATGCAAAGCTGTTTGCCGTTGGTTTCCGGACCCTTGACGCAGATTTTCGTCCATGGCGAATAGATCAGCTGAACCTGCTGATCGGCGGGTTGGCCGCCAGGTGCGGGTTGACCGCCGGCCACTGGCGGCGCTCCGGCCGGACCGGGCGGCGGAGCCTGCTGGGCGGCCGGTGCCGGCGGCTGGGCGGCCGGTGCGGGCGCAGCCGCGGCCGGAGCAGCTTTCGGAGGAGCCTTCTTGGCCTTGGCCTTCGGCGCCTCGGGAGCACCGGGCGCCGGGGCCGGTGTTTGCGCCTGCACGTTGGGAATGGTCAACGAGGCAACCAGTGCGGTCGCCGCCAACAAGGCGAAAGTGCGCCCACGCGGCAAGACCGACGCGGCCAAGATACGGAAAGTCATTGCGGAAAACCCTTTCTGAACGGGAGTGCCCGAAACCGCCGCAGGTACCCGATACCTAGCCGTTTGGGCCGCTGTCTCCTAGCCAATTGAGGCGGATACGTGACAGGCCCTGCGGCCCCCGTTCCATTGCACGCTTTCAATACAGCGGCGCACGGAAAGATCAATGCCGACGAGAGTAGCGGCCTCACACCCGGAGGACCGGATGCGGCGGCCATGGTAAGACCCCGAGGTGAGCGATATCGAATCAAGCAACCTCGCAGTCCAGCGAGTTTTCGGGCGCTTTCGAGCCCTCGGTCGCGCTGTCCTGGCTTTTGCTTTCGGCGTTGGCTTGGCGACGGACGCCTGCCCTTCTGCGGCAGGCGAAATGTATGCCATCGCCATGCACGGCGCGCCGGCGCTGCCGGCCGATTTCACCCACCTGCCCTACGCCAATCCCGATGCGCCGAAAGGCGGCCGGCTGACATGGGGCAATCTGGGCACCTTCGACAGCCTCAACCCGATGATCGTCAGGGGCGCTGTCGGGGTTCAGCAGATCAGGGCCTACAATTACCAGCGGGGCTATACGGTCGAAAGCCTGATGGCGCGCGGCGACGATGAGCCATTCACGCTTTACGGCCTGCTGGCCAGGAGCGTGGAGACCGACGACGAAAGGACCTTTATAACGTTCCATCTCGATCCGCGGGCGCGGTTTTCGGACGGGCAGCCGGTGTTTGCCGACGACGTGCTGTTCTCCTGGGCGCTCTTGCGCGACCATGGGCGCCCCAATCATCGCGAATATTATTCCAAGGTTGCCAAGGCTGAAGCGCCCGACCCGCTCACCGCGCGGTTCGATCTGGCCGGCGCCAATGATCGCGAGCTGCCGCTGATCCTCGGCCTGATGCCGGTGTTGCCGCGTCATGCGACCGACGTCGCGACGTTCGAAGAGACATCGATGAGGCCGCCGATCGGTTCGGGTCCCTATCGGGTGACGCAGGTCAACCCGGGCGTGAGCGTGACATTCACGCGCAATCCGGATTATTGGGGCCGCGATCTGCCCATCAACAAGGGATTCTGGAATTTCGACGAGATCAGATTCGACTTTTACCGCGAAGCAAATGGACTGTTCGAGGCGTTCAAGCGCGGTCTCGTCGACTACCGGGTCGAAACCGAGCCGTTGCAATGGCACGACGGCTACGGTTTCCCGGCCGCCAGGAGTGGGCAGGTAATCCGCGACACCATCAAAACCGGATTACCGCAACAATCGCAGTATCTGGTGTTCAATACCAGGCGCCCGGTATTCTCCGATATTCGCGTGCGCCAGGCGCTGACGCTATTGTTCGATTTCGAATGGATCAACCGCAATTACTTCTTCGGCCTCTATTCGCGCGCGGGCGGCTACTTCGCCGGGTCTGAGTTGTCGGCTTATGGCCGTCCCGCCGACGATCGCGAGCGCGAGCTCTTGCGACCATTCGCCTCGCATATTGCACCCGACATTCTCGATGGCAGCTATCGTCTGCCCGTGACCGACGGCTCGGGCCGCGATCGGGCGACGCTGCGTGGCGCGCTGACATTGTTGTCCGAGGCCGGCTACGATCTCGACGGCACGGTGCTGCGTCAGCGTTCGACCAAAATCCCGCTGAGCTTCGAAATCCTGGTAACGAGCCGCGACCAGGAGCGGATCGCGTTGGACTTTGCCCGCAGTCTGAAGCGCGCGGGCATCGAGGCCTCGGTACGTTCGGTCGATGCCGTTCAATACGACCAGCGCCGCCTCGCCTACGAGTTCGACATGATTCCATACCGCCTGGATCAGTCGCTGTCGCCGGGCAACGAAGAGTGGTTCTATTGGGGCAGTGGAGCGGCGGATGTCCCGGGCACGCGCAACTATATGGGCGCTAAAGACCCCGCCATCGACGCCATGATCGCAGCCCTGCTCGATGCGCGCCGACAAGACGCTTTCGTCTCCGCCGTTCGCGCCTTCGACCGTACCCTGATGTCCGGTTTCTACGCTATTCCGTTGTTTAACGTCAGGGAACAATGGATCGCGCGCTGGAATCGGATAGAACGGCCGGAGACCACCGCGTTGAGCGGGTATCTCCCGGAAACGTGGTGGCAAAAGCCGGACCTGCAATCGAAATGATGCCGTGACCCAAACCAGCCCCTCGCCGACGCTCGACGGATTGTTTCGACGGATCCTGGCCCGGCAGCCGGATCGGCTGGCGCTATTCGATCCCTCCAACAAAACGCGCATCACCGGTCAGGCGCCAAAACGCCTGACATTCGCGCAGGCCGACCGGGCGATCTCGGCGCTGGCGGCTCATTTCGTCGAGGCGGGACTGCCGGCCAACTCCGTTGTCGCGGTGCAACTTCCCAACACCGTCGAACTCGCATTGACGGTGCTCGCCGCGCATCGCGCCGGATTGGTGGTCGCATTGCTTCCTCTGCTCTGGCGACAAGCGGAATTGACGGTGGCGCTCAACCGCACCGGCGCGCGGGCGATTGTGACCATGAGCCGGATCGACGGCGTTGTTCATGCCGACCTCGCCATGAACGCCGCGGCCGAAGCATTTTCGATCCGCCACGTCTGCGGCTTTGGCGATGACCTGCCGGAGGGAATGGCTTCGCTCGACCGTGCCTTGAAGGGTGAATCGGCAACCAGCCGCGCCGTCATCCAGGATGGCCGCAAAGCGGCCGTGATCTCGTTCGACGTGACGACTGACGGCTTTCGGCCGGTTCCGCGCACGCATCTCAATCTGATCGCCGCCGGCCTCGCATTGTTCCTTGAAACCGACATGCCGCAGGGGTCGACCGTGATTTCGGCATTTCTGCCGTCGTCGTTCGCAGGCCTGACCTCATCGCTGGTGGTCTGGCTTTTGTCGGGCGGGACCCTTGGGCTGCATCATCCCTTCGACGGCGACCTGCTCGAGCTGGAGATCAACGAGCATCACTGCGACACGTTGATTGCACCGACGCCGCTCGCATTACGGCTGGCCGAGATCGACTGGCCTTCGCGGCTGCCGACGCTGCGCCATGTGATCGGACTCTGGCGCGCGCCGGAGCAGGTCGCATCGAGCCCGCTTTGGCCGACCTCGCACGCAGCCCTCACGGACGTCTATCTTTTCGGAGAAGCCGGATTGTTCGCTGCCCGACGTGACACCGATGGAGCGCCGGTACCCATTCTGCCGGGACCGCATGGCGCCCCGCGCGACGTCGAGGGGTCGGCGATCGCGGGCGAAGTCCTGCTGACTTCGCGGGGAACGTTGGGGTTGCGCGGGCCGATGGTTGCGGCAGCGGCTTACCCCTCTGCACCGCGGGCGAGCGACCAGCTGGTGGCGCAGCCGCCCCGCGATTACGTCGATACCGATTACGCCGCCCGGATCGACCGTTCGACCGGAGCGATCTGCATAACCGCACCGCCTACAGGCGTCATGGCGGTCGGTGGTTACAGGTTCTTGTCGCAGGATCTGCAGGAATGGGCAAAGCGCCTCGGGCAAGGCGCGCTGCTGACGGCGCTGCCCGACCGGCTCAGCGGCCATCGGCTTGCCGGACGGGCCCAGGACAACGCCCGCGCTCGCGAGGCGCTCGGGGAACTCGGGCTTAACCCGCTGATGGTGGAAGCGTTTCGCGATCGGGTGAGCCTGACCTGACGGCGAGCCAAAACTTCGTTGACGGGGCGTTAAGGGCACCAAACTAGGCTTCAACGCAACCAGTCGAGCGTGTTGATCCCGAGTGCCCAGGATGTCCCAGCAAGGCCCCATCATCATCGTGTCATCGGCGCAACGGCCGCCGTTCGCTTCGACGCTTGATGACGCAAAAATGTTTCCGGTCATCGACGCCAGTTGGGCCGACGCATCGCACGCCGTCGAAGCGCTGCAGCCGGCGGCGGTTCTGGTCGCGATGTCCGAGGCCGCCGAGCCAGGCCTGGAGGCGCTTGCGCGACAGATCGCGGCACGGCAACCCTACCTGCCGCTGATCGCGGTCGATCCGGGAACGAATTCGAAGACCTTGTTGCCTGAAAATGCCATTCCGTTCGCCCAAGCCGGCGGCAATTTCGATCGGCTGACGGCGCGCCTGCGTGCAAGCCTGCGCGTCAGGGCGCTGCATGCCACGGTAATGCGTCGGCTTGATGAAGATACTGCGCAAGCGTCACTGCTATCCGATGCCGATCCCGCGCGCGATGCCACGGTGCTGTTGATCGGCCGCGGCGCCGCTTATCCTGCGCTCTCCGTGGCGCTCGGCGAACGGATCGGCGTGGTCGGCGCGCTCAGCATCGAGGCCGCGGCAAAGCACCTCAACACCCGCGACATCGACGGCATCGTTCTCGGTGAGGGTTTCAGCGCGCGCGTGGTCGACGCCTTCCTGATGGTGCTGGCCGAAGATGCGCGCTTCCGCAATCTGCCGGTGGTGCTGACGTCGGGCGGACCGCTTCCGGCCTACGATCTGCCAAATCTCGAAGCGATATCCGGCGAGCCCGCGCTTATCGCCGCCAACGCCTTGCCGCTGATCCGCCAGCACGCCTTCGAGGCTCATTTGAGCCGAACGCTGCGCTCGATCGACGCCGGCGGCTTGCTCGATGCACAGACCGGCCTGCTGACGCCGGCGGCGTTCAACCGCGACTTCGCTACCGCCGTCTATCAAACGCTGTCGCGCGGCGGTGGATTGTCGGTGGCCCGCTTTGCCTTCGATCCCGATCACAAGCGGGCCCAGCTCGACGGCGCGCGTATTCTCAGCCGGTTGATGCGGCAAATGGATTTCGGCGCCGCCCACGGCGACGGATCTGTCGTCGTGGTGTTTGCCGAGACCGATTTGCGCACCGCCCATATGATTGCGCGCCGGCTTTCCAGCGTTATGCGTCATACCAGCCACGGCGGACGTGACGCCCGTCTGGAGCCGGCCGTCACCATTGCAACCTTGCTGCCGTCGGATTCGGCAAAATCGCTGCTGGCCCGGCTCGACGACGAAGCGCGTCGCGCGGCGTCGTAGGGTGGGCAAAGGCGCCCTTGCGCCGTGCCCACCACGATATTCGGATGCACTTAAATGGTGGGCACGGCGCGATGAGCGCGCCTTTGCCCTCCCTACCGAACCCTCGCTGCACCGCGTCCGGGACACGATAACTACGCCGCCTTGCGGTCCTCGGCGAGGTTGGCGAGCTGGCGCAGGATTTCGGTGGTGCCCATCAGGCGCTCGTCCGGCGTTTCCCATTCCTGGAAAAACACCACCTTCATGTCCGGCCGCACCCGCGCTGCCTTGCCATGCTGGCGGATGAAATAGACCAGGCGATCGGGCTGGGCGAACTTGTTGTCGCGGAAAGCGATGACGGCGCCCTTCGGCCCGGCGTCGACCTTCTCGATATTGGCTCTTCGGCAATAGCCCTTGATCGCGGCGATCTTGAAAAGATAGCGCACCTCGTCCGGCAGCACTCCAAAGCGATCGCGCAGTTCGGCAGCGAAATTGTCGATCTCGTCATCGGTGTCGAGATCGGCCAGCCGCCGGTACAGCGACAGCCGGACCGCGAGGTCGGCGACGTAATCCTCCGGAATCAACACCGGCATCCCGACGGTGATCTGCGGCGACCAGCGATCGGCGGCAGGTTCGGCCACGCCGGCCTTGAGGTTGAGGATCGCCTCCTCCAGCATCGACTGGTAAAGTTCAAAGCCGACTTCCTTGATATGGCCGGATTGTTCCTCGCCCAATAAATTGCCGGCGCCGCGAATATCCAGATCGTGCGAGGCCAGTTGGAAGCCTGCCCCCAACGTCTCCAGCGATTGCAGCACCTTCAGGCGCCGCTCGGCCTGTGCCGTGATCTTCTGCTGCGCCGGCAGGGTAAACAGCGAATAGGCGCGCAGTTTCGAGCGCCCCACTCGCCCGCGCAACTGATAGAGCTGCGCCAGTCCGAACATGTCGGCGCGATGCACGATCAGCGTATTGGCGGTGGGAATATCCAGCCCGGACTCGATGATGGTGGTCGAGAGCAGGATGTCGTATTTGCCGTCATAGAACGCCGACATGATGTCCTCGATCACGGCCGGCGCCATCCGGCCATGCGCGACCGCGACTTTCATTTCCGGGACGTTCTTGTCGAGGAAATCCTTCACGCCTTTGAGGTCCTCGATCCGGGGCACCACGTAAAAAGCCTGGCCGCCGCGATAGCGTTCGCGCAGCAGCGCCTCGCGGATCATCAGGGGATCGTGGGGGGCGACGAAGGTGCGGATCGCCAGCCGATCGACCGGTGGCGACGCAATGATCGAGAGATCGCGCACCCCGGTCAGCGCCAGCTGCAGCGTGCGCGGGATCGGCGTCGCGCTCAATGTCAGGACATGGATTTCTGCCCGCAACTGTTTCAGCCGCTCCTTGTGGCCGACGCCGAAATGCTGCTCCTCGTCGACGATCAGAAGCCCGAGATCCCTGAACTTGATGGATTTTCCGAGCAACGCATGGGTGCCGACCACGATATCGACCGATCCGTCGGCAAGATTCTTCTTCACCTGCGACAGCTCGTTCGGCGCGATCAGGCGCGAGGCCTGCGCGATATTGACGGGAAAGCCGCGAAAGCGTTCGGCGAAGGTTTTGGTGTGCTGCCGCGCCAACAGCGTGGTCGGAACCACCACCGCGACCTGTCTGCCGGAAAGAGCGACCGCGAAGGCCGCGCGCAGCGCCACCTCGGTCTTGCCGAAGCCGACGTCACCGCAGATCAGCCGATCCATGGGGCGGCCGCTTTCGAGATCTTTCAATGCGGCGTTGATGGCGCCAAGCTGGTCGTCGGTTTCCTCATAGGGAAAACGCGCGCAGAATTCGTCATAGACATGCGGCTGCACCGGCATTTTCGGCGCTTCATGCAGATATCGGGCGGCGGCAATCTTGATCAGATCGCCGGCGATCTCGCGGATCCGGTTTTTAAGCCTGGCCTTGCGCGCCTGCCAGCCCGAGCCGCCGAGCTTGTCGAGTTCGACATGGGCGTGATCGGAGCCATAGCGCGACAACAGTTCGATATTTTCGACCGGCAAAAACAGCTTTGTGTCGGCGGCATAATGCAGTTCGAGACAGTCGTGCGGGGCGCCTGCGACATCGAGCGTCAACAACCCGACAAAACGACCAATACCGTGCTCGACATGAACCACGAGATCGCCGGCCGCCAGACTAGTGACTTCGGAGATGAAATTGTCGAGCTTGCGGCTCGCCTTCCGCGGCCGGACCAGCCGGTCGCCCAGAATATCCTGCTCGCTGATGACGGCGACCTGATCGGTCTCGAAACCGGATTCCATCCCGACCACGGCCAGCATGGTTTCGTTGCGCGGCGTCGCCTGTACGGTGCGCCAGGCGTTGACGCTGGTGAGATGGGTCAGCTTGTGATCCCGCAGCATGCTGCCCATGCGATCGCGCGAGCCCTCGCTCCACAGCGCGATCACCACTTTCTTGCGGTTCGCGTGCAATGCCTGCACATGGGCGACCACCGCCTCGAATACGTTGACGCTGCTGTCGGCGCGCTCCGGCGCAAAATTGTGCCCCTGTCGTGCGCCGGCGTCGATCACGCCGGCGCTGCCGTCGGGCACCGCGAAGGGCGTCAACCGCGCGAGCGCGGCCTGATCCAGCCGGCTCTTCCACTCGTCTTCGGTCAGATAAAGCCGGTCGGGCGGCAACGGCTTGTAGGGCGCGCCGCCACTGCGGTGTTCCATCGCCTCGCGCCTTGCCTCGTAGTAGTCGACGATCTGCCCAAAACGCTCGCGCGCGGCATCCTCGCTTTGCGGCTCGATCGCAAACGGCGCGTCCCCGAGATAGTCGAACAGCGTATCCATCCGCTCGGAAAACAGCGGCAGCCAATGCTCCATGCCGGGGTAACGACGGCCCTCGCTGACGGCCTCATACAGGAGATCGTCGCGCTCGGGCGCGCCGAATGCTGCGACATAGCCCATGCGAAAGCGGCGGATGGTCTCGGTGACCAACTGGAATTCGGAGATCGGCACCAGGTCGAGCGAGCGCATGTCCAGCAGCGTGCGCTGAGTTTCGGCGTCAAAGCTGCGGATCGATTCCAGCGTGTCGCCGAAAAAATCGAACCGGACTGGTTGATCGAGCCCGGCCGGAAACAGATCGAGGATACCGCCGCGCACCGCATATTCGCCGGGCTCGCGCACCGTGGAGGAGCGGTTGTAGCCGTTGTGCTCCAGCCAGGACACGATGGAATCCATCGGCACGACATGGCCGGGCGCCACCGACAGGGCTTGCGCCGCGATGGTTTCGCGCACGGGCACCCGCTGCACGATCGCGTTGACCGTGGTCAGCACGATCAGCGGCTTGTCGCTGCCGGCAAGCCGCGATAATCGCGCCAGCGTCGTCAGCCGTTGCGCCAGGATGCCGCCATGCGGCGAAACCCGGTCATAAGGCTGGCAGTCCCAGGCGGGAAACTGCATCACAGGCAAATCGGGCGCAAAGAATTCCAGTGCGCGGGCCAGTTGCTGCATGCGTGGGCCATCGCGGCAGATCACCGCGAGGCTGACCGCCGGCGGTCTTGGCCGCGCCGCTACCGCCCGCGCCAGGTCCGATATCACCAGACCCTCGGCGCCCTCGGCGACATTGGCAAAGGTCAGCGCGCGGCCTGCGACCAGCAATTCCGCAGGCGATCGTGTCGGCGACCTCATGCCTCGTGAACTCCGCGAAACGATTTGATGCGGTCGAACAGGCCGCTCTCATATTCCGGCGCCAGCGGCGTGCTGCCGGTCAGGGCGGCATAAAGATCGGGATCAGGCACTTCGATCAAATGTTCGAATTGCGCCAGTTCGTCGTCCGCAAGACTTGCGATCTCGGCGTCCGCGAAACGACCGAGAATGAGATCCATTTCGCGGGTGCCGCGATGCCAGCAGCGAAACAATAGCCGCTTGCGGCGGTCGTCGAGGCCGCCGCTCGATCGTGTCGATCCCGTCATTTCAATTCCAATGCCAACGCCAAATGCCCGGACGTGCCGGGCGGGATTGATATAGTGATGGTTTGCGCCGATGTCAGTAGCCGTTCGCATCGTCGCGGCTGAACATTTTTCGGCCATCCACATCTTTCGATACGGCGAAAAAAGCCGTGGATGCCCGTCATAAAGCCGGGCATGACCGACCGAAACGGTCTTAGGTTTCGCGATGCGTCCTATCCTGCTCAATCCGCTGTTTGCGCCGGTCACCAGCCTCAGCGGCGTTGGGCCGAAGCAGGACAAGCTGTTTCGGTATCTGCTCGGCCGCAACGAGACGCCACGGCTGGTCGACCTGCTGCTGCATTTGCCGGCAAGCGTGATCGATCGCCGCGCGCGGCCAAAAATCCGCGATGCCGTTGTCAGTACCATGGTGACGCTGGAGGTGACCGTTGACCGGCATCGGCCAACGCCAGGGCGCAATCCGCGCGCGCCGCACCTTGTCTACGCCAGCGATGATACCGGTGACGTCGTGCTGACCTATTTCCGCGCCAAGCCTGGCTATGTCGAGAAGCTGCTGCCGGTCGGCGCCAAGCGCTACGTCTCCGGCACCCTGCAGATGTTCGACGGCATACCGCAGATCGTGCATCCCGACCGCGTGGTGGACGAGGCAGGTTTCGCCCAGCTCTCGGGCATCGATCCCGTCTATCCCCTGACCGAAGGGCTGGCGCTCGGCTCGCTGCGGCGTGCGATCGCGCAGGCGCTGCAGAAACTGCCTGATCTACCCGAATGGATCAGCCCGGAAGTGATCCGCCGCTGCAAATTCCCCGATATCGCGCAGGCGCTGCATCGCGTCCACGTGCCGGTCGAACTCACCGACATCCTCCCTGACGGGCCGTTCTGGTCGCGGCTCGCCTTCGACGAACTGCTGGCCGGTCAATTGGCGCTGGCGCTTGTTCGCGCCCAGTTGCGCCGCCCGGCCGGCGACCGCCATGCCGGCGACGGACACCTGCGCAACAAGGTCATCGACGCGCTTCCTTATGCGCTGACATCGTCGCAGCGCGCCGCCGCCGCCGCTATCGCCGACGATCTGCGCCAGCCCATCCGCATGCTGCGGCTGCTGCAAGGCGATGTCGGTTCGGGCAAGACGGTGGTGGCGCTACTGGCTGCCGCCGCGGTCGCCGAGGTCGGCAGGCAGGCCGCTCTTATGGCGCCAACGGAAATCCTCGCCCGCCAGCACATCAAGACCATCACGCCGCTGGCGGAACGCGCGGGTATGCGAGTCGCGATCCTCACCGGACGCG
>Ga0209006_10005204_pt1 | contig 11813 bp, 9 predicted proteins | sample JacPin_JW_Ref_O2_FD_188567 | JGI IMG/M metagenome (GOLD analysis project Ga0209006, IMG submission 188567) | Forest soil microbial communities from Algoma, Ontario, Canada - Jack Pine, Ontario site 1_JW_Ref_O2 (SPAdes) (version 2) | ecosystem: Environmental > Terrestrial > Soil > Boreal... | reverse complement strand
CTCCTCGGGCAGCCCGTGCAGGTCGTGGGTGATGTGGCCGATGGCATGCTTGTGCGGCGGGAACTCGCACGCCGAATCGAAGCCATAGGGCCGCGGGTCGCCGACATCGAACGTCTGCGCCGCGCAGAGATGGATGCCGGGCAGTCCGGCCTTCTCGCACTCCTCGCGCCAGCCCGCCGCGGTCGCGGTCGGCATCTTCAACAGATCGGCGCGGTACAGCACCAACAGCGGCATGCCGTTGATGCGGATGTAACGCGGGTCCTTGAAGAGCGGGATCACCTCGCGGATGAACTTCATGTCGGAGGCGGTGTCGTGCTCCTGCACGAGCAGCACCTCGCGGTTGCCGCCGTCCCAGCGCCGGCTCCAATTCTCGTTCGCCCAGCAGATGCAGAACGGAAAGTCGATCTCCGGGTCGGCGATATAGCGGTTGAGCGGATGCTCGAGGATGCGCCGCCCGTTGAACCAGTAATAATAGTAGCAGAAGCCGTGGATGCCGTGGGCGCGGGCGAGGTCGACCTGCTTGCGGCGGATTTCGTCGAGGCGCAAATCGTAAAAGCCAAGCGCGCTGGGAAGGCGGGGCTGATAGTGCCCGTCGAACAGCGGCGTCGCTTTCGCCACATTCTGCCAGTCGGTGAAGCCTTGCCCCCACCACCGATCGTTCTCCGGCACGGGGTGGAACTGCGGCAGATAGAACGCGATCAGCCGGACATCGAACGCCGCGGGGTTGTCGCCGCCGCCGGCCGTTTTGGGCGCCATCAACTCAACCTGGTCCATGCCTTCACCAATTGCGCGGATTGAGCCGAACGGGACCGCCGTTGCTCGCTCCGCGGCGATGCTCTTGCGCTGGTGCAACGATCCTATCGGTCATCGACTCCACCCCACATCGGACCGAGCAGGTCTCCCTGCATTCCATGCGACGATTACTAGCAAAATTTCGTTAATCGATATTTGCTTGCGAGGGCCAAGCCCGCCACCGTCCGGCGCAACATAACTGAACGGGTGGTTGCCGAGAAGTAGGGCTTATGCCCATCGGTATACTTCTCGGCGCGCGTGCCGGCAGGCATTGGCGCGCTGGAACGCAGCGATCTCTCCCGGATCTGGAGTGGCGCAATAGAGTGCCGATGTCGCTGCTTGCAAATGAGATTGACTTGCAATCGCATCTTGAAACAGCGTGAGGACCGGCAAATGCTTCGGAAGGTGGGTCAATGACCGATAGTCGCCAACGGACGCGACGAAGGGTTATCGCGGCGGCGCTGTCGTTGAGTGTTGCCCTCGCGGTGTTTCCCGCGGCGGCGGGCGAGGTGCCCAATATCGCGGTCACCCTGAAAGACCACCGCTTCGCGCCGTCCGAAATCCATGTGCCGCAGGGCAAGCCTGTCGTCCTCACCATTACGAACGCCGACCCGACGCCAGAAGAATTCGATTCATCGGCGCTGAAGATCGAGAAGGTGATTGCCGGCGGCACCTATGGGATCGTTCGCCTGCGCCCTCTTGGCCCGGGGCGCTATCCGTTCATGGGCGAATACCATTCCGACACCGCCAATGGCGTCGTGATCTCCGAATAGGACCGGTCGGCTAGGAGAACTCTTCGCGGCGGGGCCGGCGGCACGATCATCCATTATCGCGAATGCGAATAATTCGCTTGTTAGATGCGAGTGATTATCGATAGCGTTTAGGAGACAGCCAGGACGGATATCGAGCGATGTTGCGGTTGGACGTAAAGATGATAGCGCTGAGCGCTCGCCGATCGGCGCGAGGGGTGCGGCGGCAGGCAGTAGGCGCCGTCGCCTCGGTGAGCGCGCTGGCCGTGGCTTCCCTCTGGGGAAATCCGGCCGCGGCGGCGCCGCCGCAGGTCCAGATCCCGACCGAGGAACAGCTTCAGCCCGGCGAAGAATACACGCCGGCCGGAGGAAATTTCCTCAGCGGCCTGGCGCGGACCAACTTCCTGCTCGGCAACATGGGCGGGTTGCGGCCCTTCCTGGCGCAATACGGCATCTCCCTTGCGTTGCAGGAGACGAGCGAGGTGCTCGGCAACGTCACCGGCGGAATCCACCGGGGCTTCGAGTATGACGGGCTGACGCAGATGGTGCTGCAGCTCGACACCAACCGGGCCTTCGGCTGGTATGGCGGGACGTTCAACGCCAGCGCGCTGCAAATCCACGGCCGCAATCTGAGCGCTGACAATCTGGGCACGTTGCAGACCGCGAGCGGCATCGAGGCGGACCGCGCCACGCGGCTGTGGGAATTATGGTATGACCAGAAATTCCTCGAGGAGGACCGGGCCGACATCAAGATCGGCCAGCAGAGTCTCGACCAGGAATTCATCGTCAGCCAGAACGCGCTGCTTTTCCTCAACACGATGTTCGGCTGGCCGATGGTGCCCTCGGCCGATCTGCCGGGCGGCGGTCCGGCCTACCCGTTGTCGGCGCTCGGGATGCGGGGACGGTGGCGGCCGGTCGATCCGGTAACGCTGCTCGTTGGCGTCTATAACGGCAGTCCCGTCAAGAACGGCGTCGGCGGCGACCCGCAGCTTGCCAACTCGTCCGGCACCAGCTTCCCGCTCAATGGCGGCGCGCTGGTCTTCGCCGAGCTGCAATATGCCTACCCCTCGCTCGGCAGCATGCTCTACGCCAATCAGAACGAGTCGTTGGCGCGCGTGTACAAGCTGGGCTTCTGGTACGACACCGAGCATTTCGCCGATCAGCGCTTTGACAATACCGGACTGTCGCTCGCCAATCCGCTGAGCACCGGCATCCCACAGCAGCATCGCGGCGACTACAGCATCTACGCCACCGCCGATCAGATGATCTGGGTGGATCCCGAAGAGTTCGACCGGACGATCAGCCTCTTCGCGCGCGCCATGGGCACGCCCGAGTCGGATCGCAACCTGATCGATTTCAGCCTCAATTTCGGGATGACCTTCCGCGAGCCGTTCCTGCATCGCGACGACGATACGTTCGGGATCGGCATGGGCTATGCCAAGGTCAGCGGTCAGGCCGGAAGGCTCGACCAGGATACGGCGTTCTACACGGGTGCGTACACGCCGACGCGGTCCAGCGAGACCTTCATAGAGGTCACCTACCAATATCAGGTTGCACCCTGGCTGCAGCTCCAGCCCGACTTCCAGTACGTGTTCAATCCCGGCGGGGGCATCGCCAACGCAAGCGGCACCGCGCGCATCAAGGACGAGGCGGTGATCGGGGCGCGCACCAACATCCTGTTCTGAAGGGCTGCGGAATGGCTGCCATCCGTAGCGTCATCTTGACGGTATCGCGAATGATTCTTACCGTGAATGCCAATCATTCGCAGTTGGCGAAGAGCAGGCGGCGATGTGCGAGGAAACGAGACGATGATCAACTTGATGCGACTGGTCCCGTTGCTGGGCCTGGCGGGGCTGGTTGCGACCGGGACGCCCAATCCGGCCCGCGCGGACGCGCCGCAAGGCCTGCTGGAGACGATCCACAAGCACATCACGCGGATCTCGACGGTGACCGACAACGGCGACCTCAACCCCTATGCGGTCGTGGTCGCGCCGGTTTCCGCTGGGAAGATCCAAAAGGACGACGTGCTGGTCGACAATTTCAACAACCTGTCGAACCTGCAAGGCACCGGCACGACGATCATCGATTACAACCCGTCGACGCAGAAGGCGTTCACCTTCGCCAAGCTGCCGCAGAAGCTGGCGCAATGCCCCGGCGGGGTCGGTTTGACGACGGCGATGACGATGCTGAAAAGCGGCTGGGTGATCGTCGGCAGCACGCCGAGCACCGACGGAACCACGGCCACCAAGGGCGCCGGCTGCCTGATCGTGTTCGACAGCAACGGCCAGCTCGCGACGGTATGGACCGGCCCCAACATCAGCGGGCCGTGGGGCAACATGGCGGTGATCGACCGCGGCTCGGCTGCGACGCTGTTCGTCAGCATGGCGGGGTTCGATCTTCCCGGACCATCGGTCCGCGATCCCGCCACGGGCTATCCGGTCACCGTCAACAAGGCCACCGTGCTGCGGATCGAGCTGTCGATCCCGGCGGGCGGCCCGCCGGCGATCGCCAGCCAGACGGTGATCGCCAGCGGCATCAGCGCGCGGGCGGACCGCGATGTCTTTCTGGTCGGCCCGACCGGGCTCGCCTTGGCGCCGGACGGGACGACGCTCTATGCGTCGGACGCGCTCGCCAACCAGATCATCGCGATCCCGGACGCGACGACGCGGCGCGACAGCGCCGGTCTGGGCCGACTGGTGACCAAGGACGGTCTCTTGAAGCGGCCGCTGGCGCTAGCCTTGACGCCTGACGGCCACCTGTTGGCCTGCAACGCCAAGAATGGCCAGCTCGTCGAAGTCGACCCCGCGAGCGGCAAGCAGCTTTATGCGCAATGGATCGACACCAACCCGGCGCAGTCGCCGCCGGGTAACGGCGATTTGTTCGGCATCGCGATGACGCCGGACGGAAGGGGCTTCTATTATGTCGAGGACGACGTCAACACGCTGATGGAAGCAGTGCGATGACCGAGCGCGGCGGCGAGCCCGGAGCGACGCGCCGCGGGTTTCTGACCCGAGCGGCCGGGCTGGCCGCCGCCGGCGCGGCGCTGGGCGCCGATGCCGGGACGCGGGCCCTGGCGGCAACTGACGCACGAGCCTCGCCGGAGGTCGCCGCGCCGATCGAGCCGTTCTGGGGCAGAAACCAGAGCGGGATCGTTACCGCCGCCCAGGGTCACACGTATTTCACCGCGCTCGACCTGACGACGACCAAGCGCGATGACGTCGTTCAGCTCTTGCGCGCTTGGACCAACGCGGCGGCGCGGCTGACAAGCGGCAAGCCGATCGCACCCTTCGCGAAGACCGAGCTCGCATACAATTACGGCACCACGACCACCACCACGGTCACCACCAGCAGCGACGAGCCGACGCCGACCACGGTTTCCCTGCCGGATAGCGGGGAGGCCGAGGGTTTGGCGCCGGCGCGGCTCACCGTGACGTTCGGGTTCGGCGCCGGGCTGTTCGAAAAGGAAGGGAAGGACCGCTATGGCCTCGCCAAGCACCGGCCGGAGGCGCTGATCGACCTGCCGCGCTTCGCCGGCGACGAGCTCGCGTTGGAGCGCACCGACGGCGATCTGTCGATTCAGGCCTGTGCCGACGATGCGCAGGTGGCCTTTCATGCGGTGCGCCAGCTCGTCCGGCTTGCCGACGATCTGGCGCAGGTGCGTTGGGCGCAGACCGGGTTCATGCCCAATTTCGGGACCGGCCGGACGCCGCGCAACCTGATGGGCTTCAGGGACGGGACCAACAATCCGTCGATCGGCGACGCGGCGGCGATGGAGAAGTTCGTCTGGGTCGGCGGCGAGGGGCCGGGCTGGATGCAGGGCGGCAGCTATCTTGTCGTCCGGCGTATCCGCATCGCGCTCGAACACTGGGACCGCAGCAAAATCGATTTCCAGGAGGACACTTTCGGGCGGCACAAGGCCACGGGCGCGCCGATCGGCAAGGAAAACGAGAACGATCCGCTGGACCTGGACGCCACCGGCAAAGACGGCGATTACCTGATCGCCGAGAACGCGCATGTCAGGCTCGCCGCCGCCGCGAGCAATGACGGCGCCCAGATCCTCCGTCGCCCCTATTCCTACAATGACGGCGTCAATTTCACCGCCGAGCGCTGGCCGCCCTGGCGGCAGGGGATGGAGTACGACGCCGGCCTGTTTTTCATCTGCTATCAGCGCGACCCCCGCACCGGCTTCGTCAAGGTCTTCGAGAAGATGGCGAAGCTCGACATGCTGAACCAGTTCGTCACCCATGTCGGCGGCGGCCTCTTCGCCTGTCCCGGCGGCGTGGCGGAGGGCGAGTTCATCGGGCAACGCCTGTTCGACGCCGCGTGACCGCTGGACAGAGGGTCCAGGTCCGCCGTATCGGGCACGCCTCGCAAAAGTTTTGCGGAAACAAACCTGGCTGAGGCACGGGTTTTGCTGGGTTGCGGGCAGGAGGACCCGACATGCAAACCAGCGCAGAATTCGAAGCCCTGAACGGTGGATGCCACGATAGCGTCCTGCTCAATGATTGGCACGCCGTGGCGGCATCGACCGACATCGTTCCCGATCGCCTGGTGCCGATAACGCTGTTCGGGCGCGATCTCGTCGCCTGGCGCGACGCGGACGGCGACGTGCATGTCTGGGACGATCTGTGCGTCCACCGCGGTGCCCGGCTGTCCAAGGGCTTTATCCAGGACGACAAGGTGGTCTGCCCGTATCACGGCTGGAACTATGACGGGTCGGCGCAATGCGTGCTGATGCCGGCCGCGCCGCAGGACACGCCGATGAGAAAGGCGCGGGCGACCGCGCACCACGTCGCCGAGAAATACGGTCTCGTCTGGGCTTGCGTCGGCACGCCGGAGCGCGATGTGCCGCCATTTCCGGAATGGGCCGACGACAGCTACAAAAAAGTCGTGTGTGGACCCTACAAGTTCAAATCGGGCTACCGGGCGGTCGAAAATTTCATCGACGCGACGCATTTTCCGTTTGTCCATGCCGGGCTCAACGGTATCCGCGACAATCCCGACGCGATCCCGCCTTACGAGGTCCACGAGACGGAGGAGGGGTTGGCGACCTCGGCGATCCGGGTCACCCAGCCGTTCGGCGACCCGCGCAATATTCCGGTGATCGCCGACTACAAATATCGCTGCTTCCGGCCGCTCGTCGCGTATTTCAAGAAGCAGGTGTTCATCACGGACCCCGAGCTTGCCTCGCGTGGCGGCTCGGACGACTATTTTTCGATCCTGTTTGCCGCGCAGGCGATCGGCGAGACCGAGAGCCTGGTGCGCATGGTTTGCGCGATGAATTTCGAGCAGGCGCCGACGGACGAGCAGGTGCGCGACCGACAGGCGCTGGTCATCGGCCAGGATTCCACGATCGTCGATATGCAGCGCCCGGAGAAAATGCCGCTCGATCTGCGCTATGAGCTGCACCACCGCACCGATTTGATGGGGCAGAAATACCGCAGCTGGATGCGCAATATGGGCGTCACCTATGGGACGATCTGACGAGGATCGCGGAGCCGCGCTGGACGCGTTCACGGTGGTTCTGGCCAAATCCGGACGCGAGGTTCGCGTCGAGGAGGGCGAGACGATCCTGATCGCGCTGCTCGGCGCCGGGATCGACGTCGATTTCTCGTGCGAGGAAGGCATGTGCGGCGCCTGCGAGACAAAAGTGCTCGCCGGCGTCCCGGTGCACCACGGCTCGGTTTACCCCGCGGCGGAGCATGAGCGGCGCTCAACGGCGCTGATCTGCTGCGCCGGCAGCCGATCGGAGCGATTGACGCTCGATCTTTAGGTTACGGACGCGGTCCGCTCCGCCGTTCAATCCGCCGCATAAGCGAGATCGATCTCGACCGGCACTTCGGTTTCCGCCATCGTTACGCCGGCACTTGATCGCGACCGGCGCCCGGAACACCCGACGCCAAATTCGGAAGGATGGCAAAATTGGCTGAGAACAAGCTCCTGGAACGTTGGAAGGCCGGCAAGGCGGCGGTCAATGGATGGCTGGCGATCCCGTCGGGATTTTCGGCGGAGGTCATGGCCCAATGCGGCTGGGACAGCGTGACCGTCGACATGCAGCACGGTGTCCAGGACTACCAGACCATGGTGCAATGCTTTCAAGCGATGGACCGGCTGCCGGTGACGAAGCTGGTGCGGGTGCCGTGGAACGAGCCTGGGATCATCGGCAAGGCGCTCGACGGCGGCGCCTATGGCATCATCTGCCCGATGGTGAACACACCCGACGAAGCGCGGGCGCTGGTGTCCTACTCCCTCTATCCGCCGAAGGGCGTGCGCAGCAACGGTCCGATCCGCGCGGCAATGTACGGCGCGGCGAGCTCCTATCAAGAGACCGCGAACGACGAAATCCTGGTCATCCCGATGATCGAGACGCGCCAGGCGGTAGAGAATATCGACGCGATCCTCGATGTGCCGGGGATCGACGCGATCTATGTCGGCCCGAGCGATCTCGCGTTCTCGATGGGCAAGACGCCGAAGCTCGACAGCGAAGATTCCGAGCAGCTCGGCATGTACGAAAAGCTCGTGACGGCGTGCCGCAAGCGCGGGATCTATCCCGGCATCCATTGCGGCGTTCCGGCTTACGCCGCGCGGATGATCCAAATGGGTTTCCGGCTGACCACCATCGCCAACGACAGCGGCCTGATGGCCAAAGCCGCGCGCGAGGCGGTCGCCGCGGTGTGGAGCGAGGCCGGCCAGTTCCGCTGAGGGTCCCAGGGAAAATGGCGGAAGGGCATCCGCACGTCCTGTGTCGCCGGCCGTCGGCCGATATTCATGGGCTTGTCCCGGCGGCCAGTGATTTTTGCCCGGTTTTACATCCTGCCAGGGTGCCTCAGACTACATCGTTCGCGGACGGGCCTTGGGTGGTGGCGCAGGCCGTGGGGGCTCCACCGGACACCGCGTATTGGGTACGGGGGCCGCTTCCGGATTGCCCTGCAGCCCGATATCGGCCACCAACGTGCGAAAGCACGGATGGCGCCACAACAGCTCGCCGGCGACCTTGTCCAGCAGGGCGACGTCGCCGGGCTGGAGGGTCCAACTCGTTGCGATCGATTTGACTTGCTGTTGCTCCTGCCGTTGCGCGGCGGTTGAATTGGGTAACTGATCGAAATCGATAGAAATCGGATAGACCGCGAAGTTCGCCTGGGTCTGGCCAGCAGCAACAAGCCGGTCGCGATCGTCGGTCAGCAATTTAATGAAGTTCTGGAAGACGAGCGCGGAGTTGGACGAGGCGCTGTCCACCAGGGCGCCGCTGATCGCTTCCGCCATTGTCACGACAGTAGTGTATGCCGTCGATTGATCGAGCTTATTGGGCGGATCGCCACGTGCATTGACGGCAATAACGACGATGCGCCGCAGCTTGCCTTGGGCGACCAACCTGCCGATATCTGCCGGCGCGCCCGGCATCAACAGCGCCCGGCGGAGCGATGTGAGCCCGGAATTGTCGGCAACACCGCCGTCAACGAGCCGCAGATAGAGCGGCGTGCGATAAGGCCCAATCTCGCCATCGGCGCCCTGCTCGTGCACAGTCTCATTGCGCAACGATTGGCGGTACCGGGAGATGCGGTAGGTTTCCAGATTGGCGTATGCGCCGCCGGGTACCTCGAGCGGCAGACGGTAGGCGAGATGCGCGTTGCGCCGTCCCGGGCAGCCGCCCGGCAAATAGGAGTCGTCCCGCAGCAGGACTGGCGTGAAAGCGATCGGAAACGCGGCCGACGCTGTTACGCCGAGGCTGACCGGTACCTGATCGTAATCCATGCACAGGTCGTCAAGCGTATCCCGGTCAAAGGTGAAGACCTGGCCGGCGACCATATCGGTGGCGTTGAGCAGAACCAGCGGCTTGCCCGGCTGATTGAATGCGCCCATCACCGCTTTGGTCTGAAGCAAGTCTTCGATCATCTCCTGCAGGACATCGACCCGGGTCTTGTTTTCGAGCTGCAGCGCGACCCAGGTGGCAGGGTTTAGCGCCCTCTGCTCAAGCCAGCTGATCCCGTCATAGTTCTGGATGCGGTCCATGAACGCGGCCGCATGAGCGGCACCGTTGAGGCCTAGATCGGCGGCGTAGACGCTGCCGCCCGATACGGACGAGACCACGGCGATGTCCGTCGCCAACGAACGCGTCTCGCCGCCAGCAGTGTAACGCAGATCGTTCAGCCGCTTGGCGACCGCCGCGCCGAGCGCCGCAGCGCGCGAGCCGCCGCCGGAAATCGCCAGCACCACGAGCGGGTGATCCGGATTTGCGTCGACTACCGGTGCCGGCGGGTTAGCCTCTCCGACCGCGAGCGGGTAGTCGGTCGGCCGAGTACCGCAGCCGGTCAGCAGCAACAAGCACAGGCCGGCGACGAGGCCAGCGGCGCCCCCATTCACGGCAGTTTCCGAAAGGCGATGTCGGTCTGCTCACCATCCACCGCCTGGACCACCTGCCATAGCGGGCTACACGGTTGCGCGGTTTCGAGGCCGAAGCAATACATGCCCTCGACAACAATGAACGGCTGATTGGTCGTAAAACCGGTGGGTGTCGGATCGGCGATCGGGGTTTGATCGTCGGCGGGCATGTCTCCCATGATGATAGGAACATTGCCGCCGTCGAAGCTGATTCGAACCGTGGCCACCGGGTTCCGTTGGCGGTCGTGGCCGGCCGCGCCTAGGCCAGCGCCAGTTTGCGATACCCGTCCGCAGCCACGGCATCGCAGTGCTCGCGAAAGGCGGGGTGGCCGCCGCTATAGCGCATGACCCTGCGGGTCTGCTTGCCCTCGACATTGCGGTTGACGCCCGTCATCCACGAGTCGATCTCGTTCATCAGCAGGCCTTGACCCGTCGCCAGGACATGGTCGGTCCACTCGGCAACACCCGCCGCGGTAGCCTCGACGCGGGTCAACCCGCGGGCGCAGGCAAAGATGATCAGGCCGGTCGCCCAGTCGACGCTGTACTCGGCGGCGCGCGGAAAATTGCCGAGCCCGGCATGCGGGCCCATGACCATCAGCAGGTTGGGGAAGCCCTCGACCAGCACGCCAAGATAGGTCTGCGGCCCGTCCTTCCACACATCCCTCAGCGCAACCCCGTCGACCCCACGGATGTCGATGCGGTCGAAGCTACCGGTGATCGCGTCAAACCCGGTCGCGTAGATGATGATGTCGAATTCGTATTCGGCGTCGCTGGTCTTGATGCCGGTCGGAGTGATGCGCTCGATCGGCGTCTCGTTGATATCGACGAGCCGGACGTTGGGCTGGTTGTAGACCTCGAAATAGCCGCTTTCGAGCGGCACCCGCCGCGTTCCGAAGCCATGGTTCCTCGGGATCAGCTTCTCGGCGACCGCGGGATCCTTGACCCGCTCCCGGATCTTGCGCGCAACGAAGTCCGAAATCAGCGCGTTGGCCTTGCGGTCGGTCAGGATGTCGCGGAAATTGCCCTGCCAGATGCCGAAGCCCGGCTCGGCATAGAGCTTCTCCCAGAACGCTTCGCGCTCTTCCGGCATCACCTCAAACGTGCCGCGCGGGTCGGGCGCGTGGATAAAGCAGCCCGGCGTGTCGTTGCAGCAGGCGAAGATCTCGGCATAACGCCCGCGAATGTCGCGCATTTCGTCGTCGGGGATCTTGCCGTTATGCAGCGGCGCCGCCCAATTCGGCGTACGCTGAAACACGGTCAGCTCGCCCACGGTTTTCGCGATTTCCGTGATCGCCTGGATCGCGGTCGCGCCGGTGCCGATCACCCCGATGCGCTTGCCGGCGAAGTTCACGGTCTCCTTGGGCCAATAATGCGTATGGCAGGACTGGCCTTTGAACGTCTCGACCCCGGGGATGCGGGGCATGGTCGGCGCCGAGAGAACGCCGATGGCGGTAATCAGGAAGCGCGTGCCATAGCGTCTGCCATCCTCCAGCAAGACCTCCCAGCTGCGCGTCTCTTCCCGGTAATGCGCTACAGCGACGCGGCTCTGGAACTGGATGTCGCGGCGCAGGTCGAATTTGTCGGCGACATAGTTGAGGTAGCGCTCGGTCTCGGGCTGCGACGCGAAATGCTCGGCCCAATTCCATTCCTCCAGCAATTCCTGCGAAAAGGAGTAGCCGTAGGTCCAGCTTTCGGAATCGAAGCGGGCGCCCGGATAGCGGTTCCAGTACCAGGTTCCGCCGACATTGGTGCCGGTCTCGAACACCCGCACTTTGAGGCCGAGTTGGCGCAGTTTGTAGAGCTGGTAGAGGCCCGAAACGCCGGCGCCGATAACGACCGCGTCAAACTCCGCGACCAAGGCGATCTCCGCGCTGTGCACCGCCGCTTGTAAGG
>Ga0209006_10005203_pt1 | contig 11814 bp, 5 predicted proteins | sample JacPin_JW_Ref_O2_FD_188567 | JGI IMG/M metagenome (GOLD analysis project Ga0209006, IMG submission 188567) | Forest soil microbial communities from Algoma, Ontario, Canada - Jack Pine, Ontario site 1_JW_Ref_O2 (SPAdes) (version 2) | ecosystem: Environmental > Terrestrial > Soil > Boreal... | reverse complement strand
GCTGGCCGGAAAGAGCGGCATCGGCCCCATCACTCATTTTGACCCCGCCGGATTTGATTGCCGCATCGCCGGAGAAGTCCGCGATTTCGATCCGCTGAATTGGATTGAAAAAAAAGAGCTGAAGAAAACCGGCCGCTTCATTCAACTGGCCATGGCCGCCGCCGAATTCGCCATGAACATGTCCGGTCTTGAAGTCACTCCTCAAATCGCTGACTCCACCGGCGTTTACATCGGCTCCGGCATAGGCGGGTTCGATGTGATCGAGCGCGAGCATTCGAAATATCTGGCAGGCGGCCCCGGCAAAATTTCTCCTTTCTTCATCCCCGCGTCGATCGTCAACCTTGCTTCAGGTCATGTCTCGATCCGCTACGGTGCGAAAGGCCCGAACTCCGCAACAGCCACGGCATGTTCCGCATCCGCCCACGCCATTGGCGACGCCTTTAAAATCATTCAACGTTCTGACGCAGACGTGATGATCGCCGGTGGCACCGAAGCCGCCATCACTCCCATGGGCGTCGGCGGATTCGCCGCCATGCGCGCCCTTTCCACGCGCAATGACGAGCCACAGCGCGCCAGCCGCCCGTTCGACGCCGAACGCGACGGTTTCGTAGTGGGCGAAGGCGCCGGAGTTCTAATCCTTGAATCGCTCGATTTCGCGCAGAAACGCGGCGCAAAAATCATCGCCGAAATTGTGGGCTACGGCATGTCCGGCGACGCCTACCACATCACGCAACCGGCCGAAGGTGGCGACGGCGGCTATCGCGTGGCCATGGCTGCTATCAAAGACGCAAAAATCACGCCCAACGATGTGAGCTACGTCAACGCGCACGGCACCTCCACTCCCATCGGTGACGCCATCGAAACCGCCGCGCTAAAGCGTGTCTTCGGCGAGCGCGCAAAAAAAGTTCCCATCAGTTCGACGAAATCCATGACCGGCCATTTGTTGGGCGGCGCGGGCGGCTTAGAAGCTGGTATCAGCGTTCTCGCGTTGCGCGACCAAATTTTGCCGCCCACCGCGAATTACGAAAATCCCGATCCAGCGTGTGATCTCGATTACATTCCGAATCACTCGCGGAAGGCCGAAGTCCACTACGCGCTCTCAAATTCGTTCGGCTTCGGCGGCACAAACGCGTCCCTAATCTTCAAACTGTGGGATGGTCGCTGATGCCTGCTTTTGGAGTACGGCGGCTCGCCGCCGCTTTGCGTTTGCAAGTTGTCTCCGTGCTCGACAAGCGCCGCGCGGCCGGATAACTGCAGTATATGTAGCTCAGGTCTTTAGACCTGAGGCCTTTTAAGGTTTTAGGCTTTGAGTTCGCGGTTACGTTGCGACGTGCACAGACGCCGTGCAGTGCGAATCTGATTTGAATTTGTAGCGGCCGCCTTCAGGCGGGCGTTTTGTTTCTTGTACTGGCGGCAAGAATCTTTGTGGGTCGTGGCTTTAGCCACGACATAAATACCGCGAAGTGAGATCGGCTTCAGCCGCTGAAGTTCCGATTTACAACATCAGCAGGAGGCATTTTGAAAATTGGAGTCTGCGTTAAACAAGTTCCCGCGAAGGACGCGCCGCTAGCCATCGTCGACGGCGGCGCATGGATTCGCGAATCCGACATCGGCTTTGAAACCAACGAACCCGACAGTTTCGCGCTCGAAGAATCCCTGCGCCTGAAAGAAAAACACGGCGGCGAAGTGGTAGCCATCTCCATGGGTCCCGAGCGCGCCAAACAAACCATCAAAGAAGCCCTCGCAAAAGGCGCCGACCGCGGCATCCACATCGCCGACGATCAGTTTTACAAGCTCGACCCGCTAGCCTCCGCGCGTTCCATCGCCGCCGCAATCAAAGACGAAAAATTCGACCTCCTGATGACTGGCTTGCAGAGCGACGATCAAGGCTTCGGCCAAACTGGCGTTCTGCTCGCCGAATTACTTGGCCTCCCACACGCGACGATCATCATGCACATCGACATCGTGGAAGGTCACATGAAGCTCAAGCGCGAGCTCGAAGCGGGCTGGTTCCAATGGGTCGAGCTGCCGTTGCCCGCGGTGCTCTCCATCCAGTCCGGCATCAACAAACCGCGTTACGCCACGCTGAAAGGCATCATGGCCGCCAAGAAAAAGGAAATCGTCACGGTAAGTCGCGCGTCGCTAGGCATAGCCGATGCCCCCACGCAGCGCATCGAGAAGATTTACATCCCGCAAAAAACCAAAAAGACCGAATTCATCACCGGCCAACCAAAAGAAGTAGCCGCAAAGCTGATCGAAAAACTAAAGCACGAAGCGCGGGTCCTGTAGATGCATGGCGTCGTCGTCGTTGATTTTGTAGCGGCCGCCTTTAGGCGGGCGACTTTGAGTTCTTTGGAGTCCGTGTAGCCCGCCTCTTTAGAGCCAAGGATCTGCCTTGGAACGGGTCTTTAGATGTGGCGAGGCAAAAAGGAACCATGAAAATTCTTCTCATCACTGAGCAGCGCGAAGGCAAGTGGAACAAAGTCAGCTTTGAAACTCTCGCCGCCGCCCAGCAGATCGTGCAGCAGACAAAAGGTTCCCTCACCGCCGTAGTCATCGGCAAAGGTGTCGCGCCTCTAGCTGACGAAATTGCCGCCTTCCAACTCGACGAAGTGCTCCTCATCGAACACGACCTGCTCGAAAAATACACGCCCGACGGATTCTCGCTCGCTCTCCGCCAGGTAATCCAATCCGCGAAGCCGGACCTGGTCCTGCTTCCGCACACCTACCAAGTGCGCGATTTCGCTCCCAAACTCGCCGCCTCGCTCGGAAAAGGAATGATCGGCGACTGCATTCACTATCGTTACGAAAACGGCAAATTAATTTTCGTCCGCCAAATGTTTCAAGGCCGCACCAACGCCGATGTAGTTTTCGCCGGCGACGCTCCCTGGATCGCAACCTTCCAAGCCAGCGCCTTCCGCGCGGATCTCGCCACCAAACACGCCAGCGGTAAAGCCCCTATAAAATCCACCGCAGTAGATTTGAAGCCTGAACAAATCCGCACCAAGCCACTCGAGCTTTTCCGCGAAGCAAAACAAGCCGTCGATCTCACGCAAGCGCCGATCCTTATCTCCATCGGCCGCGGCATCAAAGCTCCCGAAAATATCCCCATGGTTGAAAAGTTGGCCAAACTTCTCGGCGGCGAAATTTGCGCCTCGCGCCCCATTTGCGACGAAGGCTGGCTCCCCATGGACCGGCAGATCGGCAGCTCCGGACAAACTGTCGCGCCCAAGCTCTACCTCGCGCTCGGCATCAGTGGCGCGATTCAACACGTAGTCGGGATGAAAGGCTCGCGCACCGTCGCCGCCATCAACAAAGACCAAAACGCTCCTATCTTCGAAGTAGCCGACTACGGCATCGTCGGCGATCTTTTCGAAGTAGTCCCCGCCCTCATCGAGGAATTAGAAAAGGCTCACTGAGCCCGGCAACGCCGGTCGTCCGAAGAAGAACAACTCCGCGAGTCCGTCCCAGAATTTCCGTCAGCCGTAGATTTCCCGCCCTAATCCAGTGTCCGCTTTCGTCACATGCTCTCGCGCTAGCGGTCATTCCGCCGAATCCAAACTTCAATCTCATCTTCTACGCCGCTGAAAACATGCCATTTGCATAGCATTTCCCGTGGTACGCAACCTGCTAATCCCTTTAGCACTAATTGCGTCAACGCGAATCGTGCGGAAGGCGCACAAAGGGGTGATCGATCGATGCAAACCCTGCTGCAAGACCTGCGCTACGGCATCCGCATGCTGGCTAAGACCCCTGGCGTCGTCATACTGATTGTTCTCACCCTGTCGCTCGGCATCGGCGGCAGCACGCTGCTCTTCAACATGGTTCGCCAATGGGTGCTGAATCCGGTTTCGTTCCCGCACGCAGATCGGCTCGCTGTTGTCTGGGAAATCGACACCAAGAAAGGCTGGATCAACCAAGCCTCTACCCCGGACTATTCCGACTGGCGTGATCAGAATTCCGTCTTCGAAAACTTAGCCGCATGGAGCTCCACAAACTTCAATCTCACCGGAAAAGATCGACCGGAAAGAATTTTGGGCGCTCGTGTGAGTGCCAATTTCTTTCAAACGCTGGGCGCCCAACCGATCATGGGACGCTCGTTCAGCCCTCAGGAAGATCAAACCGGCAGCGGCAAGGTCGCCATTTTGAGCTACGGCCTTTGGCACGACCGCCTCAACGCTGATCCCAGCGAACTTGGGAAGACCATCACTCTGGATGGAGACTCCTACACCGTCATCGGCGTGATGGCCGACGATTTTCACTTCACCCTGATGGGGCGCGCCAATATCTGGGTTCCCCTCGCGCCGACTGACATGGAACGCGCAGACCGCGTGAACGGCTGGCTCGACGTTGTGGGCCGCCTAAAGCCCGATGTGCCGCTATCGCAAGCGCAAAAAGCCATGGATCCGATTGCGCTGCGCCTCGAGAAACTCTATCCCGCAAGCAACACCAACAGCGGAATCTTCTTGAACAGCCTGCGCCACGAAATCGGAAAACACACCGGCGATCAGGGCATTTATATGGGTTTCTGCATCGGCATCTGCATCCTGCTGATTTCTTGTGCCAACGTTGCCGGAATTCTCCTGGCCCGCGCTTTGGCCCGGCAGAAAGAAATGGCACTGCGAATTTCTCTGGGAGCTAGCCGCTGGCGCGTCGTGCGTCAGCTTCTCACAGAAAATATTTGGCTCTTCTTCATCTCCGCGTTTCTAGGAATCGTGCTGGCCAAGTGGGGCGGAGAAGGTATCACCAACCTCATTCCCTTCCAGAACCGCGGCTATCTCCCCAACTATGGCCGCCTTTACGTCGATTTCTTAACTCTGGCCTACTCCGTAGCCATCGCACTCTTCTCGGCCCTGGCTTTCGGATTGACGCCCGCACTGCACACCTCGAAACCTGATCTCACCGCCACCTTGAAAGATGCGGGCAGTTCGGCGTCGGTCAGTTTACGCGGCCGCCGCATGAGAAAAATTCTGATCGTCCTGGAAGTCTCCCTCGCTTTGACCTCTCTCGTGCCCGCCGGACTGATGATCGAGTGGTTGAAAAATATCTATAACGTGGACCTGGGCTTTCAGCCCGCGCATGTGCTGGTAGCTCAGATCGCTCTGCCGGAGAGCGCCTATGCCGATCCTCGCCAGATAGCCGGTTTTTATAATCGTTTGCTGGAGCGTGTTCAGGCTTTGCCGCAAGTGACCTCTAGCGGTGCGGGCCAATACGTTCCCTTTGGCTACAGTTACAACTCCACCGAAATGTTTTTCGAAGGCCGGCCGGCTCCGGAACCGGGTAATGTTCCGTCAACTGCTATTTCGGCTGTCACTCCCGGCTACTTTTCTGCACTCGGTCTGCAATTAAACAGAGGCCGCTTCGTCTCCGATCAGGACGGCGCAGACGCGCCCGCAACCATCGTGATTAATCAAGCGCTCGCCGACCGCTATTTCCCGCACCAGGACGCGCTCGGCCAAAGGATTCAGCTCGGCCGCGACAGCATGGTGCTCCGCACCGTCGTCGGTATCGTAAAAAATGTTCGCCTAACCACGAATTTCAACCGGCCGCCGTCGCCTGGAAGTTACATTCCCTTTTCACAGTCGCCAAGCCGTTCGATGACCATCCTGCTCCGGACTTCCGGCGACCCTCTCGCTCTCGCCACCGGACTTCGCCAGGCCGTTTCTTCGCTGGATAAAGATCAGCCCATCTCGCAGGTTGTTTCGCTCAGCCAATTAATCAGCGACCAAGAAGCCCCCTTCAGGATATTCACCCAGTTCACCGGCTTTTTTGGATTGCTGGCGCTTTTCCTGGCCGCGATTGGAATTTACGGAACCATGGCCTACATTGTGGAGGGCCGCACAAAAGAAATGGGCATTCGCCTGGCCCTGGGCGCTAGTCCGCGTGACGTGATGCAATTGGTTCTCGCGCACAGCGTCCGCCTCACATTTCTGGGCATGTTGTTCGGATTGGCTGGTGCGCTAGCGTTGTCCCAATTAATGGGGGGATTGCTCGCCGGTGTGACCGTAACTGACCCGCGTATTTATCTCGGCGCAGCCGTGGTGTTGGCCGTCGCGATCTTGCTCGCTAGCTACTTGCCGGCACGCCGCGCCATGCGCGTCAATCCCATGGTCGCCCTGCGTCACGAATGAAGGTAGCAAAGCTGCTCGGAACAAGTTCAGTACAATTCATGTAACAACGGAGGCCCTGGTGGGAACTCTACTGCAAGACATCCGCTACGCTCTGCGCGCCCTAAGAAAATCTCCCGGCTTCACCATAATTGCGGTACTCACCCTCGCGCTCGGCATCGGCGCCAACACCGCGCTGTTCTCTGTAGTGGACGCCGTGCTGCTCCGTCCACTGCAGTTCAAAAATGCTTCCAGACTCGTGTGGGGCTGGGGCAATTGTCCCCTCTGCGAGCACGGAGCCGTTTCGCCCTCTGATTTCTTGGACTATCGTGCACAGAACCAGTCCTTTGAACACTACGGCGCTAGGTCCGTGGGAGATTCGCTTTTCAATCTCACTGGCACCGATAAACCCGTCCAGATCAACGGCTCCATGATAACGGCAGGCTACTTCGACGCCCTTGGCATTCAACCGCGCTACGGCCGCGTGTTTACTCTAGCTGATGAAAAAACGTCGGATCCTGAGGTGGTAATTCTCAGCCAGCATTTGTGGCAGGACCGCTTTGGCGGGAATCCAAATGTCATCGGCCAATCGATCGCTCTCGACGGCAAGACGCGTACCATTGTCGGCGTTCTCGCCAACGACATACCCGTCCTTACCCAAGCCGATCTCTGGTTTCCCGCGCCTTTCGAAAATGCCGGGATGCACAGCCGCCGCTCCCATTTTCTGCGGCCCATCGGTCTTCTTAAGTCCGGCGTTACCATTTCGCAAGCGCAGGCCGAGCTCGACACTATCGCCGCTCGCCTCGCAACACAATTTCCCGAAACGAACAAAGGCTGGAGCCAAAAACTCGAGCCTCTTCACAGTGTCGTCGTCGGCAATGTGCGGCCCGCGTTCCTGGTACTGATCGGTGCCGTCGCTCTCGTCCTCTTGATTGCTTGCGCCAACATCGCCAGCCTGATTCTCGCTCGCAACACCGTTCGCCGGCGCGAGCTTGCCATCCGAACCGCGTTGGGCGCCGGGCGATTCCGTCTGGTCCGCCAACTGTTGACGGAAAGTATGATCCTCGCTTTGCTGGGAGGCGTCGCCGGAATTTTTGTGGCCACCGCCGGCGTGGAACTCCTGAAACAACTCGGCCCGCAGAGCCTTCCGCGCCTCGAAGAAGCAAATGTGAACGGCGTAGTCCTAGCATTCACCTTCGTGGTGGCGATTTTCACCGGACTTTTGTTTGGCCTGGGGCCTGCCCTGAAAGCGAGTCGTCGCGATTTGACGCAAGGTTTGAAAGAAGGTGGCAGTTCAGGTGGTTCGCGCGCAAAGCATCGCGCACACAATACTCTGGTCGTCGCGGAGGTAGCCCTTTCGCTCGTCGTTTTGATCGCCTCCGGCCTCCTGCTCAATAGTTTCTGGCGTTTGATGCGCGCTCCTCTCGGATTTGATCCCGCGAACGTCCTCAGCACCGAAGTGTCGCTGCTCTCTCCCAGATATGACGACCGTCAACGGCGCGAATCATTTTTCCGCGATCTTCAGGAACGTATCCAATCTGCCCCTGGCGCCGCAGCCGCCGGATTCATCTCGGAATTGCCGCTGAGCGGTGACGGCAACGACACCTTTTTCACCATCACCGAGCATCCGCCCGCGAACCCGAACGACAATGCGGACGAAGACTTCCGCGTCATCGATGGTGATTATTTCGGAGCTATGCGCATTCCGCTCTTGGCCGGGCGCATCTTCGAGCGTCAAGACGTGTCCGAAGACCGTCAAGTCATCGTCGTCAACGAGCCGTTCGCCCAGAAGTACTTTCCCCACGAGAGCGCCATCGGCAAGCACCTGAAATTATTTGAAGGCAAACCGCAATTCGCCACTCGCGAGATCGTAGGAATCGTCGGAGGCAACAAGTCCTTCGCATTGGAGGAATCTCTTCGCCCGGAAATGTTTATCCCCGACTCCCATATGAGAATGAGCGTGGTCGTGCGCGGTGCTGGTGATCCGGCCATGCTTGCGGCTGCCGTGCGCCAAGCCCTCCGCCAGATCGATCCGGACCAGGCCACCTCCACTTTCCGCACCATGTCGGACGTGGTATCGAGCTCCGCAGCGAATGACCGCTTCAACACGCTCTTGCTCGGCGCCTTCGCCGCCATTGCGTTACTGCTTACGGCCGCAGGAATCTTCGGCGTTCTGTCTTATCTGGTCACACAACGCACGCGGGAAATCGGCTTGCGAATGGCGCTCGGCGCGCAACCAACAGATGTCCTTCGCGTGATCGTGGGCCATGGCCTGCGCCTCGTTCTGCTGGGCTTGTTCATCGGAGTCGCTGGAGCATTCGTAGTCACACGTTGGATGTCCAGCGTGCTATTCGGTGTAACGCCGACCGATCCGCTCACGTTTACCGTCGTGGCCTTGATGCTTGGCAGTGTCGCGCTTCTTGCGTCGTACATTCCCGCACGCCGCGCCATGCGCGTAGACCCCATGGTCGCCCTGCGCTACGAATAACGCGAGATCGGCTTATCAAAATAGTTTTGCAAGAATTACGCAGCAAAATTAGTGGAGGGTTTCATGCAAACTCTGCTGCAAGACTTGCGCTATGCGGTTCGCGTGCTGTCGAAATCGCCGGCTTTTACAATCGTCGCAATCCTAACTCTCGCGCTCGGAATTGGCGCCAACACCTCGATGTTTTCAATCGTCAATTCCGTGTTGCTTCGCCCTCTCGCGTATCCCGGCTCAGACCGTCTCGTTCGTCTGTATACCTACGACGCTCACCGGGACGCCGAGGACATGACCTTTGGCGAACTTGTGGACCTGCAGGCTCGCAGTCGCAGTTTCGATGCCCTTGCTTCTACCTGGCAAAATGACGCAAACTTGCTCGATCGCAACGGCCCGGAAAAAATTCGGTCTGCGTTCGCGACTTCCAATCTATTTCCTATTCTTGGCATTCGCGCCACCCTGGGGCGCTTGTTCCGTTCCGCGGATGATCGCATCGGATTTGAGCCCGTTGCGCTTTTGAGTTACGGTTTTTGGCAGCGGCGTTACGGCGGCGATCCCTCCATTATTGGAACATCCATCGCTGTCGATGACGCAGCCTATACCGTCATCGGCGTTTTGCCGCGCGGCTTTCGCTATCCCGGCGCTACAGACGTATGGCTGCCTATGGGCGCTGGTGAAAAATACTTGATCGCATTCCACGACAATCGCCGGATTCGCGCCATGGAAACGCTCGCAAGATTACAGCCCGGAATCTCGCTTCAGAAGGCAGGCGCTGACGTAAGTCGAGTGATGGACCAGCTTGCGCATGAATATCCTGATACGGACCAGGGTTGGCAAGCTCGTCTTCGGCTTCTTCAAGACGACACCGTTGGAAATTCGCGTCGAGGCCTGCTCATCTTGATGGGCGCCGCCGGTCTCGTGCTGCTTGTCGCTTGTGCCAACTTGGCCGGCCTGTTGTTGGCGCGTTCCGCCGGTCGCGCCAAGGAATTTGCGATACGCGGCGCTCTGGGTGGCTCACGCTGGAGGCTTGTGCGGCAGATGTTGAGCGAAAGTTTGCTCCTCGGAGCCTTAGGAGGTGTTGCCGGCGCCCTCCTCGCATCTGCGAGCGAAAGTGCAATCCTCGCGATTGCTCCGCACGATCTCCCCCGCCTGGACGAAATCCGTTTGGACTGGCGAGTATTTGCGTTTGCGTTCGCAGTCTCTCTCATCACTTCCGTCGCATTCGGGCTCGCTCCCGCCATATCGGCCACCAAGATCAACCTGCAGAAGACGCTCAAGTCCGGAGGTCGGCCTTCCGATGGCGGCGGCAATCCACGTTTGCGGCAGTTGTTGATCGTTGGTGAGATTTCGATTGCCCTTATCCTTCTGGTCGGCTCCGCACTCTTGGCTCAGAGCTTTCTGCGATTGTTACAAGTGCGCCCCGGGTACAATCCCCAAAATGTGATCAGCGCCACCGTCGGCTTTCCCGATTCTTATCCCGGCGCTAAAGAACAGGTGCCTTTTGCTAAACGGGTAATCGCAAACTTGAAATCCGTTCCGGGAGTTACTGATGTGGCCGGCACTTCGCTGTTGCCGCTCGTAAATTTCAAACGGCAAAACGAGGCGGTTGTGTTGGACGGTGCGCTTGCCGACCGTACTCGCGAGCGCAATATGAACATCACTGTTGCCACGCCCGATTTCTTTTCTGCCATGCAGATCCCGCTCGTTGCCGGACGCATTTTCTCGGAAGCGGATGCCTCTTCGCGCTCCAGCGTTGCGGTTATCAGCGAAACGGCCGCACGCAGTTTCTGGCCCGGCCAAAATCCGCTCGGTAAACACTTGCGCTTCAATTGGACTGCGAAACAGGACCGCGAGGTTATCGGCGTCGTCGGCGATGTGAAACAAAACAGTCTGGCGGCCGCCAGCGAGCCCGAAATGTATTTGCCGTTTTACGATCTCGGTTATTCCTATCTCACCTTCGTGGCCCGCACGCAACAAAATCCGGCAGCGTTTGCGAAAATCCTGGCTGACGAAATTCACAAGGTCGACTCCACAATCGCAGTCTATGACGTGCAAACCCTTGACCAGTTGATCTCCAGTTCAATTGATCCCAATCGTTTCTATCTGCAGTTGATCGGCGGATTCGGCCTTGCGGCTCTTGCCCTCGCCGCCATCGGAATTTATGGCCTTATTTCGTTCAGCGTAGCGCAACGCACCCACGAGATGGGTATACGCTTGGCTTTGGGTGCTTTGCCGCGCCAGCTCGCGCGCATGATTCTCGGCCAGGGTTTGTGGCTTGCAACAATCGGCCTTGCGCTCGGTCTATTGGCCTCGCTGATTCTCGGACGCGTATTTTCCACGCTCCTTTTCGGCGTTCGCGCAACCGATCCCGTCACTCTTGTAATCGTTTCACTGGTTCTAACAGGTGTCGCACTGCTCGCCTGCTACGTTCCCGCGCGCCGCGCCATGCGCGTGGACCCGATAATCGCGTTACGCCACGAATGAGTGTGGTTACTCTTCCGAATTCGCCGTTCCAGAGGCGAACTTTAACCGCCTTGCATTCGTGCTATCTGGCAGGATCGAACATCCAGGAGATCGAAGATGGGAACACTGCTGCAAGACATTCGCTATAGCTTTCGAATGTTGGCCAAGAACCCGGGCTTCGCCGCCATCGCCATTCTTACGTTGGCCCTGGGTATCGGCGCGAACACTGCGTTATTTTCAGTAGTCAACGGAGTGCTGCTGAATCCGCTGGCGTATCCGAACTCCGAGCAGCTCGTCACCGTTTACGGAAAGACCCCCGGATTCGCTCGAGCGCCGATTTCCTACCTGAACTTTCTCGATTGGCAGCGCGCCACGCGGACGTTTTCGTCGATGGCCCTATACCGCAATGAGCCTTACAACCTAACCGGCATTGGCGAAGCGGAACTCGTCGGCGGCTCGATGATTTCCGCGGACTTTTTTCCGACGCTCGGCGTAACGCCCATTCTCGGCCGCAACTTCCGCACCGATGATGATCGTGCGGGAGCGGCTCCGGTCGTGATGCTGGGTGGAGGACTTTGGAAACGCAAATTCGGCTCTTCGCCGGATGTCATCGGGAAATCGATCGTCCTGAACGGCGCGTCGTACACCATTGTGGGCGTCGTTCCCCCAAGCTTCAACTTTTACGGCAGCGAGCGGGATCTTTACACTCCCGCCGGCCAGTGGACCGATCCGTCTTTTCTGGATCGCCGCATCGAGGTCAGCGCG
>Ga0209006_10005202_pt1 | contig 11815 bp, 6 predicted proteins | sample JacPin_JW_Ref_O2_FD_188567 | JGI IMG/M metagenome (GOLD analysis project Ga0209006, IMG submission 188567) | Forest soil microbial communities from Algoma, Ontario, Canada - Jack Pine, Ontario site 1_JW_Ref_O2 (SPAdes) (version 2) | ecosystem: Environmental > Terrestrial > Soil > Boreal... | reverse complement strand
GACATCAAAACGACCCCAGCTACAAGTTGTGGGACCCGAACTACGTGCTCTCGCTGGTCAAAGACCGTGATTGGCGGCTGGGCGCCTGCGCCGATACAGGGCATTGGGTCCGCTCCGGTCTTAAACCGGTGGATTGTTTGCGCATTCTCAAAGGACGGATTGTCTGCAGCCACCTCAAAGATCTGAACCAGATGGGACGCGGCGCTCATGACGTGCCTTTTGGCACCGGTGTCTCCGACATCGGCGGCATCCTGGACGAATTGAAGGCCCAAAACTTCCAAGGCAGTCTATCCATTGAATACGAGTACAACTGGGACACCTCGCTGCCGGAAGTAGCCCAGTGCATCGGCTTTGTTCGTGGCTATGGTGCAGCTAAAAATTGGTAAGCCAGGCCAGAAACTGGTTTGGCTTCCAATGGATTCCTCCTACTCCCCCTTCCTTTCGCGGGTCCCATTTAACTTGAGTTAATTCGTATGGGCGTATCGGCGCGGCTGGAACAGTATTGACCCCATGCCGTGCAGCCTCAGTTCACACCTTGCCCTTGGGAGGCCGAAAGCAAATGAGGTGCGAATATCAAGAACTGCTCCGTTTACCAAGGAGCATCAATTGGGCGCGTTCTGGTAGCCGCAAGAGCCTGGGATTTCGTCGGTGGGATAGGCAAAGGGAGGGGTCGTCGTGCCATCGGCAGTTGGATTGTAGTAGGCCTTGATATAGGAAGCATGCCCATCTACGAAGCTGACATTCGCGATGGCGTTATTGTAGGAAACATTCTTTGCGCCAGTCAGGCTGCTATGCCAGGAGTAGGCCCACGTAAAGCACCACTCGCCCATGAGCCAGGTGCGCGTCGGGTGTCGCACCTCAGGCAGTTTAATGTTGAGCAAGTTGTTGGTGCTGGGTGAGCTATTGTTGATGCCATTGTAGTTATAGCTGCCGTAGTCCAAATCCAGGTATGTATAAAGGGGATTGACCCAATAAGTGCTGACTCCCTTCCAACCCCGGTCCATGGGGCATTGGAAGAGGAAATCGTTGCTCGAGGACTGCTTGATTCCAACGTAGCCCTTCACCAACTCTTTGTACCACCACCAGATGCCCCCGGATCCCACTTCATCAAAAGGGTCAGACAACGGCGCTGTGTTCGGCCCTGGAGTGGTGTCGTGGCTATCCCCGCAATACATCACCATCGCCAGATTGATTTCTTTAAGATTGTTGAGGCATTTGGTTTGGACGGCGCTGGCCTTGGCCTTCGCCAACGCAGGCAGCAGCATGGCGGCGAGGATCGCGATGACGGCGATGACCACCAGCAATTCAATCAAAGTGAACGCCATTCTTCCGCCACGGCGGAGATTTTGTGTTCGCATATTCATTTTCATGACTTGGCCTCACTTGTACTCAAATCCTGGCCGGTAGTCAAGCACGGGTTGCCGCAGACTGAGGGAGTATGGAACCCATCTCATAAATCGGAGCGGGGCGCGCGGCGAGAGATGTGGCGCGGCGGCAAGACCGCCCGCAAATTCGGACAACCCGGATGTTGTTCTGTTTCCCTCGAACCGTGCTGTGATCCGGCGCGATCGAATTAGGCCTCGGCGGAGACTGAATTAACTAATAGCAGGCCACTTTGCGGGCAGTTTCGCCCTCCGATTTTCGATTTGACAGGTAGGGATGCCTCGCCGAGGCGTCCGCGGACGGCCCGGCGGTCCGTCCCCGCCAGCCGACGGATTTGTGCTTAAAAAACGCGTTTCCAGGAATCATCTTAATTTCCTCTGCCGCAGCGTCTTAGAGATCAAAACGGCGCATGATAGATTAGTACTGACAGAAAAAACAGCCCATTTTTAGGTCGTTTTGGCAGCAAAATCGATGTTTCGCGAAATAAAAAACGAGTTTGCTTTTCAGTTTTTGCGACTTTTCAGGATTTTTAGTGTTGCAAGCTGTTGCCGGGCAGCGGCTAACATCGACTCAGAGCCTCCAAAAAAAATCATACCAAAAAGCCTACGGTAGGTTTTTTGCCTTTCGCAAACTGGCGTAAAGTCGTCTCCATGATGAATTATAAAAACATCAGCGGGAAGCAGAAAAGACGGGAGAGACAGGATGACAGGAAAGACAGGATGAGATGCTTGTTAGGCGCGCACCTGGTATGCACCAGAAATCCTGTAGCCCGCACAGCGGGCCGCTTTCAATTTGTTCTGACTCATCCTGTTCATCCTGTCAAAAAAGTCCTTTCTAGAGAGGCAGTTGCAAGTTCGGGCCTCGACGGAGACGGAACAAGTTATAAACGGCCCACTTTGCGGGCTGTCTCCACCCACCGTGAAGATGCTTTGGCCGACATTCGCGGTTCCATGCGTAAGTCGTTGATTTGCAGGATAGGCCTTCTGCAAGTCGTTGATTTTCATGATTTTTCCAGCTTTTTCTCGCGCCTCATTATGGCGGCCTATCGCCGTTATGCTCGAGTTCCTGAAAGTTCTCAATCGCCTTACGCAAGTCGTTGATTTCCACGATAGTTTCCGATATTTCTACGATGAAGTTCGCGCAAAGCATTGAGATGCGATCTTGGGGCAGTCCCTCAGTTATTTCATGCTTGAATTCGCGCCAGCCATCTGCACCATGACCATCCAGAATGCCAAGCGCAACTGACCAACAGCCAAAACGAACTTACCTGCGGAGTGCCAAACGATGAAACTTCCACATGCCAAAAACTCGGAGTCGGCGCCTCAACGGTTACGTATCCGAGTCGCATCACCTCGTGCCGGGTTGCTTTCGCTGGTCTTGGCGGTGACCGCCATTGGAGTTTTGCCGGCGGCGGCCTGCACTTGTGTCCTGGTGACGCGCGGAGCATCGGTGGATGGCTCGGTCATGATCACCTACAATTGCGATGACGCGGGCGCTTTTGCCACGTTGGGTATCACCCCCGCCATGGATCACAAGCCAGGCGACGTGATTGTCATTGGTCCACATAATCCGGAGGACAAAAAACCGCGCGGCACCATTCCCGAGGTTCCGCACACTTACAAAGTCCTGAACGGATTGATGAACGAGTTTCAAGTGGCGATGGCCGAGAGTACTTTCGGCGGCCGGCCTGAATGCGAGAATCCCCAGGCGTTCATGGAATATCACCATCTGATGGTGTTGGGCTTGCAACGCGCACGCACCGCGCGTGAAGCCATTCAGGTGATGACCCAGTTGGTGGCCGACTACGGCTACGAGTCGGAAGGCGAATCCATTTCCATCGCCGATCCGCAAGAGGCTTGGATTCTTGAGATCGTCGGCAGTGGCCCTGGGGGCAAAGGCGGCGTCTGGGCCGCGGAACGAATTCCCGATGGCCAGGTCTCCTGCCACGCCAATCATCCTCGACTGGCCGAGATTCCCAGGAACGACCCCATCAACTGGCTCTTCTCGGACAATGTGGAAAGTTTCGCCGTGAGCAAGGGCTGGTACGATCCCAAATCCGGCCAGCCGTTTCGCTTCTGCGACGCCTACTGCCCGGCGACTCCGTTTTCGCGCAAGATTTGCGATTCCCGCGTATGGAGCATTTTGCGCCGTGCGGCGCCCTCGCTGAACCTCTCCGTCGATTATAATCGCTCCAAGCCTGGTTCGCAGCCGTACCCGGTCTCGGTCACGCCGGACAAGAAACTCGCGGTAGCCGACGTGTTCGGCCTGATCCGCGACCACTACGAAGGAACCGAGTTGGACATGACCAAAGGCATCGACGCCGGCCCGTTCGGATTGCCCCGGCGCTGGCGGCCATTGACGTTTAAAGTCGATGGTGTCGATTACTGCTGGGAACGACCTATTTCCACGCAGCAGACTGGCTTTTCCAGCGTGTCGCAATCGCGTTCATGGCTGCCGGACCCCGTTGGCGGGGTGCTGTGGTTCGGCATGGACGACACCTATACCACCTGCTATTCGCCATTTTATTGTAGTCTTGACAAAGTGCCGCCAAGTTTTGCGGCGGGAACCATCGAGAAATTCTCCTGGGACTCCGCGTGGTGGGTTTTCAACATGACCGCGAACTACACCTACACGAAATATTCCTACATGGTGCCCGAAGTTCAAGCGGTGCAGAAGGACGTTGAGTCAAATCTGCTGGCCCTCCAGCCTGCGGTCGAGAAAACCGCGGTCGAGTTGGCGGGCACTGATACGAATCTGGCCACCCGTTTCTTGACAGACTACTCGGTCACGCACGCTGAGTCCACGGTCAATCGCTGGCGGACATTGGCCGAGCACTTGATTACGAAATACAACGATGGCTACGTCCGCACTGATGATGGCAAGTATCCGGATGTCGGCTACCCGGAGGAGTGGTTGCATCGCGTCCTCCGCGAGCGTCCAGATGCTTTCCGTTTGCCTGTGGAAAAACCGGCCGAAAAGCCTGCGCCTTAGAGTCTGCACTCTTTGCCATTGCGGCTGTCATGACTATTTCTCAGCGATGGGCAGCAGCGCGGCCAGTTTATATTCTCCTGACGGTGAGTTCTTGTTGACGCGTATCTTCTGAGGAATGCCCGGCAACAAGTCGAAGTAATTGTCGCCAAGAATTTGATCGCCCCCGTCATCCAGATGGACGGCGTGGCAATAGACGGGACTGGCCACTTCGAGTGTTCCGTTCGCACCAAGCTTCGAGGCAAAGTCAGGTTTGGCCAGCGCCAACTCGCGCTGCGGAGCAAGGAGCCAGATGGACTGGTCATCCTCCATAGCCTTCCCGCGCATGACGGCTGCGTATAGCCATTGGCTGGGATTTCGTTCCGCCGCCGGGGGAATGGGCGTGCTGGCGACTTCGATCATACCGTCGGCCGGTATGGTCACGGACGCTTCCTTTAATTCGCGAGCCGAACCGTCCAGCCGAAACCAGCCGTAACGAACGACGGCCTTGTGCGATTGAAGGGTATCGTTGACAACGCGAGTGACGAGTTGGTGGTCGCGCGCGCGGACAATCACTTTGACAGGCGCGCATGAGCGTTTGACGGCGTAATAGGCGGCCTTGGGGCGCAGGTAATGGTCCACCACCGCCCAGCCCATTTCGCCCCAGCAATCGTTGTAGGACCACATCAGGGCGCCCTCGCATTCCGCCTTCGAATCCAGTTTGCGAAAACGAAAAGCGTCCATGGCCGCGCCGTGCATGATGGCCTGAACCATTTGTCCGTACATAATATATTGGGCGAGGGACAACCGATCCGGTTCGCCGTAATGATAGCGGATGCCTTTCGCAACCCAGCCTCCCTCGATGACGTTGGAATGAATTTTCCAGGGAAGGCTCTCGCGGTTGCGATCCTCCGGTTTCAAAAACTCGTTGACTGACTCCAGGTCACAGGGCGCGATGATGCCGTACTCGCTGACGAACGGGGAGCGGCAGAGGTCCATCGACTCCGGACGCACTCGACTGACATCGTCGCTCATCAACAATCCCCACCAATGGCAATCGCCGGCTGTTTCGCTATTGGCGGTGGCACCGCCGACGGGGCTTCCGGGAATATACGGGCGGCACGGGTCCGAGCCGTGGCAAATGTCCGGGATGATTTCGCGCCAAATGCGAAGCCCGCCGATTTCGTCCGGACGTGGAGAGCGATTTCCGATCATAGTGAGACACTCGTTGTTGCCACACCACAGCGCGAGCGAAGGGTGCCAGTGCAGCCGATCCACCAACGTCTCGGTCTCCTGTTGGGCCAGGCCCATGAAATCAGCGTCCCCCGGATAGGTGCTGCAGGCAAAAGTGAAATCTTGCCACACCAGAATGCCGGCGCGGTCGCAGGCGTCATAAAAAGCATCGCCCGGATAGGTGCCGGCGCCGTTGACGCGGAACATGGTGAAGTGAGCTTCTTTGGCGTCAGCGACCAATTGTTCATAGCGCGCCGGTTCGATGCGCGCCGCGATCAAATCCGGCGGCGCCCAATTGCCGCCCTTGCAAAAAACATCACGTCCGTTGACCTTGAAGCAGAAGCGATTGCCGCCCGGCAGACGCGAACGGTCCAATTCGATGCTGCGCAAGCCGATAGTCTGCACGCGCCGATCCGTTTCTACGTTGCCGCAGAGAACGCGCGCAGTCAGGTGATAGAGCGGCTGAGCACCCATGCCGTTGGGCCACCAAAGCTGAGGATGTGGAATGACGATGCGGCACTGGATTGCATTGTGGCCGACATCCAGGTTGGGCTGCCAGCGTTGCACCATTCGTTCGCCTTCGGGCGGGTCCACAGTCAATTCCAGAACGCAATTGCGCTCAGCCCGTAGATTCAAATTGTCCAACGTGACCTCACCTTCCAGCGAGACGTCGTGGTCGTGGATGACCGTGTCCATGCGGACTTGGCGGAGGACAACCTTGTCGTGGCCTTCCAAGCGAACGCCCCGCCATAGGCCGATGTTGGGGAGAGGATCACACCAATCCCAGCCGTATATGAAAGGAGGTTTGCGCACTGATTGCCGGTGTGGCGTATCCCGGACAGAGTAAAGTCCGCCCGCAGCCTTTGCGTCCCAACTACCCGGAGCGAACAACTCCGTCCCACTTGTCACGCGCACGACGAGTTGATTCGTGCCCACGCGCAAGTGGCCTTTGACATCAAATGCGAAGGAGGACATCGCGTCCTTGGAGGAACCAACCGGGACACCGTTAAGAAAAATCTGCGAACAAAGGTCGATGCCTTCGAAGACCAGCGTCTGATGGTCTTGCGCCAAGAAACCAGGTGGCGCGACAAATTCCCGCGCGTACCACCAGGAGCTGCGTTCCGGCCAGCGGCACCGCGTGCGCGCGTTGTCGCCGATGTCTGGATCTTCCATGCGTCCCGCGCGCATCAGGTCAAGGTGAACTTCTCCCGGCACGCGCGCGGGAATGCGCTCGGCATTTGTTGTCGTGAATAAATTGTAGTTGGCGTTCAGCGGCAGTGGCGTGAGCGTCCAGTCGCCGTTCAAGGACAGCGTGCTGAAACCTGCCTGAGGTTGCGCGCCCTTTTCTACTTCCACCTCCACTTCGGCAAAGGATATGGCGTCGCCATCATACGAACCTCCATTCAATCCTGGGTAACCCGTTAGCTCCGTGTCGAAGCTTTTCCAAGTTACCATCCAGTCGGCCGGCTCCTTTTCGCCATCCTGCCAGGCTTTGCCTTTCATCTCGCCCGCTGTCTTCCACAGCTTCATCCAATACCATTTCCCAGATTCGCAGGCAAAATCACAACTCTCACCCCAAACTACGTAGTCGTGCATGAATTGGAGCTTACCATCATGGAACACAAGATTCAGCCCATAACCGTTTTCTGGATTGGAGCAGACAGAAATTCCGGCACGTGATTTTGGGTCTCGGGTCACGCCATCCATGCGGAGCTTGGCTGTCATCACCACATCCGTTGAGTCTTCGTCTTCGTTGCCGACCATCAGAATTGCTTTTTTCGGGTCAGTGGGTCCTGAGTCCGTTTGCTCTAATCGTCCATCTTTGACCCCCCACTCTCCTCCGACGAATTTCCATTCCTTGGCCAGCTTGTTCTGGAAGGCGCCGGAAAAGATTTGCCTGCGCTGGGCCGAGGCCGTGGCGACGACGGAGAAAAGCAGGACCGCCAGCAAAAGGGTACGAAATGTCACGTTAATGGTCTCAGGTCAAAATGTCGTTGACGACCTGGCCGGCAACATCGGTGAGTCGATATTGCCGGCCCTGGAAACGATAGGTCAACCGTTCATGATTAAGGCCGAGGCAAGCGAGGATGGTGGCTTGCAGGTCAAGAATATGCACGGGGTTTTCCACAATGTTAAAGGAGAAATCGTCCGTCTTGCCGTAAGTCACGCCAGGCTTAACGCCGCCCCCGGCCATCCAGACTGAAAAGGCGCGGCCATGGTGGTCGCGGCCATAATCCTCCTTGGTCAGACGGCCCTGGCAGTAAACCGTCCGTCCGAATTCCCCGCCCCAAATCACCAGCGTGTCTTCGAGCAGTCCGCGTTGTTTCAAGTCCATCACCAAAGCGGCGGAAGCTTGATCGACGTCTTGCGTGAGAACCTTGATTCGGTCCGGCAAGTTGCCGTGATGGTCCCAGCCTCGATGATAAAGCTGGATGAACCGGACACCGCGCTCGGCCATGCGCCGCGCCTGCAGGCAATTGGCGGCAAAGGAACCCGGTTGACGGGAGGATTCGCCGTAAAGTTTGAAAGTGGATTCCGGCTCCTTAGAAATATCCATTAACTCCGGCATGGAAGTCTGCATGCGATAGGCCATTTCATACTGGGCGATCCTGGTTTCGATTTCGGGATCCTGGGCCTGCGCGAAAGTTTGTTTGTTTAACTCATCCAACGCGTCAAGCCATTGTCGGCGACCGGCGCGATCCAAGCCCGTTGGATTATTCAGAAACAGGACTGGCTCGACGCCGCCGCGCAATTGCACGCCTTGAAATCGGCTGGGCAAAAAACCGCTGCCCCAGAGGCGCGACAACAAGCCTTGATCCGGAGAGCCCGTACTGGGCACGGAAATCAGCACGACGAAGGAGGGCAGATTCTCATTTTCCGATCCCAAGCCGTAATCCACCCATGCGCCCATGCTGGGCCGTCCGGGTTGCTGACTGCCGCTCTGCACGAACGTAATGGCGGGATCATGATTAATCGCCTCGGTGTGCATGGAGTTAATCAGGAAAATCTCATCGGCGATCTCTTGGGTGTGCGGCAGCAGATTGCCCAATTTCATGCCGCTCCGGCCGCACTGCTTGAATCCGAATTGGCTTGGAGCAATCGGCAAGCGGGCTTGGCCGGAAACCATGCCGGTGATACGCTGGCCCATGCGCACGGAGTCGGGCAAGTCATCGTTGAATTTTCCCGTCAGATCGGGCTTGGGATCGAAGAGCTCAATTTGGGACGGGCCTCCCGCTTGAAACAAAAAAATCACCCGCTTGGCGCGCGGCGCAAAATCAGCGCCGGTGGGCCGCAAGGCCGCGCCTTCAGCATTGCCACCAAGCAATCGGCCCAAGGCGAGCGCACCCAAACCTAGAGTGGAACGTCTGAGAAAACTGCGGCGATTCAGAATAATAGGTGCTTGCATGGCTTAATCACGGGTGATGGTTTCGTCGAGATTCAAAATCAGACTGGCCACATTCGCATACGCCGCCAGATCGACCGGATCGAGCGCTGCGTTCGGTTTGGACGCGCCCACCGCAACGAACGCTTGGGCGGCCGTGGGATCATCGCGATGCGCGGCCAGGCGTTTTTCCAGAAGCGTGGTTAGCAATTGCACCTCGTCCGCCCGCGGCGTTCGAGCTGTGACAAGTTCGAAGGCAAAATCAAGGCGCTGGACGGGAGTAGTCCCGCCTTCCAACAACATGCGCTCCGCAAGTTTGCGCGCCGCTTCAAGCTGGACGGGATCATTCATCAACTCCAGGGCTTGCAACGGCGTGTCGGTTTTGGAGCGTTGCACCACGCACACTTCGCGGTCGGGCACGTCGAAAATGGACAATGTCGGATAGGGCACGGTTCGCTTCCAAAAAGTGTAGAGGCTGCGGCGATAAAGGTCATTGCCCTGGGATTCGGTGTAGGTAGTTCCCGGATAATCCGCCGCTACCACGATGCCCTTGTAGAGGTTTGTCGGCTGATATGGATAAACGGGCGGGCCGCCGAGTTTGTCATATAGAAGTCCGCTGACGAATAACGCTTGATCACGCACCATCTCCGCCGTCAGACGCTGCCGGGGACCGCGCGCCAGCAACAGGTTGTCCGGGTCGCGCTCGTTCAGATCAGGTGAAGAATCGGACGTCTGGGCGTAAGTGGCCGACGTAACCATGAGCCGAATCAGTTCTTTCACGTTCCAGCCACTGTCAACAAAGTGCGTAGCCAGCCAATCCAGCAGTTCAGGATGCACAGGGTAATCGCCTTGATACCCAAAATCGCCGGCACTCTTGACGATTCCGTTGCCAAAAATGCTCTGCCAAAAGCGGTTGACCACGACGCGGGCGGTCAAAGGATTGCGAGGATCGGTCAGCCATCGCGCCAATCCCAGGCGATTGCGCGGCGCCGAAGCGGGAAACGGGAACAAAAATTCCGGCACGTCGGGCTGGACTTCGTCACGAGGCTGATCGTATTGACCACGGAAAAGAAGATGGGTGGAGCGTCCATTCGGAAGTTCACGCATGACCATAGTGTCGGGCAGTTCGCCACTCAGCTTTAACAGCGCGGATCGCGCCTCGCGCTCCTTTGCGGCCTCGCGCGCGAATTGGACATTGTTGGTTTCCATCCAAGCACGATGCAACCGGTCATTCTGGTCTTCGTGGCGCGTGGTGGGCGAGGTCGCGGCGTCGAAGCGCAGCATCTCGCTTCGCCATCGCGCGGCTGAGTCGTCGAGATGCGTTGTATCCGTCCAAATCTCAATTCCAGCCAAAGCGCCGGCAAACCGGCTGGCGCCCTTTTCATTCGAAGTCCCAATTTGGGCCGGGCCTGAAAGGCCGACTCCAGAAGTTAAGTCGTCACGAATGATCTCGGAAAAACATTCCCGGCCATTCAAAAACACCCGCAGGCCCGCCGCCTTGGCGGAACCGTTCCAAGCCACCGCCACCCGCTGCCATTCACCCAGTGGCAACGTTTCGCGCGTCACTATATTGGCCGAGTAGCCGGGCCAGCGAACCACGCTTCGCACTTCAATTGCACCGGCAGCGGTCTCAAGAATTTGAACCCCTCTTCCGTAATCACCTGACGACTCTGGGACCGCAAAGGACGCGGTTGAAAACAAAGGAGCTGGTTCGGCCCGGTCGCGACGAACCCACGCGGCAAACACCCAGCCCTGGCCGGAGTGACTCGGCAAATCCTGCGTTTTCAAATCGCCTTGTCCATCGAACACCAGAGCCGGCTCTCCGAGAGGGCCTGGGGCAGAAGTCAGCTTCCTATCGATTTGGAAGGGCTGTCCGCCTGCGGCGTTGGTGATGGTTTTGAGCGACGGATCCCACGAGCGCAGATCGAGGCAAACAACCTGGTTGGAGGCGGGGATGGCGTTGGTCGGCACAGGCGTTTGAAAAACTCTGTCATATTTGACGTTGCGCCACTTCCGCTTCGTCAAAGAATCTTGCATTCTTTGGTGAGCGGTCTCGATTTGGAGCCGCAACGCCTCGATTTCCCGTTGCTGTTCGTCCGTGGGTGCTTGGATAATTGGAGCCGCATTGGCCACGCGACCATCCTCGCCCGCTTCATCGATGCTGTTAAAGAAGGCAAAAAATTTGTAATAGTCACGCTGGGTGACGGGATCAAATTTGTGGTCGTGACAACGGGCGCACTCCACGGTCAATCCCATCCACGCCATGGAAGTAGTCCGGACGCGGTCGTTCACGTAGGAGACACGATATTCTTCGTCTATAATACCGCCTTCGGAATTGATCCCGTGATTGCGGTTGAAGCCGGTGGCGATCTCCTGATTCAGCGTCGGGGATTGCTCCAAGTCGCCCGCCAGTTGATCGGTGATGAAGCGGTCGTAGGGCAAATTCTGGTTGAAGGCCTGCACCACCCAATCGCGCCAGCGCCACATGTTACGCATCGAGTCATTGTTAAATCCGTGCGTGTCCGCGTAGCGGGCCACATCGAGCCAATCTGATGCCATGCGTTCCCCGAAATGAGGACTTTTGAGCAATTCATCCACCGCAGCACCGAGGGGATCAGCGCGGGCGGACCAAACGGCCAACTGACCGGGCGTGGCCGGCAACCCTGTCAAATCCAAACTCACGCGCCGAAGCAAAGTCTGTTCTCTGGCGCGGGGCGAAGGCTGAAGCCCTTCCTGCTCTAGCCGCGCTAGAATGAAAGTGTCGATTTCGTTGCGGGGCCATGCCGTGTTCTTGACTGTCGGCAACGGCGGATGGTTTGGGGCCACAAACGACCAATGAGCCTCCCATTT
>Ga0209006_10005201_pt1 | contig 11815 bp, 10 predicted proteins | sample JacPin_JW_Ref_O2_FD_188567 | JGI IMG/M metagenome (GOLD analysis project Ga0209006, IMG submission 188567) | Forest soil microbial communities from Algoma, Ontario, Canada - Jack Pine, Ontario site 1_JW_Ref_O2 (SPAdes) (version 2) | ecosystem: Environmental > Terrestrial > Soil > Boreal... | reverse complement strand
AAGCCCGGGAAGAATGAATTTGTCCTTGGCATCGATTTCGGTAGCAGCGGCCAGTGTTTCGCCGGCCTGGGCGACCGCCTTGATCGTTCCGTCGGCGATGCCGAGGTCGGCGCGGGTGAGCCCGTCCGAACTGACGATGGTCCCGCCGCGCACGATCAGATCAAACATGCAACAACCAAAGTCCGTTTTGCGTGATGTCCGTCTATGCTCTGATCGAACGAATGGCGGCAAGGCGCCGGTGGTTCACGCCCCATTAGCCGCCTCAAGACCGCGCTTATATTTGTCGACCACCCAGGTGTTGAGCTGGGTTATGGCGTTCTCCAAGTAAGACAGTCGTCCAGGCGGCATGTAGCGCGAATGATACGCTTCCTGCAGGGCCGCCTGCGTCACTTGGTCCTGCATGATGATGACCTTCATATGTTCGAACTGCTCGTGGCGGATGCGATCGAACTCGGGCACCTCGGTTGCAGGTTTCGAGTAAAGATTGACCCGGCGCGAGTTCATGACGCCGGCCGACACCGGGCTGAGAAACGTTATGGTGACAAACGACGGCTGCAGCACGGCAACCACGCAGGGCATGATCGAAATAAACAGCACCCGGCCGCGCTGTTCTTCGCTCAACCCCTCGATTTCCGGCAGCCGCCGATTACCCGATTCCTCAAACAGATCGCCGGCCGTCTTTGCAAACCCGGTGGTGCGCATCACCTGGCCGTCGCCGATTTCGAAGTCGCGGAATTGAGTCAAATTCGAGGGCACGGCCTCATGGTAACCCTTGTGGACATAGGAGGTGTGATATGGCTCCAGCGCATTCTCGTGATGCAGCTTCCAATTCCACTTCAGCGATTCTTGCGGGAATACGTGGCCCGGAATCAATTTTTCCAACCCGTAGCCGGCGAACTCGCAGTCAAGCTTAGCCAAACTCGGAGCAAGCGGCGGCGGATCGTCGTGGAAGTTGAGGAATATCAGACCGTGAAAGATTTCGGACCTGATTTCCGGAAGGTGCATTTTGTCGCGCAACACGGAAACTGGAGTGGTCTCGCTCATCGATGGCGCTCCCAGGAGCCGACCGTCGAGCCCATAGGCCCAATTGTGATAGGGGCAAATGAGCCGGCTGCCGTTCATGCACCGACCGGGGTGCGGATTTTCCACGACGCCCCCGACTAGGGGATGGCCGCGATGCCGGCAAATGGCGGATAAGACGCGCACGTTAAGCTTTTCGTCGCGAACGACCACGACCGGCTCATTCAAGACGGTCAACGGCAAATAGTCGCCGACGTTCGGCACCTCGTTGACATGGGCTACGCACAGCCATTCCCGGGAAAATATGGCGTACTTCTCGAATGCCCAGAACTTCTCGCTGGTGTAGGTCTCCTGCGGAAGTAATTCTGCTTCCTTGACCGGTAGGACACTGAACCGCGTCCGTTCGACGATTTGGCGCGCGAATTGAAAATCTATCTCGTCCGCGGATGTTTGCGGCACTCGAGTCTCCTCGTCATCGGCAAGGATGCGTCTTCGCACTCCCGCCAAATCTCGTTTCAGCGACAAAGTTTAATATTTGCATTGCCCTGCCGCTATACGTAGCACCAAATGGTCAATGCCGGGCATGGCGTTGCTCTATGACCTTCGCAGGCTCGCAATTGGGCCATCCAACTGGTCTGGTTCTTGCTTCTAAGGCCTTGAAGCATAAGCCGATTGTTTCGATTCTCGCTGTCGGAGGCAGACTGCGATGGGCAAGTCTGATGTGATTTCCGAACCGAGCGTCACGTTTGCGCGCAACGTTGACTGGAATCTGTTCAAGGTGTTCCACGAAATTGCCCGGCGCGGCGGTATCGGCGCCGCGGCAAGGGCCTTGAACAAGAAGCAACCCAGCATCACCGCCGCGCTGCGGCGGCTCGAAGATCAAGTTGGCGCGACGCTCTGCACGAGGACGCCACGTGGGGTCGAGTTGACGGTGCACGGACATCAGCTGTTGGCCGCTTGTGAGAGCTTGCAGGCTTCGGTTCGAAATATTCCGCGAGCGATTTCCGCGGCCAGCGCGGAGGTTTCAGGCACGGTAACGCTGCGCGTGTTGTCGAACTTATACAACCTCGATGCGCTGACCGGCATTTTTGATGATTTTCACACCCGCTATCCCCGCATCGAGATCAGGCTGGACGTGGCGCCGTGGCGCGAAATTTTGAACTCTTTGAAGAAGGGCGAAATCGAACTTGCGATCGGATTTGCCGACGAACTTGACGACCGCTATCTGTTCATTCCGATCACCAAGCAGCCCCAACAGCTTTATTGCGGCCCAAAGCATCGATTCTTTGGACTGCCTGCTGTCTCGCCGACGCTTATGGAAGCCGAGCCTTTTGTCGTGACCCGCGACGAACCGCTCCCCTACATTCGCTATCGGGAGCGTTACGGTCTCGGCCGCCGCATCGGCGGCTTTGCAGACAGCCTGAATGAACGTATGTGGCTGATCCAGCTTGGCATGGGCATCGGTTTTCTTCCGAAGCCAATCGTTGAGAGTTCAAACTTCGCTTCGGTGCTGTGGCCGCTGCTGCCTGACGACGAAGCGCCGATATGCAGCGTCTATCTGATGGCGAATGGACATGCCGCGCGCAGCGCACCTGCGCAGCTCTTGCTGGATACCGCCCTGGCGCATCTGCAGGCGGGCCCCAAATGATTCTCCTTGTTTCTGCTATCGCCATCCCGCGATAGCGAGCGGGCGGCCTGTTGCGGCCGACAACACCCATAATAATGATAATTCATCTAACGGGAGAAGCGGCGGTGGATTTGGAACTGAACGACAGGCTCGCGATCGTCACCGGCGGTAGCCGGGGCATTGGGAGAGCGATTGCAACTGAGTTGGCCAAAGAAGGGGCCAAGGTTGTGATCGTCGCGCGAGATCTTGCGACTACCGAGACCGCCGCATCTGACATCGCGGTGAAAACCGGGCGGCCGGTTTACGCCTGCCGCGCCGATACCGGCAAGGATGACGACGTTCGCGCCGCCTTCTCACGGATTGTCGCCGAGCACGGCCGGATCGACGTTCTCGTGAATTGCGCCGCCCAACCGGCCGGCCAGCAGCCGGCGCCGAAGCTTGCAGGCATCACCGATGAGGTCTTCTGGGCCGACGTTAACGTCAAAGTTCTCGGATATTTGCGCTGCGCAAGGGAGGTCGCCCCGGTCATGCAGCGTCAGCGCTCCGGCCGCATCATTAATGTTTCGGGGCTGGCCGCACGGCAGACCGGGTCAATTGTCGGATCAATCCGCAATGTCAGTGTCGCGGCGCTGACGAAGAACTTGGCGGATGAACTTGGACCACACGGCATCAGCGTGACGTGCGTCCATCCCGGCTTCACCCGAACGGAAAAAACGCCGGACGCGCTCCGCTACAGGGCGTCGGTTGCGGGATTGTCCATTGAAGCAATCGAACAGCGCTTGGCCGAAGATACATCCATCCGACATATTGTGACGGCCGAAGAAGTGGCTTACGTCGTCGCGTTTCTTTCGTCGCCAAAGTCGACGGCCATTTCGGGCGATGCAATTGCGGTCGGTGGCGGCAAAGTTGGCTCAATATATTATTGAGAGCTGCTATTGAGAACTTCGGGTCTGATCGGGCTCCGGTTGTTACGGGTCGGAGGACAATTCGCCGAAATAAGCCTCGCGAATTTTCTTGTTTGAACGCAAATCATCTCCCGCAAGCACAATTCGTCCTGTTTCGAGTACGTATGCCCGGTTGGCCAACTTCAGAGCGGCATAGGCGTTTTGTTCGACCAGGAGGACGGTTACTCCAGCCTTTGCCAGCTCAGCAACAATAGCGAAGATTTCCTCGGCAATGAGGGGTGCAAGGCCGAGGGATGGTTCATCGAGGAGCAACAGCTTTGGATTCGCCATCAACGCGCGTCCGATGACAAGCATCTGCTGCTGGCCGCCCGACAGATTTCCGGCGAGGTGTTGCAGCCTTTCGGCAAGAGCAGGAAAGCGCGACAAGACCGCCTCAAGCTTCTCCCTCGATTCCGCTCGGTCGCGGTTGGCAAAGGTACCGAGAACGAGGTTCTCCCGAACGGAAAGCTCGCGCAGAACACCCCGACCTTCCGGCACGTAGGCGATGCCCATCCGCGCGATGCTGTGCGTGCGTAACGAGTCCAGCCTGCGGCCGTTATACTCGATCGTCCCGGCGTGGAGCGGCACGAGACGCATGATGGCACGCATCAGCGTGCTTTTTCCCGCCCCATTGGCCCCGATCAGCGTGACAATTTCGCCGGCTTCAACTCTCAGCGATACGTCGCTCAGGGCTTGGCTCTTGCCGTAACGGACGGATACGCCTTCCAGGCGCAGCAAGCTCATGCGCCCGACCTCGGAAAGAGCGACGCCACCGCAGGCTGAAATACGCGGTTAGAAGAAGATCTATTCATCGTGAAGCCGCGGATGAACCGACGCGCCGGCGGCGGAAGCGCATTCATGTGCCCGTCTGCAGGGCAGACTGCCTGTCGATGCCGGCGTCAAAGCTGCGCATCTGCGATCGCAAGAAACAAGGTCCATCGACGCAGTCTATGATGGTCATCGGTCTGACGGCGCTGTGGGTAGCAAGAGAGGCATGGTAAAAATACCATCAGCCGGTGTGCGCGGAGCTTTCGCGGAACTCTATAATCGGAGGTATCCATGGGATCAACGGCTGCAACTTCCGAACAGCTTGATACTCGCCCTCTTATCGGCAGCTTTGGAGTGGAAATCACCGGCATTGACGTTAGGACAGCCGATCGCGAAACCCTGAACGACCTCGCGACCGCCGTTGCGCATCACGGTGCCTTTGTGTTGCGCGGGCAGCGCTTGAATCCGGACGAGCAGGTGGATTTCACAAGCCTATTTGGCGAGCCGGCGGCCAACCCCCAGCTGGAATTCACCGTTCCAGACGAACCCAAGGTTTTCGTCATCTCGAACAAGGTCGTCGACGGCAAACCCATCGGCGACCCGGAAGCGGGCACTGCCTGGCATACCGACCTTAATTACGAGCGGCGGCCGGCGGCTTACACGTGCCTGCACGCGCTCGAGGTTCCACCCGAAGGTTCGGACACGCTCATTGCCGACACCTGCGCTGCATGGAATGCTTTGCCGCAGGAACGTCAGCGGCAAATCGACGGACTTAAGGTGCATCATAGTTATGCCAACCTTGCTGCACGGTCGAACAGGACTCTGACGGAAGAGGAAAGGCGCGAATACCCGGATGTGTTTCATCCGCTGGTTCGCAGGCACCCGGCCGACGGCCGTAAGGCGCTTTGGGGTCTCTCCACAACCACGCCGAATGGCATCGTTGATATGCCTAATCCAGCCGGCAAGGAGTTGATCCGGGAGCTAATGGAGTTCGCTACTCAGGACCAGTTCGTCTACCGCCATAAGTGGCAGGTCGGCGATATCCTGGTGTGGGACAATCGATGCACATTGCATCGCGGCACGCCGTTCGACAAAGGCAAATACATTCGCCTCGTCCATCGCACCTGGATAAGAGGCGAAGAGCCGGTCTAGAGGCAGGGCAGGCCACGCGCTGCGCGTTTCAGCAGTGTGTGCCCTTAGCGCGTCTGCTTCGCCAAGCTGATTTGAGTAGACTGAGGACCTTCCGATGCCTTCATCCGGGGACACTGTCCAGCTTTATGTCAATGCCGAGATACCTCCGCCGGACGGAATTGCCACTTTGGACGTCCATATCGATGGCTTCTCGGAATCGTGGTTCGTCGACGAAGCCGAGATGAATGCCGACAACGCGACTGCCGAGGGTGAAGCACTAAGTGCGGACAACGGGTCTATCTCTCGCGATCGAAGCGCTTCTTTTTCGACGAGGTCGAATATCACGTTGGGGCTGAAATGGCGCGGGAACAGGCGAATCACCTAGCTTAAGGAAGCTAAACTCAATGACGCTCCGGGAAACACCTGATCTAAGGTAACCACAGTCGGAGGTAAGTCATGTATCGAATGCTGCTTTTGATCGCGACGCTCATCATGGGCGTGCAGGCCGCCTATGCCGATGTGCGCATCGGCATACTCATGCCGCTGACCGGGGCGGGTTCTAGATATGGCCAGGAGCAACGCGTAGCGGTCGACATGTTCTTGGAAAAGTACAGCGACCTCGGCGGCGCCGCGGGCAAGCTTGTGCCGATGATTTACGATACGCGATGGAGCGGCACGGAGGCTATCAGCGTGACGCGCAAGCTCATCGATTCCGATAACGTCGCAGTCATCGTCGGACCGATGTCAAGCAGTGAAAGTGAAGTCGCTCTGCCGGTCGCCAACCGCATGGAAACGCCGATCATCACGCCGACGGCCGCGAAACCGGGAGTCGCGACCGCCAATCGCCCTTGGGCATTCGGCTTCGCTACAACCGCAGACAAGCTCGACGGCTCGCTCGTGAAAGTGTGGCTCGATAAACACCCGTCACCTATTAAAACCGTTGTCATTTTTGTCGATGCCAAAGATGCAGTTTCTAATAGCGAGTGCACGCGCGTTTTCCCGGCTGCCCTCGAGAAGCTTGGCGTCAAGATCCTCGACACGATTACATTCCAGACCGGAGATATCGATTTCTCCGCGCAGATCACTAAGGCGAGCGGCCTAAACCCGGACGGGGTCGTGCTGTGTGGGCTGTACACGGAATCCGCGCATGTCGTGAAGGAGATGCGCCGGCAAGGAATGACCCAACCGATCGTGGCGGGAATTGCGGTTATGAGCGACCGGTTCAACGCGCTCGCCGGTGCCGACGCCAACGGCATTATGAGCGTGACGGACTTTTTTGCCGGCGATCAAGATCCAACGATTGCTGCCTGGGCGCGGGAATATGAAACGCGCTTCAAAAATCCTCCCACCAATGTAGGCGCGCTGACGTACGACACACTTTATTTGACGCGGGAATGCATCCGCCAGCGTGGCGTCGCCGGAAATGACCTTGCAGCCGATCGCACCGCGATCCGCGATTGCTGGGCGCAATTGAAGGACGCAAAGGCGCCGTTGACCGGTGCCAACACTGTCAACCCGGACGGATACGCGGTTCGCAAATCGACGATCGTAGTAATCGACGGGGGCAAAATGGTCGCCATGCATTAGGGCAGTTTCGGCCGCCTGTGCTCGCCTCTTTTCAGCGCGTCAACGGCCCGACGCGCCCAGCGCCTTTAAACATCATGCGGACAGTCGCAAAAGCCGATCGCTTTTGGGAGCGTTGAAAATGGGTGCAAGGATGATGGGGGCGCGGGTCCAGCGTCTCGAAGACCCCCGTCTCCTGCGTGGCCAAGCAAGTTTTGTTGATGATTTGCGCCTTCCGGGTGTTTTGCACGCGGCCATAGTGCGCAGCTCTCACGCCCACGCTCGAATTCGCAAAATCGACCTGAGCGCGGTGCGCGCCGCACCAGGCGTGGTCGATGCTTTTTGCCTTGGCGATATTTGGCAGAACCCGCCGCCGATTCCAGTTGTGGTCGGCGTCCCGTCTCTGCTGCCCTGCGCACAATATCCACTGGCTCGCGAAGTAGTCAGGTATGTCGGAGAGCCGGTGGCTATCGTCGTGGCCTCGGATCGCGTCCATGCTGAAGACGCGCTCGACGTCGCCGAAGTAGAATATGACCCATTGCCCGGTTTAAGTGATGCCAATCAGGCACGCGCGGCAGGGGCGCCATTGCTGCACGGTACCGCGCCTGGAAATGTTGCGGCGCGCTGGACCCAGGCCTTCGGCGACGTGAAAGCGGCCTTCAAGGAAGCGGATCATGTGGTGCGCGATCGCCTTCGCATGCAGCGCTATACGGGCGTGCCGTTGGAAACTCGGGGCATCCTGGCGAGCCCGGATCCGGTTAGTGGCGAACTGACCATATGGGCATCGGGTCAATGGCCGCATACCGCGCGGCGCATCACCGCAGCCATGCTCGGCATGGAAGAACGGCGTATCAGATGCATCCTGCCCGACGTCGGCGGCGGTTTCGGCGTTAAGTGCGACATTTATCCTGAGGACATTCTGATTCCGCTTGCCGCTACGCGCCTCAATCGGCCGGTCAAATGGATCGAGGATCGCAGGGAACATTTCCTTGGAAGCGCGCATTCGCGCGAGATGACATTCGAGCTTGAACTGGCGCTCAAATCCGACGGCACGATCCTCGGTATACGTGGTTCTGTCGTCAGCGATCAGGGTGCCTATGTTCGCACCCTGGGTATCGTCAATGCTTCGCTGGTAATCACCGGTTTGCCCGGACCGTACAACATCAAAAACTATTCCGCGGAAGTGGTCTGCGCGCTGACGAACAAGAGCCCGTGCTCGACCTACCGCGGTGCCGGCGCCCCCGAAGGGACTTTTGCGCGCGAGCGGCTTCTCGATATTGCGAGCTATCAGCTCGGCATCGACCCTGCCGAGTTGCGGTTGAAGAACCTTCTGCCGCCCGAGACTCTGCCGTACAGCGTCGGGCTCGCTAACGTTGAAGCAGCCGTCAGGTACGATTCGGGCGATTTCCCTGCGGCTTTGCGGCAAGCGTTGGAAAAGGCCAATTACGCGGACTTTCGCAAAGCCCAAGTGCGGGCCCGAGGCGAGGGCCGGCTGCAGGGCGTAGGTATTTGTGTGTACGTGCAGCAGGCGGCTATCGGTCCGCACGAGGGCGCTGAGGTTCGCGTTGATGGGAACGGCAACGTCAGCGTTGTGAGTGGCGCCGCGCCACAGGGGCAAGGAACGGCTACGGCGCTCGCTCAAATAGTAGCCGATCAACTTGAGGTGCCCTTAGAGCGAGTGAATGTCAGCTTTGGTGATACGGCCCGCATCCCGTTCGGAGTCGGAACTTACGCCAGTCGCAATGCCGTCATGGCCGGTTCGGCAGCACTGGGCGCAGCCCAACGCGTTCGCGACAAGGCGATCCAATTGGCCGCGCATCTGTTTGAGGCGAGTGCTGCGGATGTCGAATGGCAAGACGGCATAGCCCGCATCGTCGGTGTCCCAGGCAAAAGCTTTACGATTGCTGAACTCGCGCAAGCAGCACGTCCGGGCGGAAATCGGCCGCCTAACATGGAGCCCGGCCTTGAGGCTCGCTATTACTTCGAGAAGAAGGAGGCTCCCTTTTCATATGGCGTGCACATAGCCGAAGTCGATGTTGATCGGGAAACCGGGGATGTGAAACTGCGGCGCTACGTCGTGGTGAACGATTGCGGCCGGATGATCAACCCGATGATCGTGGAAGGCCAGATCGCCGGCGGAATCGCACAGGGGGCCGGCGGCGCGTTACTCGAAGAACTTGTTTATAATGAGCAGGGACAGCTTCTGACGGCGAGCTTGCTCGACTATCCGCTGCCGACCAGTCTCGATCTGCCCATGATTGAAATTAGTCATCTCGTGTCGCCCTCCAACCTGAACCCTCTTGGCGTAAAAGGGGTAGGCGAGGGCGGTGCTATCGGCGCCCACGCCGCTGTAGCGAACGCGGTTGCTGACGCGATTGCCCACATCGGCGCCAAGGTGCGCGAAACGCCGCTTCGTCCCGCCGTTGTTTGGAGGCTTCTGAACGAAGCGGACCAGTCGCCTTGAGTCTCTCGCTCATCGATGGGATGGCAGCCGCTCGTGCATCGTTAATATACTTGCCGCGTGGAATCGCAGTCGCGCGTCTAACAGGCAGTCCATTGTGGCAGCTTTGCTTCGGTGCAGGAATCGGAAAGTGGCCCCGACCCGGCGTCGCGCGATGTCCGAGATTTGGCGTGACGCGCCGATCTTTAATTGCCCGTGCGCTGCCGGATTCATCACTGCATCGCCGGTTTTTTTGACGCACCGAATCTCCGTTCGCAGTCGCGGCGCTCAGGTCGCTACAGACTGGCCGCGGCGGTCGCGCGACATATCGGCTCAAAGACAGAGCCGTCGGGATCCTCGAAAGCTGCGGCCGCACACGCGCGGCGGCGTGAAGCGCCAAAAAGAGCCAGGGCCCGGCTCCGACGCGTGGCATGACAAAGCAAGTTCCTGCGGTCGCTGTTTCCGGGTCTTTGGGTCGAAGCTACTTCTTTTGAAGCCTCTAGGGATAAAGTCCCGTCCGAGTAGAGGCGGCGCGTATGCGGTTTTATACTTTTCCCTGGCATGACGCTTGCTTGGTGGGTGCCGTAACACAATCCATCGGGAGGAGGGTTCACATGGCAATTCCGAGCATCTTTGGGCTTTATTTACGCGCAGGCGTGGTAGCGCTTGCCGCGTCATTGGTCTGTCACGTCGCGGCTGGTGCGAACGAACGCGATCCACGCGACAGCGCCGCGCCGGATAAGGTCCCGGAGCCGATGCGCAACGTCATCGCCTTTGAGAAGGCCGGCACAATGCCTTCGAAGCACTACAAGATCGCTTACGTGACGGAATGTGTGACCAACGCCTATTGCGAGGCCCGCATGAAGGGCCTGGAGGAAGCAGCCAAGAAATACGGTTTCGAATTCAAGACGTTTGACTCCAATTTCAATCCGCAAGCCCAACTCAAGGATGTCCAGAACGCGGTTCAACAGGGCTTTGACGGGTATCTCTTCGGTCCGACGGCGGATGCTCCGGCTTGCAAGATGTGGAAGGATTACATGGTGCCGACCAAAAAGCCGGTCGTGTCGATTGACCTATCGATGTGCGGAGACGTCGACTACACGCCGGGCCTCGCCGCTACCGTGAGCATTCAGCGTCAGCCATACTACGACATTCATGTGGAGCGCGCCTTCGCCGCGGCGTGCGGCGACGGCAAGCCTTGTAAAGGCGTTTCATTGAGTGGGTTTGCTGGCTCCGATCTGTTCACACGATGGGAAATGGCGATCGACAAGGGCTTGAAGAAATTTCCGAACGTACAGATTGTCTCGCGCCGCGAGGCGAAGTTCGATCCGCGGCTTGCCCGCCAGATCACGCAGGATGCTCTGCAAGCGCATCCCGATCTGAGTTTTGTCGTTTGTCACGATGATAACATGTCGCTCGGCGTGGCTGCCGCGATCAAGGCGGCCGGTCTCGTCCCCGGAAAAGACGTGAAGATCTACAGCATGGGTGGCAATGCCCACGGCGTTCAAGGCGTGAAGGACGGCATCTTCGAATGGACGGCCGCTGAGGACCCTCAAGCCGAAGCGTATTACGGCGCTATTGCGCTCGTCATGGCGCTGGAAGGCAAGCCGCTGAACGGCTACGTCAATCTGGAGGATCTACCTTGGCTTGTGGACGGCACGGACACGATCTTCATCACCAAAGAAAACATGAGTAAATTCACGCCGCATTGGTAGCGGCCGATGTTCGTCGCCGGGCGATAACAATGATCGAACCCCCAGCCATCCGGATTCGGGGGCTGACGAAATCATTTCCCGGCGTCGCCGCTCTGCGCGGCGTCGATCTCGACATTTACCAGAGCGAAGTGCACGGGCTCGTCGGTGAAAATGGTGCCGGCAAGTCGACCCTGATCAAGCATCTGACCGGGCTCTACACGGCGGACAGCGGCTCGATCCAACTGTTCGGGCGTGCGCTGGAAAACGCGCGTGCGCGCGCGCTGCGACAGGCCGGCATCGGCGTCATCTATCAGGAGCGGGCCATCCTGCCCGAACTGACCGCCGCGGCCAACGTCTTCCTCGGCAGACAGAAGACCTGGGGTCCGTTCCTCGACCGCGGCGCCACGGTTAGGCGATTCCGCGAATTGGCGGATCGTCTCGGCGTCGCGCTCGATCCCGATGCGCGCGCGGGATCGCTCTCCGTTGCCGGCCAACAATTGCTTGAGATTATGCGGGCACTAGAAGCAGAACACCGCATTCTGATCATGGACGAGCCGGCCACGTCGCTGGGGGAGGCGGAGCGCGAGAAGTTGTATGGCATCGTCGGCGGTCTGCGGCGCCACGGGCT
>Ga0209006_10005200_pt1 | contig 11815 bp, 12 predicted proteins | sample JacPin_JW_Ref_O2_FD_188567 | JGI IMG/M metagenome (GOLD analysis project Ga0209006, IMG submission 188567) | Forest soil microbial communities from Algoma, Ontario, Canada - Jack Pine, Ontario site 1_JW_Ref_O2 (SPAdes) (version 2) | ecosystem: Environmental > Terrestrial > Soil > Boreal... | reverse complement strand
CGCCGCTCCTCGCCCCGGATTTTTCACAGCGCGTCCCGCCGGAAGGCTTTCTCGCCGCTTGGCACGAACTACAGGTGCAGATGCAGTGTGAGCCGGCATTGCGCCACGACTGGATTGAATTTGAGAAGATGCCGGAGACCGTCGGCGCCCAGACCAATCCGTTCATGTATCTCGGCGTTTCGCCTAACCGCAACAGCGCGCACTTGGCTCACCCGGGTGACGACTGGGAAAAGTTTTACCACGCCAGACGCTCCTCGGCGACCCGCCGCCGTGACCGCGCCAAGCGCGGGCACATGTCGCAATTCGGGGACATTCGCTTTGTAAGCGCGGCCGATGGCGACGACGCACGCCAAACACTCGAAATCCTGATGGACCAAAAAGGCCGGGCACTGATCCGCAAAGGTCTTGCCAACATTTTTGCCCCGGCGGAACATCGCGAATTTTTTCTAGACGTCGCATCAAATTCGAGAACCCGGCATTTCGTTCACGTCAGCCGCGTCGAGATCGCAAACGTTTGCGCGGCGGCGAATCTGGGCATCGTATTTGGCGATTGCTATTATCACGTGCTTGCAAGCTATGCGGACAGTGAAGTCGCGCGATATGGACCAGGCGTCCTGCATCTGCGTGAGCTATTGGCCTATGCCGTCAATCGCGGTCTAAAATGCTTTGATTTCACAAACGGCGACGAACCATACAAGCTGGATTGGTGCGACACCGTCCTGAAACTCTATGACTACACGACGACGACCACATGGCGCGGCCTGCCGGCGCGTGTCCGTTCGAGCGTGCGGCGGCGGATCATGCGGATGATCAAACAGACGCCGCTGTTATGGAATGTCGTCTCGTATGCACGCGGTACGATCGGCGCCATCTCGCGTGTGTGCCGATCCGACGAAGGATCAACCGCAAGGTAATAGCTGCTTCGCTCAGCCGACGTGAATGGTCTAACTGAAAGTTGCGCCGATATCTTCCATGCGGCGCCAAACGAAACCCCGTCGTTGGCACGGTTTTCCCAACGCAGTTTTCCACCGTAGCCCGGAACTCGCCGCATGCGATCGCGAAGGCTAAGTCGGCATGGATGTTCATCCGCTCAACGGGTGGCGGACGCTCGGCGCTGATTTGATGGCGGCCGGCATTGCACTAATCGCAAATTTCTAGGGAGGCGTTAGCCGCCATTAGGTGCGAAGGGCCGAAAGATTTCGAGACGTCAATTTCGCATAATTTCGGCCGTTCAAGATGCTGGATGGACGTGACTCCCGCTGTTATTTGGATGACCAAATTGTACACCTCAATCAATCAATAATCATTTGACCTAAATCGGCTGAGACAATTTATCGAATTCGGACCGGACCGAAGGTAAGATCCGGGATGTTGCGAGTCTATACCTGCTTAACGGTTGACCACGATTGGCGCCTGGTAGCGCTTGCTGTCATTATCTGCTTCTTGGCTAGTGCGGTCGCCATCAGCCTGTTTCACCGCGCCAAGGCAACAATCGGGCGTACGCGCCTGGTTTGGCTAGGCTTAGATGCGGTCGTAGCGGGCGGGGGCATCTGGGCAACGCACTTCATTGCAATGCTCGCCTATGAGCCCGGAATTGGCGCGGACTACAACCTCGTTGTGACACTGCTGTCTCTGCTCATCGCCGTGTTGGTTACCGGCGTAGGGCTCGGCATAGCCCTGCTCGTTGTTGGGCAATGGGACGCAGTTCTCGGCGGCGGGGTAATCGGCAGCGGGATTGCGGCGATGCATTACACCGGAATGATGGCGCTGGAGGTACCAGGCCGCATTACCTGGACGCCGAACCTCGTCGCGGCCTCGGTTATGTTGGGCATCGCGTTTGGGGCCTTGTCCGTGTTTTTCGCGGTGCGGCGCAATGACTGGCTGAACACGCTGACCGCAATTATTCTTCTTACCTTTGCGATCGTCGGTACGCACTTCACGGGCATGGGAGCCGTGCTGGTCATGCCCGATCCTGCCCATGTCAACGGCGCAACGTCGGTTTCGCCCGCCTCACTCTCCCTGGTCATTGCCGGTGTAGCGGCAATCATTCTCGGCATATGTCTGGCCGTGGCATTGAGCGATCAGCAATCAAAAGGGAAGCTGCGGCAGCAGAAAATCTTACTCGACACCGCCCTTGAGAACATGTCGCAAGGGCTTTGCATGTTCGATGCGGATGGCAACATCACGCTATTCAACGAGCGGTATGCCAAGATGATGAGTGTCTCGGCTGCATGGCTCAAGGGCCGATCCTTGCTCGACCTGTTCAAGCGCAGGAAAGTCTCTGGCGAGTTTGCCGATGACCCGGGGGTGTTTTTCGCGCGCGTGCTCGCCGAGACGCGCCAAGGCAAATCCAGCACCAGGATCATGCAGGTGGCGGGCGAGCGCGCCCTTCGCGTCGTCGAACAACCGATGCAGGGCGGCGGTTGGGTCGCAACTTTGGAGGACATCACCGAATGGCAGAAAGCTCAGGCGCAAATCTCCTACTTGGCACATCACGACGCGCTTACCGGCTTGGCAAATCGCAACCAACTGGTCAAAAAATTGGAGAAGGTACTCGCCGTCCTTCCGTTGAAGGGTGGCAGCGTGGCGGTGCATTTCATCGATCTCGATCGCTTCAAGAAGGTCAATGACACTCTAGGGCACGATGGCGGTGACTTCCTGCTCAAGACGGCCGCCGAACGCCTGCGCTCGGTAACCCGGCTCGGCGATGTCGTGGCCCGGCTCGGTGGCGACGAGTTCGTCGTCGTCCAGATTGGGGTTGGCAGCAAAGCCCAGACCGAGGATCTGGCAAATCGCCTCACCTCTGCTGTGACCGCGCCAATGAAGTTCAGGGAACAGTCGATCATTGCCACAGTGAGCATTGGCGTTGCATTAGCGCCCGAAGACGGACTCGACCCGGAGCGGCTTTTGAAGTGTGCCGATCTGGCGTTGTACAAGGCAAAGGCCGACGGGCGTAATTGTCTCCGGTTCTTCCAGCCCGAGATGGATGCCGATTTGCAAGCCCGATCGAAACTAGAGAGAAAAGTTCGTGAAGCGGTGCTACATGATCGCTTTGTAATTTACTACCAGCCGCTCTTCGAAATATCGGAGCGTCGTCTCCTCGGCTTCGAGGCACTGATACGCCTGCCTGAAGAAGATGGAACGCTTATTCCGCCGTCGGTGTTTATTCCCGTTGCCGAGGAGTTGCGGCTTATCGACAAGATCGGTGCATGGGTTTTGCGGCAGGCGTGTTGTACCGCGGCGATTTGGCCTGAGGACCTGACCGTTGCGGTGAATCTGTCCCCCGCACAATTCTTGGCGAGCGGCGTCAGCGACATGGTGGCCGCGGCGCTGAAGGAAGCGGGTCTTGGCGCGCATCGGCTCGAACTGGAGATTACTGAGACGCTGCTGCTCGGCGACTCTGCGGCGATTATGGCGGAGCTACAAACGCTCAAGGCCATGGGCGTGGCAATCGTAATGGACGATTTTGGCACCGGTTATTCAAGCCTGAGCTACCTGTGGCGCTTCCCCTTCGACAAGATCAAGATCGATCGGAGCTTTATGCAGGGCTTCGACGACTGCAGCCATGATGCACGAACGGTGGTGAAGACGATTATCGCGCTCGGACGTGAGCTGAACATGCGTGTAACGGTCGAAGGCGTCGAAAACGCGACGCAAGCGGCGTTTCTTGACACAATCCTCGGCGATCAGGTCCAAGGGTACTTTTTCGGATCGCCAATTCCCGCCTCGGAGGTAAGCGCCAGTATTTTCGCGAATTTTCAGAAGGCGCATCCAGCATTGTCGTCGCCAAAAACCAAAAACCGAACTGCGTCGGTTAAGTCGGCGGCCAAACGACAGTTTCGGGGCGGACTATAGCGCGTTGATTACGTCATCACGGAAAGTATCTTAGCGCGCATCGAATGCGTAATGCTTCAACATATTCCATTAAAGCGAACACGCCGCGCCCCCTCGGCACGACACTCGGCGCTGAGTTTCTTGTGGATCATTCGATGCGGGATACCTACCCCCAAACATTTGCTGTTTCCGCATCTACCAGTGTGTACTTGAATCGCGGACTCGTTGCGCTTTTGGTAGCGAGCTAGTTCCCCGTCGATCCGAGCAACATTGGCTGTCGGTCGATGTACACAAAAATATAGGTGACTAATTTCAGATTTGAACAGCGCATCATAGACATGCGTGTCATTGGCCCCAGCGGAGTGCCCATAAACAAAGAACGCATTCTTGCTTTGCTGAAGTTTCTCGTAGCAATGCCTTAGATAAGGCACGGCGTAAATGTGAGCGAGTTTTTGAGTCGTGCTGCCCTCGGCCACATAAACAGGTAGCCGCTTGGCTTCGAGAATAGTCGAAGCAATCGCGTCGATGACGCCAGAGCCCTGATCGATTCGCTTTTCAACCTCGTTGTCCGTAGTCTTGAACAGGTGTAGTCCGCCGTGAAGATTATAGATATTGCAATAGGCATCGATTTTGAACGGCCAGCGAAAACCGTTGCGGTCCTCTGCCAACCCAAATCCATCCATAAATCTCTTTGTGTCTTCCAATATCACCCAATAAAGCAGCAGGTCGTAGTTCAAGGTAAAGACTACATCGAATTGCGAAAGAAAATTGATGCAAGCGGGAATTTCGCCTTCAATGTTTTCGCGATGCGCAGGATGAACTACCCGGACCGCATGAACGAGCGCACGGCGTAATTTGTCGGCTTCGGACGACAGAATCGTGGCCCGTTTTTCTTTGTTATAGGTTTGCTCGACGAGCGCTGCGCCTTCAAGCGCGTGGACGACAACCTCAAAGTCAAGAGTTGACAAAGCATCGAAGAGCCTGCGCAAGGGACTATCGCCATGCAGTCCGGCCTTCTCAAGCAGGTTAGCGTACGTGAAATACTTGATCGAAAAGCACCGTGAAAGAAGATCACAACAAGGCGGCGGGAGGCGAGGGCCGCCACGGCTCGCCACCGACCTGGCCCTTTTTGGCCATGGCGTTTTTGCACATACTCGCATCGGGGAATAGGCGAGACGGATAGACCTCCCGGAGTGGTCCGATCAGAGCTTCCCGCAGTCTGGCGAGCCGATCGGGGCTGGCTGGGTCATCGGCGGCATGGAACTGCCGGTCTGCCGCCACGCTTCGATCGGATGCGTTGCCGCGTCTCCGCCCGCCGCTTATAAGCCCTCTGCGCAACTTATTAGCGACAATAGTGGAACCTCCAGGACCATCTGCCGGGGGGCTAGTTGGTACTGGGAGGAATGAGCAAACTAATCCGATTCGAGCATCAACTGATGGTGTGATCGTAGGGCACAGGCCCGTCTATCGACGAATCTCCCGATCGCAAACTCGCCCAAAACTGCGCCAGCACTTCGTCGACGTAGCGCCGAGCCTCGGCGATTCCGTCTTGGGCTACCCCTTCTTGAATGAGACGACAGCCGATTGCGGACTTAACATTGTTCAGCATCTCGATTATCAGCTCAGCCGAGAGGGTCGTCGGCCGCTTGGCGGCCAATCCAAGAGCAGCCATGACCATCGCCTCCAGGACAATGATGCGTCCCTGTAATTCATCGGTCGTTGGTGACCCGCGGTCACTCATCAATGACTTTCCCTTCGATTATCTTCACTCCCTCCCGTGCACTCCCGCACCCGCGCATACTACATCGCGTTGCACAATCTGTTCCACAAACCGCAAAATTCGGGCGGCGTGACGCTAAGCCACCGCTCGCACCCGTGCTATCATCTCGGCGGGGGCTTATAGCGACATCAGCCTCCGGGGCGCCGACGGTTTGTATCCCAATGCCAGCCTCGGCGCTCCTCAACGCTTTCGCCCCGCGAGCGCCGATTAAGCCCACAGTAACTATGGCTAGCTACGTTCCATTCGGGACGGTGGTGAGAATTGGTGCGTTGCACCGCCCTGGGGCCCCGGCGCGCGCGTTGCGTATCTGCGCTGCGCTGGGGCTTCTTGCGCCCCCCACAAACAGATGGTCATGCAGTTCCCTATTGAAATAACGAGCGAGACTGCCATAAGCAGCAAGGTGATCTACTGCGCTATCGTCGACGAGATAAGCCCGGCGCGCGCCAAAACAAAAGCAGCAGCACTTTTGGATCTCTACACAGGACGTGGCGCCAATAGTGCACGTGTCCTGAACCCACAGAATGAAGTGATTTTCAGATTGTAGGGCTGGACGCCCCAGCGCGGCCCCGCCCCTGCCGGCAAGCACAGATTACCGCATTATTGACTCTTCTCCGCGGCTTGCTAATGCAATTCACGTGGCTTCGCTGCGATTAAGGGGAGGGGAAATGTCTGGAGAACTCCGACTTCTATCGCTGACCCGCAGCAAAAAATTCGGACGGATGATCACTGAAGTCCGCCTGCGCGACGACGCGCGCGCGTCAGACTTTCGCGGGCCACTGCCGGCATCTAAAGAAGCGATCAAACAGGGCTGCACCTGCCCGCCACAGCCGCAATGGCCAACCGTAGCCTTCGCCTCTAATTGCAAGTTGCACTTCCTCTGTGCGCCGCCGCGCTAGGACGTAGCGCAGAAACCAAATAACGCGCCAGGGCGGCCGTTACTCCATCGTGGCCCTATTTAGGCGATCGTGCATCGGTCGGCCGGTCTTGAAAAAGGGAACCCGTCTCTCCGGCACGGTAACTTTGGCCCCGCTCTTTGGATTTCGGCCTGGTCGCCCTCGTCTCACCCGCACCGAAAACGCCCCAATACCCCGCAGCTCAACACGCCCGCCCCGTGCCAGCGTCGCGATAATCTCTTCAAGTATGGCGTTGACGGTCCGCTCGGCATCGCTCCGGCGCAGATGTGGATTAGCAATAGCAATACGATCAATTAGCTTCGCTTTTATCACTAGTATCCCCTAGCTGACCAAAAGGGTCTCAGGCGGCGCGTAGCTTCCTCCGCTGCAGCTTCCGCTTGCGCTTCAAACATTAAATTTATCATTCCAACGTTCCACTTAAGAATGCCGGCATCTCTGTCATTAGCAATATTGAACGGTGCGGTGGTGGTCCCGATGCTGAGGACATCGATTTGGTCCATCGGAACGCTGAGAAAGCACACAGCCTCGATGATCGCGGTAAGGACAGGGTTATTTTGCCCACACACCGTCATCGACGAAACTGGAACCCAGGTGCGTTGGAAAGGCGGCCGCAGCAAAATAAGTTGGAGCTGCTGATGTCGCTAGAGCAACATCGACAGCCAGAGCTCCGACGTCGTAATGAAAACGCGGATGGTGTGCGGTCTTGAGCAGAAAGATACGTCCGCGGACTGCATCGTAAGTCGGAATGATCAACCGACTCCGCGATTCTCCAAATTTTCGATCAGCAAGAACGCGAAGCAGCGCGGCCCGTAGTTCCGCGTGCGAGTGCTTCGTTCCGAATATTTGACGAACGAAACCTTTGACCCCAAGTCGCCCAGTGGCCGGAAAAATAAGCGGATCCATGTCTCGATAGAATTCCATGATCTTGCCAGTCGGAATGCGAAATCCTAATCCAAGCGCAAGAATGCCACCGGTCGAGGTGCCGGCGATCAAATCGAAATACTCGCCTATTGGCTCTTTGATTTCTTCTTCAATCGCGACCAATAATGCGCCCTTGATGCCTCCACCATCGAGACTCAAAATCCGAAACATAAGGGCCTCATCAGAACGAAGACGAAAGCTTATATTCGCAGCGAGAGATGTGCCGTGCGCTTGGCAAGAAGTCACCGCTACAGTGGCTTATAGGCATCTGATAAACGCTTCCCTAAAGCCACAACTATCCGGCAAGCCTTGTTTCTGGAAGGAGATGACGGCTGTTGCGCACTAGGGGCCGCGGCTTTCCACGAGCGATGACCTGCTCTAGCCAGGTGGCATTAAGCTGTGGCGCGATCTCATCGAGGCTGCGTTCGTGCAGCAACAAGACAGCCGCGATCACGTCCTGGCCAACCCCTTCTGCGGCGGCCCAGCGAACGTCTTTCGGATGTAGCTCAACGCCAAAGCGACTCGTCATGCGGCGGAAGATATACCGAACGCTAGCCCCCCCGCACGGGTCTCAAAGCGGCTGAGTGGTGGACCTTCGCTGGAAGCAGGCAGACTTCAAAACGGCCGTCCTGCACGTCCGTAGGGCCAAGGACGTAGTCTGCCACGCATCCTTTGAATGGCCATGAGATGCGCGAGCTCCGCCTGCACCGGCGGGAAAGCCCATCGTCGCCCTTTGTGTTCGTCTCGGAGCGTGTGCACCGCTGTCGGCACCTGGCTTCTCGCGATTGGTAGAGCGGGCAGTTGACGTGGCGGATCTAGGCATCAAGGCCCATGCTCACATGCTGCGGCACGCCTGCGGCTACAAGCTCGCCAATGACGGCCACGACACTCGAGCAATCCAGGCTAACCTCGGTCATCGCAATATTGGGAACACGACGCGGTGCACGGCCTTAGCGCCAGAGCGATTTAAGGAGTTTTTTCACGATTGAATCGCATTCCGTCGCCAGATTCCATAGAACGGATTAACGGAGCGGTAGTGCGTCTCCTGATACTGGGCCGATGTGCCAAATTCGACGACATTATTGGCAATAGTGGTCTTCACCCCTGCCGTGGCCGGTTGTCTGCTGCTGGTCTCTTGGCTCCAGCACCGACGGCAGCCAGCACTCGGAGTGTGGGCCGTTGGCTTTTTCACGGCGTCCATAGCGGCGGCGCTGATCATCGTCGCTCGTGGCGAAATTCCTAATTTCTTATCTATTGTCGTTGGCAATGCCATTCTCGCTGTCGCTTACGGGATTCTGTGGTCCGGGGCGAGGACATTTGAGCGCAAAAGGATTTCGGTCCCGCTTGCGCTAGTTGGATTGCTCATATGGCTCGCTGCCTGTTCGTTTAGCCCGATTTACTCACGGCCAGAAGCGCGAGCTTCCGTAATGGCGGCCATCGGCATTTGCTACACGCTTCTCGCAGTGGTCGAGCTCTGGCGCGGGCGCGGCGACGGCGCCTGGCGTTGGCCAATCATAGTGGTACTCCTCGCCCATGCCGCCTCAATCCCGATCCACATCCCCGTCGCCGGAGCATGGAAACACCCCGACCCAATCGACTTGGATTTTCTGACCTTCATGATTTTCGAAGCCGCCTTCGTCTCGATTTGCGGTGCCTATCTGTTTGGCGGGCTCGTCAACGAACGAATTTCAATGAATTTTCGACAAGCCTCTCTGACAGATCCATTGACTGGCGTTACGAACCGTCGAGGTTTTTTTGAAATCGGCGAGCGGCATTTAGAACGAGCACGTCTTGGCAACGAGCCGATCGCTATCGTCATGTTTGATCTCGATCGGTTCAAGACTATCAACGATCAGTTTGGGCACGCAATCGGCGATGAGGTCCTTATCGCATTCTGTCGTTTGGCATCTGCGCAGTTGCGACCCAAAGACCTTTTCGCCCGGATCGGCGGTGAGGAGTTTGTGACGCTGCTTCCCAACACCACAACACAAGACGCTCTTCGTCTGGCGGAACGCGTCCGCTCTGCGATCGAAGGAGCCTCTCATACAGTTGAGGATCCTCTTGTTCGCATGACTGTCAGCGTGGGTGTTGCGTCTCCGACTGAAGGCACGACCGCCCTTGACGTACTCGTAAGCGCCGCGGACAACGCGCTCTACCGGGCAAAAACGGCAGGCCGAAATCGCGTGGAGCTAACGTCCTCTATATTGGATTGCATTCCACGCAGAAATTCGGACGTTGCAACCGTCAAGAGCCGATCTGCCGCGTGAATGTCCCCGATCCCTCTGGTCGGGGCTTCTCATAAGGGACGACTCTTCGGCGGGAATGCTGGCCCGTCGACGGCGCCGTCGCTGATACCAAATCCTAATTCACATTGCATGTCAGTGAAATGCCACACTGTAGCAGTACTCTGAAGGAGCAAAATAAACAGGGAGGACACGAGACATGCGGTTTCTGATGAGAATTTCGTGGGACGTAGAAGCTGGCAATGCCATCGTTCGAGCTGGCAAGCTCGGAGAAGTCGTCCAATCGATTTTAGCTGAGCAAAAGCCGGAAGCTGCGTACTTTACTGCGGAGCACGGTCACCGTGGCGGCATCCTGGTCGTCAACATAGCTGATGTGTCACAGATACCTGCACTTGCCGAGCCGTGGTTTCTGACGGCAAATGCCAAAGTGGAATTTATCCCAGCGATGACGCCGGAGCATTTGGCGAAGGCAGCGCCCAGCGTCGCGGCTGCAGTAAAGAAGTACGCCTGACTAATTGCTAAAATAGGACCGCCCTCGTGACGGTTACGGGGGCCTTGCGCGTCAAACGATCGCACACCCGACGGCTAGATTGAAAGCGCTAGGAAAATGCTCTTCTATCGATTCGGTTTGACTAGCCGCGACCGCCAGGTTCCTGCGGCCGGGGCTTTTCATTTGCCCGAACGATCACCGCTTCCGCCGTCGGAACTAATGCCGCGCGCTGGCGTTACGTCCTCGTTAGCTCATTCATACTTCTGTTCAACCCAAAGATACTCGCCCCAGTCAGACCCCATGCTGGCCGGGGCTTTTCATTATGGAATTTGCGCTCGCCTCTCTTGCCTCACGTATGACACGGCGTTGCACTACACCGCCGTATGAACTCCGGCGATGAGGCGGTAAGGCTGGGCAGTCGGTTCTGGATCGTCTGCAAAATGGCGGGACAATTGAAAAGGATACCTAGTTCTGACTCGATTACGGTCGATACAAAGTGCGGGACTGTTGGCAATATTCCGCTGCCGGGACTGAGCGCCCCGGATGTCGCATAAAGAGACAGAACAGCAATGGCATGTGTTGTACTCGTCAACGCTCTCAGGGCTGCAGGCCTCGCGGTCGAGGTGCAGCGAGGTTACGCCGAGAACACAAGCCCAACCGCAATTGCAGTGATGGTTGGAGCTAAGCCGGAGTAGCGCGGTATGATGGAGGAGCTTGGCGCATAAAAACACTGAACACGCAGAAGAACGACAAGAAATGCCGCTACGCAGCGATATGAACGATGGGTTTTCCGGGAGGATCCGATGTTTGGAGAATGTGGACGAAGAGTCGTTCCAACGGTGTTCGGGCTTTTGGTCTTGTTCGTCGTCGTTACCAACATCGAAGCGCAACCAGCGCCAGATTATGCGGCGCTACTGGCAGCGGCTGACCGCAGCGATGCCGATCGGGAGGCCGACAAACGCCGCAATCCGGCACCGTTTCTGGCCTTCGCAGATTTGCGCCCCGGCATGAAGGTGCTCGATATGGGTGCCGGCGGCGGCTACAGTACTGAATTGATCGCACGTGCGGTCGCACCGGGTGGCGTCGTTTACGGTCAGAATCCTGTCGATCTGCCGGAGAAACCAAAGGCTATCTTCGAAGTACGACTAAAGACTCCCGCAATGAAAGATGTTGTGGCCGATATTCGACCCTTTGATGACCCAGTGCCGCCGGACCTACATGATCTCGACCTCATTACATTTCAGTTCTTTTATCATGATACGACTTATATGAACGTCGATCGCATCGAAATGGATCGCAAGCTGTTTGCGGTGCTGAAGCCCGGCGGCTTTTTATTGATCGCCGATCACTCTGCATTACCGGGACAAAGAACTTCAGTCGGCAAAACCTTGCATCGAATCGAGGAAAGCACGTTGCGACAAGAAATCGAAACGGCCGGCTTCCATCTTGTCGCCGAAGGCAATTTCTGGCGCAACCCAGCCGACACGCATGACTATCCCAGTTACCAGCCGACCAAGCAGGTCGACAATTTCGTGCTCAAGTTTCAGAGACCGATGTAAATCAGACGTCGTGCACTCGCCCCATCGGACTGAGCCCGCGAAGAACAGATCGGCTCGAGGCGCATTCAATTGGC
>Ga0209006_10005198_pt1 | contig 11816 bp, 12 predicted proteins | sample JacPin_JW_Ref_O2_FD_188567 | JGI IMG/M metagenome (GOLD analysis project Ga0209006, IMG submission 188567) | Forest soil microbial communities from Algoma, Ontario, Canada - Jack Pine, Ontario site 1_JW_Ref_O2 (SPAdes) (version 2) | ecosystem: Environmental > Terrestrial > Soil > Boreal... | reverse complement strand
AATTCCCAGCCTCGACTGCAAACGGCGGATGAGAAGGCCGACCTCGGCCCCAGACACCCCGCGGTACATATGCGCCTCGTCGAGAATCAAAAGAAGCTGGTTTCGCTTGTCCGCTTCCAGCCACTTGCGAGTCTGTCCAAAAATCGACCGCTCGATGGGGCGCAGAAGCATGTATTCGAGCATCGAGTAGTTCGTCACAAGCAGATCCGGCGCACGCCCCTGAATCTCGTGACGGGTGAGGAGTTCGCGATCCCCCGGCTGCGTGAAGAGGCGCTTCTCCCAATTGTGCTTGGTATATGTTTGGCCGGCTTTTGGGCCCGACCTGTATGTGTTCTGCTCCTCTTCGGCCTTCCCGAAGAAACCGACGAGATCCTTTGAAGGCCACCGGCCGCGCTCCTTCAAGTCTTCGACCAGCTTCTTTTTGTCATCGTCGGTTGATTGTTCGAGATCAACAAAATACTCAAGCAGCGACGCTATATGCCTCTGATCCTTCGACGCGTTTCGCACACCAGGGTAGGGAGTGCGGCTCGTATACATTCCAAACAGCGGTTGCCTGCCCCAGCGACTCTGGAGCAACGCCGAAAGACGTAGATTTCCAAAGAGGCGCCGCAAACGAGCCGTTTGGTCGCTCACCAGCGCATTCATCGGGTACAGGAGAAGAGCCCGGACAGCATTTTTCGAGAAAGAACTGCGCCGTCTGGCGGCCTCAATTGCGAGAGAACCGAGAATAGAAAAAAGAAACGTCTCCGTTTTTCCCGATCCAGTTCCCGTTGCAACAATCAGATCCGAACCGTCCTCACCGTCTTTGAAGTAGTACTCCAGGGCATCTGCCTGGTGGCGGTACGGTGGGTAGACACCGATTGATGGACTCCATTCAAGAAGTTCCGTGAGAAGCCCCTGTACCTCCTCCGGAAGGCTGAGCCTGGAGAAACCGTCACACACCGCGTATGAGGGCGTTACCTCGACAAAGGGCCTCTGCGCGATTGACCCCGGCTCCAGAAGGAGAAGCCTTCGCTCCTCAATGAAACCCGAGTCCCGGATGTGATACTGGGCTTCAAGGTAGCGCTGTAACCGCCCATGAATACGCTCGGCGACCTGGTTTACCCCTATGTCTGTAAATGTCATAGTTCACGCTTTCGCCACCGAGCGTTCAAAAAGCCGCACCCCGAGCGCAGACAGCCGGTTGCGAATCTCACCTGCGTACTTGCGCGGAAAACGCCAGGTTCTCGGATAGTATTTGTCGGGCGGCACGCTCAGTGTTCCGAGCGCTGCAAAGAAGCGCCTTTCCGGCCGGGGAACTTCACTGCCGAGGACGATGTCGAATTCGTCGCCGCGCGTATCATGCTCGACAACAACGGGGTTTCCCGCCACGGCATCAAGCCCATACATCAACCGCCGCAGGTCACCCCTGCTCCTATCGGACATCTGGCGCTATTTCCGTCACACCTGGGTGACCGCATATCGATCGGTGCCCGGCAGGTCCATGATGATTCTCGTCCGCGACGCAGCTGCGCCATGCCATCCCGTCATCGGAATAGCCGCCCTTGGAAGTGCCGTGGTGCAGCAGAGCGTCCGCGACGAATGGATAGGATGGGATTCCAAGAGGTCGCTGGAGCGGCTTCTTACGCTATCCCCTCAACGTCTGACCAAATGGACGTTCCAGCAGATCGAGGACTTCCTGGAAGGAATATACATCCGTGACATCGTCAGACTAGGCGTGATCGCGCGGCGCGAGATCACCAACCCGACCAGCGAAGCAGTCGCGCGATTGCGGGCCGAAGCGGCGAAAGCAATGGTAGAGCATCGCGAGCATCCCGAAAATCCGTCCACAAGACCGTCAAGGACGATCACCGTATGTCGCTTTCCGACTGGCAGATGCGCGCGGAGACGAGCCTGTTCCGGGCCAAGCGGTCCAAGGTCCTGAGTGATCTTCTGGAAATGCGACGGATCATTACCGAGGCGTTTGCCGGGGCAGAAACGCACGGGGAATACGAAAAGGTTCTCGAACGACGCGATGTCCGTAATGTCGTCTCCCGTCTCAGCCGCTTGAGAAAGGGCGAACGCGTCGGCATCAACATCATGGATATTACGGTCTGCGGAGCAGTTGCGCCTTACAACGCGCTGCTGGGCGGAAAACTGATGTGCCTGTTGCTGTGCAGCCCTGAAGTCGGCGAGGCCTACACGGATCGGTACGCGGCGCAGCCCAGCCTCATCGCGTCCTGTATGAAGGGCGCCCCCGTCGTGCGCCGCTCCCGGCTCGTCGTGCTTGGGACCACCAGCCTGTACGGTCACGGTTCGAGCCAGTACAACAGGTTAAAGGTGCCTACCGAATGCCTGAACGGCGCGCCCGGCAAGGTATTGGAATACAAGAATCTTGGTCTCAGCGTGGGCTATCGATCATTTCACCTGAGTACCGATACCGTCGACGTGATGACAGTGTTGCTGGGCAGAGTGAGCGGCGGTAGGAGGGTCAACAGCATTTTCGGTGAGGGCGTTAATCCGCTCATGCGCAAGATCCGAGAGGCGCTGGACATCGTTGGTATGCCGAGCGAGGACATCCTCCTTCACGGCAACCAGCGCATCGTTTATGGCGTGGCGCTCGCCTCAAATCTGCAGGATTTCTTCCTCGGGTTGGATAAAAACCCTAAATACCTCCTACCCCAATCGGACCCGCAAGGCGCATCTCAGCACCTGGCGGCTTTCTGGCGCACGAGATGGTTAACCGCGCGAATCACAAAATCCGATGTTCTTGAGCAGGTTGCCTCACACCGGGTGGATTTTCCCGTTATTCATGGCGCGCGCGTGAACCTTCCTCTTGACGAATCCGACGATCAACAGCTGTTATTCGCCGATCGCCCATAGGAGAACAAAAGCCGAACATTGCGTTATACTCGGTTGCATGGCCGGTTCCCGCTGCCGCGTTTCATTCACCGATTCAGATGGCGTTCTGCATGGCGTCGATGTGGATGCGGAAAGCCTATACGAGGACGACGTGAGCCCTTCGGCGCCTGGCCCAATGACGGAATTCACCGTTGCCGTCTATAAAAACCCTACGGAGCACAAGATCCGTCTGGCGCAGGTTTTGAAATGGTCGGAGCCCACGACAAACGAAGGCCCGGCGGGAATCACGAAGCGGCAGAGGGTGCGGCAGTTGCTCGGGCAGAATTCCTGACCGACACCATGGCACCCCATCCGTGCCTACAATATGAACCGGCGGAGGATTTGAATCTTGAAGCACAAACGGGCGATTATCGTCCTTGCAATTCTGGCGGTCGTCGTGCTGCTTGCCGTCTTTCTGCTGCCACGTCTTCTCACCCGTAATCACGACCTCCGCTCGGCACTGGCCTCCGCTCTCCAGGTGAGCGCCGAGCGCCAGAAGGACTTCTTCATCAACCTGCCCCCGGCTGACGCGCGATTTCCGGGATCAATCCTTGCCACCAGTAAGTTTCTCGTCCTCGACCGGTCGGACGCCAATAATCCTGATATTCACCCCGGCGGTACATTTCAGCTTTCGACCGATGATGCCGTCGCCGCATCGGCTCTGGGTTCCCTCTCGGTTCCTGCCCTGCAGGAAGCCGCCGAAAACAAGCAGGCAATCACGCTGGAGTTGAAGATCGCGAACGGTAAGGTGCTCGAAATGGATGTGCCGCAGCTCAAGCACCGCCTGCTCGAATCCCAGGCGGCCGGCGATGCCGCTAACAAAGGGACCGATCCGCTGGTCATTACCCGCGCCTATTCCGGCCAACTTACCTTCCTTCTGCACCGGCGCTCGAAAGAGAGCGTTGATCTGTGGAACCGGTTGATCCGTTCGAGCTCGGCTTCCAAGACGACCATCTCAGTATCAGCGCAGACCGGGCAAGTGCGGGCGAACTATCTGTTGAAATCCGCGATCCGGTTATCTTCGCCTTCGAAGTTAGCACTGCCAGTTTCATTACGAGTCATCTCGGTGCGGAGCCCACCGACGTTCAATTCCGCCCTATCCGGCCTGCCGACCTGCCGGCGGAGCCACACGCGTCAAAGAGTGCTGCCGTACCCTGGATACTTGCGACGATTGCTTCCGGCCATTATCCGGCGTTGCAAACGCTGCGCCAGGACTGGAACGCCGCCAGCGCATCCCTGATGCAAAAAACGCTGGGTGAATACGCGCCGACAAAGGTGCATACACTGGCGGCCACGGAGGAGAAGCCACTCTCGGAATCCGCAATTAAAACGTTCATGGCCGACTTGGGCAAGGACACCCACGATAACGGCCGTCCGCTCGTCATTGGCTATTACATCGGACATGTCGTCACATGGCCAAGCGGGGACATCGCCCTGATTCTCGGCGACGCCACCAGCATTCCGCGTTTTTCAACCACGCCGTCGAAGGCTGCAATCGACGAGGGACTGGGTAAAAACATCGGGGACCTTGCCCGCCTGGCGGACGCGCTCACCGCCAATGTAGAAAAGCTACCCGAAGGTTTTTTGCCCCTGAGAGAACTCTACTCCGGCTTTGAGCAACTGGGCGTGCCCTTTGCCCTCATAATCGACGGCTGCCTGCGCATGGACGAATTCGAGCGCTCGCGCGAAGCCCTGCATATCGTCTCAGACCCGAGCGGAACCAGTTTCTTCTATATCGGGCCAGACGACCAACAGACTTCCGCCCTATCGCAATTGGGTACGCTCCTGACCCATGTGGCGGATAACCAGCCGTTTCTCCACCGCCAATCCCGTTATACTCGCCGCCAAGCCTGGCACCTATGCATTCGCCGCGACAAATCCGGATCTTTCGTGGGGAGAAGTCGGGCCGATGGCTGCCCGGATCACGAATTTCTTCCGCGCTTCGCGGTTTGACACCGACCGCCCTACCCTTGCCGATCTCATTGAACGTGTTGTGGATTTCAGGGGAACCGGAGAGATCTCGCCGAAAGGCTCGATCAGCTGGAGCGATTTCTCCCGGTTTCGCGCCGGCGCCCAGGCCATTCAATATCCTGCTTATTAATCCCTATAGGTGCTTGATTTCGAATCCGCCTGACCCTGATTTCAAAAGTCTCGGTCAGTTCGCTTAGCACTGTGGCTCCTTACCTACTAACGCTTGGGGATGCGCCGTCGCAGTCTTATTCGTTCCAGAATGGATCGACATTTGCCACGTGGTTCCAGTGCGGCAACACCGCAAACGAAAAGGTCCCAAGCAGTAGCGCGCAATATAACCCGCTGCAGCAGACGAGACGCGTGGTGAGAATGTGCATTGCGTTTTCAAAAGCAGATTTGCTCGTTCGAGGTTCCAACTGCTGACCTATAGGCAACCGGCTCAGAAGTCAATGAAATTTTCTTGACTGAGTAGCAATGCCGGAATATCCCTGAAATAACAATACGCGAACGAAGCGGGGAACCTATGGTTGAGGTACAGCGCCTACCGCCGGACCTTCAGGCAGTGCTAGATCGCGTTCAGGCCCACGACGTAAGACGAGAGAGCGCAGAAATCCTCCAACTGCCGCTGTGGGCTGAGCAAAAACGCGGCACGCCAAATAGCTTCCTTCGTTCGTCTTTGTTTGCCGCGGTGCAGGGCAAGGACCGTCGCTTCATGAAGGAAGAAGTATTAGCAAGTCAGAACGGTATTACCGTCAAATTCACTGGAGAGCAGCTTAACCAGTCAGATCTCGATGTGTGGGAAACGCTTGAGCATCTTGCCCGGCAGCATCCCTTAGGCCATGTTTGTAGCTTCACCGCTCACGGGCTTTTGAAAGCGCTTGGATTGCATACCGGCAACAAGGACCACAAATGGCTACACTCCGTGATTATCCGTTTGACGGCATGCGCCGTTCAGATCACACACAGCGGCAGAACTTATTTTGGTTCGCTCGTCGAGTCAGGAGCGAAGGATGAACTCACCCGCCATTACAATATCAAACTAAACCGGGATCTCATCCGCCTCTATGGTGGAACGCAATGGACGGCCATCGACTGGAAACAGCGTCAGCAACTCCGCCGGCAGCCTTTGGCGCAGGCACTTCATGCCTTCTTCAGCACGCACGCTAAGCCGTTCCCGATAAGACTCGCCACTCTGAAAGAAGTAACGGGTAGCCGCAATCCCCAGCCTGCCAGCTTCAAACGCCAGGTACGGCAAGCGCTCACAGCCCTTGTGACATTGGGTTTTCTTCTCTCGTTCACGATTGAAGGCGACATCGTCACCGTGCAGCGCTCTGCGAAGTATATTCAGTCCTGACGGGATTCGATGCACACCCAGGAGTCGGATCGCCTTCTTATTATTAGAGATTAGAAGAAGATTAGCGCATTGGAGGCGCGCCGGTAACACTTTGTAGTTTCCTCAATAAATGGCACGCAAAGTCGCGCCAATATGCATCGCGCCCCGTGACATTATTGACCGTATCCCGTTGTAAAATGCACCGAAACCCGCGAGCCGTGCATCGCATCCCGTCCTCGTGTGCATCGTATCCCGCGTACCGGTGCATCGCATCCCGTTCAGACTCGATGTGCATCGTATCCCGTGCCGCCATCCTCCGGTTCTTGCGATCCCGTAGGATCGAGGTCGAAGGCCAAGGACGTTAACCATGGAAAACCGAACTCAGCCGAAAACGCTGGGACAATGGATTCGCTATGTTGTCGTGGCCGTCATCGCGCTCTTCCTGGTCTGGTGGATGCTGCGCTTGTACGTTCTGTGAATCGCCCATGGCCTTCCCATAACCACACACGAACTTTTCGATTCCGACTGTTACGGCTGTCTTATCGAGATCATCGCCGACGGGCGCAAGTTCCGCTGCAACCAATGCGGCACGGTCGTTCCCGATGCGGATGTCCAGCGCGTGGTGATGGAAATGGAATCCTGCGAGGCCACCTGTACCCATTGCGGCCGCGTGAATGAGATCAGCGGGTTTTTCGAGAGGTTTTCCGAGGTTTTCGCGTTCCGTTGCCGGTATTGCGGCGAGGCCGCGACCTCGCCTTGATGAGGGGCTTCTTTTTCGGTAAACGCTTTCTTGCGGGGCATCGCTGCCACCGAAACCCCCGGCGCCGTTGGGCTTCCGGTGCCACCCGCCCCGCTGCAGATTATCACGATGCCTGTTTGAGCTGTTTCTGGAATGCCACCGAGCTACGGGACGCATGGCCTGATCCCGTAATTAACGGCTCTCAGCTCGGCGCTTTGATCCAGCGTACGTTGCCACCAACTATTCCTTCCGTCGCTTCTGAAGCCAGCGCTTGTTCGCGCGAATTTCCATTTCCTGCGATTTTAGCGCTCTGATACACCTCGCCGACTCACCACTCTGCTTAACCACTTCGCTTAAGCACGTCGACTTGACACGGCGCTCGCTGCCCGCTCCATTTTTCTTGCCAACTGCTTCACCATGTCGTATTGACGATCTGATGCGTCACGCTGACGCGCTTAACCGGACCGCTTAATCGGAGTGCTGAAGTGCTGATCACGATAGCAAACTTCAAGGGCGGCAGCGCAAAAACCACCAGCGCGATGCACATTGCCGCGTACATGCAGACGCTCGGTCCGACGATTCTGGGTGACGGCGATATTGTCCGCGCGAGCGTAAAATGGGCCGCACGCGGCCCCGGTGTTCCTTGCAAAGTGCTGCCGATAGCCCAACTCGCCAAGGAAATGCGCTCATTCAAATATGACCATGTCGTCATCGACACCGAGGCAAATCCGTCAGATGAAGACTTCAAGGACATCGCCCGCGGATGCGACCTCCTGATTATCCCCACCGAGCCTGACAGCACAGCGCGGGACGGGCTCATTTACACGCTCGCGAAGCTCAGGGACATCAATCACAATAATCATCGCGTTCTTATCACGAAGGCGCCGCCACAGCCTCAGACGGCCGCACAAGCGCTTCGCGATGAATTGGTGTCCGACAACATACCGCTGTTCAAAACCGATATACCGCAGATGGCAGCTTTCAAGAAGGCATCAGCACAAGGAACCACCGTCGCCCACGTGAAGGCCGACCGCAATGCGTGGAAAGGTGCTATGGCTTACCGCCGTGTCGGGATGGAGATCGCTGATGCCTGAAACCCGCAAATATGGCTCTATCATTGCTGAGATTCAAAAGGAACAGGAACAGCCCCCCGCCGTGGTTCGAACTTTGCTGCCGCCCAAGCCCCCGGCGCCACCGGGCAAGAGGCGCGACCCCTCTTACGAGCAGAAGGGCGTCTACCTCAAGACCGAAAGCGTCGCCAAGGCAAATGCGCGCCTTGCCGCCCGGACCGACAAGACCGACTTCTCGGACCTCATACAGGCTTTGCTCGATGCATGGCTATTCACGCCGGAGTAGCGCATGGCTACACCGCTTAAGCAGACCCGTTAAGCCGTGCGGCCACGATCTGGTCATCGACCCGCAGGTACTATTTTCGAGTCCGTGTTCTCGCCACGCCGCTTGCCATACCACGCGAGCTAAGCAGGATGCTAGCGAGCAGCGTGCCGATGATAGATGCACAAACAGAATGACCTCGTTTTGTTTTTACAGAGATGCGCTATTCTGGTAGCACCTAAAAAGGTGTCTCAAGGGAACAGGAACAGGATCATGATCGACATCACCAAGGATATTCAATCGCTTACAACGTTCCGTCGCCGGTCCGGCGACTTCATGAAACAGCTCAAGAAGAATAAGCGACCTGTGGTGCTTACGGTGAAAGGTAAGGCCGCCGCCATCGTGCAGGATGCCGAGGCGTACCAGCGGCTGCTCGATATTGCCGCCTATGCCGATGCCGAGGAGGGCATCAGGCAGGGGCTGGAGGATGCAAAACAAGGGAAAGTCCGGCCGGCGAGGCAGTTTTTCGAGGATTTCGAAGCCGCGCATGGCATACCTCGTTAACCTCACCGCCCGCGCCGAGCGCGATCTCGCCCACCTGTACCGGGAGATTGACGCTGAGCAATCCGACGCGGCCCTGAAATGGTATCGCGGGTTCAAGGAGGCGATTCTCAGCCTGGAGGAACAGCCCAACCGATGCCCGGTGACCCCCGAGAGTGACAAGTTCAGGCATTTGCTGTATGGCAACAAGCCGCATATTTATCGTGCGATATATCGTGTGCTGGAAAAGCAGAAACAGATTAAAGTGCTGCATATCCGCCACGGCGCAAGGCGGAGGTTCAAACGGTCCGATGTCGGTTAAGGCAGGTTTGGGGATGCATGAGATGGGCTGCTCGCGGCAACTCCGACGATCGCGCCTCGTTGTTGGTCATCATCGGTGAATATGTCACCTGAAGGCCAACACAAGCCCTCGCTGACAAACAGATATGACGGTTCTGAGATCTGACATCGAGAGAGCCTTGGACGACATGATCTCCAATGAAGAGGGAATGCGATTCCAGGGGCTCGCCGTCGCCCTTGCAAAGCAACGATGGCCCGAGTTTATTGCCTGCGAGCGCAAGAAGGATTTGGGCGCGGACGCAATCGCCAGATCATCGCTGGCTCCTGACCGGTCAGGAAAGGTGCTCGCCTGCTCCCTTACCGCCAGGCTGGACAAGATAAATGGCGACGCCGCGAAGATCAAGGAAAACTTCCCAGATGTCACGCAGTTAATATTCGCAACCCCCCGCCGTGTCACCAACACGACCGCGGAGGAATGGACAAAGGCCATCCGGGAAGCGTTCGGCTTCGAGCTAGTTATCGTCCCCCGCGAGGATATCATCAGCTCTCTGCTTGCCAATCTTCCTCTATGTCAAACCCATCTTGGCATCGCGGTATCTCTCGAACCCGAGGTGATGGAACTGGCGCAGAAAGTCCGGGCAGCGACTTCCGAGGTAATCGCGACGTGGTTGAACCGACTCGCTGGCAATCCGTTTATCGAGCTGCGTGGGGTCAGGATAGACCCAAACGGCAGGGATACAGGCGAGGGGGTTAACCTCGGCGACATCCGCGCGGCGCTCGCTCAGAGTCGACGGGTGGTGATCGAAGCGCCCGCCGGTCGCGGTAAGACCACAACCCTTGCGCATCTAGCCCAAGCGCACAGCAACTCCGGCGGATTGGCGTTCGTCGTGGATCTGCCCGGATGGGCCACGTCAAAGAAGGACATTCTTGAATTCATCGCCGGCATGCGGGCCTTTAGGTCCCGCTCCATCGATGCCGCCGCCCTGGCCCGGCTCTACGACGCCGAGCATTTTTCTTTCTTTCTGAATGGCTGGAACGAAATTGCCGAATCTGAGTCGCCTCACGCGGTTGAATGTCTCAGGCAACTGGAGCAAGATTTTCCTTCCGCCGGTATTCTTGTGGCCACGCGGGCGCAGCGCATCAATCCGCCGTTGCCCGGAGCGATACGGGTCAGGCTACTTGCGCTCGATCGCGCCCAAAGAACGGAGTATCTCCGCCTGCGGCTCGGTCCCAGAGCGCATGAATTGATCGCCAGACTCGACGGCGAGCCGGCCTTAAAGGAGTTGACGCGGACAGCCCTGATGCTCTGCCAGGTGGCGGATCTCTTCGAGGCCGGTTTGCCGATCCCTCCCACCAAGATGGGCGTAATCGAAAGCGCCATGGGCCTGCTCGAACACCACTCTGAACATTCGGGCCATCTGCAATCAGTGCCTCTATCCGGGTGCGCATCGGAATATCTAATTGCGCTGTCCGCCGCAATGACCGAGCGCGGCGAAGTGGAAACGGCGGACGAACATGCAAGAGCCGTGGTGAATGCGGTTTCCGTGACGCTTCGCGACGCCGGGCAAGCATCATTGCCGGATCAGGCCGAAATCCTGGATGCGCTCTGCAAATACCATGTGTTGGAGAGAGTGGAGTATCCGGGCGTGTTGTTCCGCTTCGCGCACCAGCAGTTTCAGGAATTCTACGCGGCATTGCTCATAAAGAGCAAGCTCAGGGAATTGGTCGACGGAGCCGCAGGAGCAGATGGTAAAGGGTTCACGGAGCGGTTTCTCAATGAGCCGGGCTGGTCGGAACCCTTGCGAATGATCGCGGCGGAACTGGGAAATGCGGATGCGTCGACAGCCAGTGCGACGTTGGCTTCCAAGGCCGCGAGCATGCTGGTGGAGATGGCGCTGGACACCGATTGTGTCTTTGCCAGTGAATTATTTCGGCTGTGCAGTCTGCCAGTGCGTTCGCCGTGCGGCAGAGTCCTGGGCCAGCGCCTTCGCTTCCTGTACCAGATCCCCGAGGAGCACTTTCGTCAATGCGCACTGGCCGGCATGCTCGAAAGCGGCTCTGACCAGTTCACGGACATCATCGTCCCGCTGCTTAACGATAACAACCGGCAGATCCGGCTCGGGGCGTATCGCCTCCGAAACGGCATCCGTGTTACAAGCCTCGGGCCGCAGTGGCAGACGACGGTGGACAGCTGGCAGGAGGATGCTCGTGCCGAGTTTTTCTCGGAGATACTTCATTTCGGAGATGCGCCGCACACGATCCTGCCTTTTGCCCTGGCTGACTGCAGCCCCAAAGTCCACGCCGTCGCTATTTCAGCGCTGGATTGGCTAGGTGCGCATGACGAGATGGCGCGTGCCCTAACGACCGTGGACGATCCGACTTTCGAAAACGCGATAAAGCAACTTCCGCCGGAGGATATGCCCCTTGATATTCGCCCGCGCGTTTCAGCTCTGTACGAAGCCCAATATCGGGAATCCGGCGACCCATTGATACGCCTCAGGAATCTCTTGAAACTCGCGGAACTGAGTAACGGGAAAGAAGACCAGCGTTTCAAAGAGGAGTTGGACTTGTGTGACCCCAAAAGGCTCGGGGAGTCGTGGCATCCCGTGATCAAGCCGGTTCTGGACATTGTTCGGCGCACCGATCCGGAGTGGGTAAGCCGCTGGGTCGTAAATCGAATCGCCAACGGTGTCGTGTGGAGCGACGACTGGAATCAACTAG
>Ga0209006_10005197_pt1 | contig 11819 bp, 10 predicted proteins | sample JacPin_JW_Ref_O2_FD_188567 | JGI IMG/M metagenome (GOLD analysis project Ga0209006, IMG submission 188567) | Forest soil microbial communities from Algoma, Ontario, Canada - Jack Pine, Ontario site 1_JW_Ref_O2 (SPAdes) (version 2) | ecosystem: Environmental > Terrestrial > Soil > Boreal... | reverse complement strand
CGCCGAAAGCCATCGGATGATCCGTGCTTAGCGTCTCCGCCGTGAAGGCAGCCACGGATCGCATCCGCTCGCGGTCAATTGCGCTCACGCCATCCGCAGCCAACATGTGTGCGTCCAGAATCCCTGTGCTGAAGGACGCCGCACCAGCCTGCACCAGAAAACTCCGTCGATTTACATTCATGCGCTCATCTCGATAGCGGCCATGCAGAAATCATACAGCCTGGGCATTTCCCTAGCCAGAAACGACCGGCTCGCTTGCGATGAATCACTGACCACCAGACGACTTATCGTTACTAATTGCAATAATTGGTCCTCGTGTGATCACTAGTCTTCGCAGACGCGGTTTTCGCCATCAACTTTCAGAATCGTCGGCAAACAGGAAGTAATCCGAGCCGCCTACTGCTAGACAATTGTCTCAACTGTCGCAAAATCGCGATATCGCTCATTGAGCGACCGTCAAAACGTGCAATCGCCGAGATAGCAACAGTTAAGGCCTGCAGCGCGGCCATCTGAACTGCTAAACTTTCCCGCATGTCGACGTTCATCCTTGTCCACGGCGCATGGCAGTCGATTGGTACGTGGGACCTGTTGGCTCCCTTGCTGGAAAAGCACGGTCATAAGGTGATAACACCGGTCCTCACTGGCCTTGGCACAGACCAAAGCCGCCTGTCCCCCGATATCACGCTAGGGCAACATGTAGAGGATGTTTCGGTTGAGTTGTCGAAGTCCCCGGACCCTGTGATTCTTGTAGGCCACAGTTATGCAGGCATGATCATCAGCGGTGTTGTAGAGACACACCCAACTCAAGTGCGCCGATTGGTTTTTCTGGATGCGTTCATTCCCGAAGATGGACAAAATGTACTGGACTTGCTTCCGCCTGAGATAGGCGCCTATTTTCGCGGTGTCGCGCGAGAGCATGGAGACGGCTGGCGGTTACCGGGCGGGGAGGGCCAACTTGATCTCTGGGGATTGAAGCCCGGCGAGGCGCGTGATTTCGTGCGCGCGAGGTTGTGTGATTTTAGTCTGCGTTGCTTTGAGGAGCCTCTAAGTCTTCCGGCCAATCGGAAGGCCGGCATTCCAGCCACCTACCTTGCCAGCGTTGCGGAAGAGTATCCGGCAAGGCCGTTCTTCGCGCCGTTTGCCGCAAAAGCCCGTGCTTCGGGCTGGGCAGTCACCGACCTGAAGACTGGCCACGACTGCCACGTTGAACGTCCCGACGAGGTCGCGAACATCTTGCTGACCGCCACTAGCTAGCAGGCTTCTCAAGTGGTGCAAGATCGCGACAGCACTCATTGCGGTTGAGAGCCTTACTTTAAGCTTGGCGTCTTCATTTCTTCGGCGAGTTCCCCCTCCCGCCGACCACCACCTTCAAAATCTCCACCGCCAGCTCCCGCGCTTCGACGCCCTCCATATTCGCCAGCACTACCACTGCGTCCCGCTGATCAGGCGCGATCAGGAATGCCGTGCTTGTGCCCTGCTGGCCACCGGTATGGCCTACGGTTGCAACCCCGTTTTCCTCGCCTACACCCCAACCCAGGCCATAACTGTCCTTCGAGCCGTCGGAGGGTTTCAGCGGAGTCCACATCAAATCGCGCGTGGCGCGCTTAATCAATTTGTCGTTCAGGATGGCAACTTCGAACTTCGCCATATCTTCGGCCGACGAGAGCCATCCTCCTCCCGGAATCTTGTAGCTGGAGTCGAGGAAGTCGGCGTTCTGAACCGCGCCGGAGTCCGTCTTCTCATAAAACCGCGTGCGGTAGGGAATGATGGCGAAACGATCGTCGACTTGAGTCCGCTCCATGCCGGCGGGGGCGAAGACTTCCTGCCGCATGAAGTCCACGTACTTTCCGCCGGACGCTCCTTCAATTACACAGCCGACCAGCGTATAGCCCTGCGTCGAGTAATGAAAATGCGTGCCGGGTTCCGACACCAACGCGTCGTTCTTGAAGAAATCCAGGCCGCCCTGGATGGGATTGTCGAAGTGTTTGGTATTGCCAATTTCCAGATCGTCCGGCCCGGTCTTGTAATGGCGAATGCCGGCAATGTGCCCCATCACTTCACGCGTGGTAATTGGGGTCGACTTCCGCGGAAATGCCGGACAGTAGTTCTGGACGGGAGCGTCCAGGTCGAGTTTTCCGCGCTCTTCCAGTTGCATGGCGGCAATTGCCGTGAGCGATTTCGAGATCGAGGCCAGGCGAAACAGTGTGTGCTCGCTGACGGGCACGTTGTTCTCCACATCGGCTAAGCCAAAGCCGCCCGCCCACTCGTAGTCTCCGTTTTCCACGACCGCAACCGACAGGCCGGGCACGTGCGAGTCCGCCATGAACCTGGAGACAGCGGCCTCGATCTGGCCGCGCTTTTCGGGAGAGATTTGGCGTTGCTGAGCGGGAGCAGAGCTCGCCCACAAAAAAAGTCCAGCCAGCAGGATTCCCGCGCGGACGGAGAAGAGACGTTTAGCGTTTCGGATCAGGAGCATGGAATCACCTTCTTTGATTATGAAGGCACATTGTAGAGAATCGGGAGAGAGAATCGGGAGAGAGAATCGGGAGAGAGAATCGGGAGAAGGAGGACAGCAGATTCCTCAGTTGCCGTCGCGTTCGCTCCGGCTGCATTCGGAATGACGATATTTCCGGTGACTGCGGAATCCCTATTGTGTGACCGTGGCCTGATAGCTCACCGCCTGCCAGTGGCCGCTGCGCCGCACCCAGACGCGGGTATACCGGTAGGGACCGCTAAAGTCCTCGCCGAGTTGGTGGCCTTTTACGTCGGCGCGCGCGGTTACGACAGCAGTATCGCCATAGAGCCGCACCACCATGTCGCTAACGTTGATCGACTCGTAGCGAAGCTGACCGCTCTTGCGAGCTGAGACGGTGTCCTGCTTGGTCGTAACCTGTCCCAGAGGTGTAATCGCGACATAATCTTCGGCCAGCGTCCGCTCGGAGAATTCGGGGTCGCGTTGCAGGCTGGCTTCGCGGGCCTGTCGCTCCATATCGACAATTTCCCGGATCGCCGTCTGCTGGGCGGGATCCACCGAAGGTCTGGGATGAACCGCGACGTGCTGGGCCGCGAACGCCGGCGATCCTATTGAGATCACCAGAGCGGCCCACAATAACACCGCACATATGTTTGTATAGCGGCTCTTACCGCGGTGCGTGCAGCGGTTTCTACACCTATTGGTACAGCGATTGATCACGATGAGACCTCCGCGGTGTGCGAGGGGACAGAGATCCGCCTGACCGAGCTACGAAGCATTGGATGCAAGAGTTCCGTGGAAATTTTCCTGATTGTAAATGTTTTCAGCGCGTATCGTCGCATTTCTTGTCTGGCCGGGTTCAACATCACCCCGTGCGCCAGGTTTTGAAACGCGGCCTCCAGCCGCGCCGTGAGTCTAGAAAAATCAATCCTGGCCTCGCGGTTTGCTGAAAGACTCAGGATCGCGTCGCGTTTTTGAAAGGGCGCGGCTTCCAGCCACGCCGTAAGTCCCGCAAAATCAATCCCGGCTTCAGCCGCCAGGGAAATATTGACGGCCTAGAAACAAGTTTCCCCTCAAATGTTTCGCCTCTGATGTGCTCCTGGCCGAATTTTCCAGCCAGCGGCAAGCCACTTTCTTCCGGCGAGACCCTATGCAATCTAGACGCAATTTTCGGACGATCCTTACAGGTGCTCCCAGGCACTTTCAGTGCAACCGTGGTACCAAGGCAAACTACACCCAAGCTGTTGATTGGAAACATCCGGTGCAGGGGCGAAATAATGGACTTTGTCCGCTGGCCGAACCGGCCGTCCAGAATCGGACAGCCCGCCCGCCAGGGCCTGCTCGATCCACCGGAGTCGATCCCGCAGAACGGCCGGACACTCCTTCTAGTAGAATCAAAGACTCTGGCATGGCGGACATTCGTCGCGGGCTCATCATCGTGAATACCGGCCCCGGCAAAGGGAAGACTACGGCCGCCATGGGAACCGCCTTGCGGGCCGTCGGCCAGGGGATGCGGGTGCTGATGCTGCAGTTCCTGAAGGGCTCCTGGCACTATGGCGAACTCGACGCGGTGCAGGCCTTCGGCGACAAATTCATCATGAAGCAAATGGGACGTGGCTTCGTGAAGGTGGGCGCCGAGAAGCCCGATCCCGAAGACGTCCGCATGGTCGAAGAAGCCTGGGCTGAGGCCGAGACCGCGATCCGCTCGGGAGAATGGGACCTGGTCATCCTCGACGAGATCAATTACGCCATCAGCTATGGCATGCTCGACCCCGCCAAAGTGGTCGAGACTCTCAAGAGTAAGCCGGAGATGGCGCACGTCATATTGACGGGCCGTAACGCACACCCCACAATTATCGAGGCCGCCGACACCGTGACGGAGATGCGGCAGGTGAAGCATGCGTACGAAAAGGGCGTAATGGCGCAGAGAGGAATCGAGTACTGAAACCCAATTGATGATTCTTGATTGCTGATTGAAAAGAAATAAGGTCGAGTTTTCAATCAACAATCAACAATCAACAATCGGCAATCAGCAATTTCTTCCTATGGCATGGTTTAAGCGCGAATCCGGCGATCTTGACAACTCGGGGGAGAAGCGCGTGAAGACTGAGGGCCTGTGGGTGAAGTGCAAAGGCTGCCGCCAGATCATCTGGAAAAAAGATCTGGAAGAGAACATGAACGTCTGCCCCAAGTGCGACGAGCACTTCCGCATCGACGCCCGCACTCGCCTGGCCCAGCTGCTCGACGACAACCAGTACGAAACTTTCGACGGAGACATCTCCTCCACCGATCCGCTGAAGTTTGTGGATTTGAAGCCCTACTGGTCGCGCTTGAAGCAGGCGCAAGAGGATACGGGTCTGCACGATGCCATCATCAACGCGCAGGGTAAGCTGATGGGGCGCCCCGTGATTGCCAGCGTTATGGAGTATGCCTTCATTGGCGGCAGCATGGGAGCGGTGGTCGGGGAAGCGATTACGCGTGCAGTAGAGCGGTCGGCCGAAACCCGCATGCCGCTGATCATTGTGTCGGCCTCGGGCGGCGCCCGCATGATGGAGGGCGTGATCAGCCTGATGCAACTGGCCAAGATTTCGGCGGCTCTGGCGCGGCTGGACAAAGCCAAAGTCCCTTACATCTCACTACTGACCGATCCCACCACCGGGGGGGTGACTGCATCCTTTGCCATGTTGGGTGACTTGAACATCGCGGAGCCGGGAGCGCTGATCGGCTTCGCCGGACCGCGTGTGATCGAACAAACCATCCGGCAAAAGCTGCCGCCCGGTTTCCAGCGCAGCGAATTCCTGCTGCAGCACGGCATGCTCGACGCAGTGGTGCCGCGCAAGGAGCTGAAGCCATATATTGCACGGGCGCTGGAGTTTATGAATGGGAGCTCTTAGCTCTTGGCGGTTGGCTGTTGGCGCTTAGCTCACAACAACTGCGATCCGAAGCCGACGTTGCTTTTCTCTCCCCTTGAGTCCTCACTCCGATTTGATAGTCTGAACCACACACTTGCTGAGTTAGGCTAAGGGCCAAGAGCCAAAAGCTTCTCCATGTCCTACCAAACCGCCATCGCGAGCATGTTCGCGCTCGGCCATGAACTGGCTCAGACGCCGTCGAACAAGTTCGATCTGGCGCACATGCGGGTGCTTCTGGCGGCGATGGGTCATCCTGAGCGGGATTTCCCCAGCGTACTGATTGCCGGGACCAACGGAAAGGGTTCGACTGCGGCGACCCTGGCTTCCATTCTTCGCGCCTCCAGTCTTAAAACCGCCCTCTACACTTCGCCGCACCTTATACGGATCAATGAACGCATCCGCGTGAACGGCGAAGAAATCGCAGACGATGACTTTGCCGAGCTGCATGGCGGAGTGGATCGTACAGCCGAACGGCTGGTTGCGCAGGGAGAGTTACCCTGGCATCCCAGCTTCTTCGAGATGATGACCGCGATCGCCTTCGCTTACTTCGCGCGTCAGAAAGTGGAGATTGCCGTCCTCGAAGTTGGCATGGGCGGGCGCCTGGATGCAACCAACGTGGTCGAGCCGCTAGTTAGCGTGATCGCCGACATTTCGCTTGACCATCAGAAGTTTCTGGGCGACACCGTGACGGAGATTGCACGCGAGAAGGTGGGTATCATCCGCCCCGGCGGCGTGGTCGTCACCCTGCCCCAGCAGCCCGACGCCAACGATGTGATCGGCAACACCATCCTCGATCTGGGCGCGCGCGGAGTGAGCGCGGTGCAGTACGTGCCCCCGGTATCGCCGGGCAGCGGGAATTATCTGGTGAGTAGTGAGCCCCGGATGCCGGATTCAACGAAAGGGCTTTTAACCACAGAGGACCCAGGGGGCACCCGGAATACAAAGAAAGGTACGGACGATGGCTCCAGATTTTTGTACCGCTATCCCCTGCAGGTCATGAGCGAGCAGATTCTTGTGGAAACTCCATTGGTAGGCCGTCATCAGTTGCGCAACGTGGCGCTAGCCATAGCCGCAGCCGCAGAGCTAAGCAAACTCTCCGCAGTGGAGCCCCGGACGCCCTCGTCCGGGGTTGCCCACGCTATCGCCCCAAGATTTTCCCGCATCACGCCGAAATCAATCGAGCGCGGAATTCGCGAAACTCATTGGCCGGGACGCTTTCAACGGCTCGGCGCGCGCGGGGGCTGGCCCGAGATTGTGCTCGATGTGGCGCACAATCCGGCGGGAGCGTGGGCCCTGCGCTCTGCCCTTTCGGAGTGCTACAGCGACCGTCCGCTGGTTTTCGTTTTCGGAGCCATGCGCGACAAGGCAATCTCGGAGATGACGGAGATTCTTTTCCCCTTGGCCGATCGAGTGATCGCCACGCGGGCGGAGAATCCCAGGTCGGCGTCGCCGGAAGAGATCCAGCTGGCTGGAAGCCGCAGCGGGACTGAGACCGAAGCAGTCGCGGAAGTTGGTGCTGCCCTGGAGCGGGCTCGCCACTCCGCTGGACCAAAGACTGTGGTCGTCGTGACCGGATCGATTTACCTGGTGGGGGAAACAATGCACCTGCTTCGGGTCAAAGCTTGAGCGCATCTAACTTATGGGTTTTGTTTCGACGGGTTTCGCCTAGAATGAAGGTGTGCTGGAATTGAACTCATCAGTGGGTCAAGTAGATAACGCTCAAGTCGATAACGCCCAGGTCGAAACCGGCAGCGCACAAATCGCCTCCAAGCGCCCGTTACCCACTGGCTCATCGACGCGCATTCCCTCCCGTGGCCCCCACGCAATCCCGGAACTCCAGCATGGCTGGGCAAGCCGGCTGCGGTCGTACTTCATCCTCGATCCGCTGATCTGGTTCTATACGCTGTTCATGGGATTGCTTGCTGTGCCCGGTGGAATGTTTGACCGAAGCGGACGGCGGCTGCATTGGTTTTCGCATGCCTGGTCGTGGCTGATCATGAAGTCGATCTTCTCGCCTGTAAAGGTTTCCGGGCTTGACAAGATTGACACTTCGAAACCGCACGTCTATGCCGTCAATCACGCCTCGGCGCTGGATATCCCGGTGCTCTACACCTATTTTCCGTTTCAGTTCCGCATCGCGTTCAAGAAGGAACTGCTGGCTTACCCGATCGTGGGCTGGCAACTGCGGCGCTCGGGACAGGTCTGCATCGATCAGCAGAATCCGGCGCACTCCATCAGCAGCATTCGCTCTGCGTTGAAGGGATTGAAGGCGGGACTTCCTCTGGTGATCTATCCCGAAGGTGGACGCACCCCGGATGGCTACATCAAACCGTTTCTGCCCGGCGCTTTTTTCCTGGCAATTAAGTCGCAGGTAAATATTGTCCCCGTGGCCTTGGTCGGCACCTACGAACTGCTCCCCATGGACACCTACCACATCAAGTGCCGTCCGCTGGAGATGCGCGTGGGCGCGCCAATCTCCACCGCCGGGCTGACCTTGCGGGATATGGAAGCGCTCGCGGCGCGCGTGCAGAAGGCAGTGGAAGAGCTGTACTACAAACCCTAACTCGGTGGTTGAATTCCGGGTGGCGTGTTTCTCGCGCGTTCTTTACGCGAAGAAGTCGGCCTCCAGCAACGCGCTACGCCGCTTTCTTCTCCTCGCAGAGCTGTTGATAGTACTCCCGCCCGCGCTGGTACCCCTGAGTAAATGGCTCTTCGACCTGTACCCCAGGGTGCTCGCGCTGTAGGTCCTCGAGCCGGATATTCATTTCGCCGGAAACCTGATCGAACTCCATGCAGCGCGTCCTGGCATGTAGCGCCGCCTCAAAGCCCTGGCGATAGAACTCTTCATCCTCCGCGAAGTTCTTGCCCAACCCTGAGTAGTGGCTCTCTTCGGCGCTGCGCAGGCCGGTCCACCATTGTTCACGGGCCGCGTCCACCGATTCCGAACCCTCCACTTTCATCAATTCGCGCAGCAGGGAGGCGGCATCCTTATTTTCAGCGAGAACAACCACCACGCTCTTGCCCTGGCGTAGCGCGTCTTCATAGACAAAAATTTCGTCCTCGGGAAGGCCCTCCACCGTAGCCTTCTCCGCCTTATCCCCAACCGCTGCCCCGATTGCGGCACCGGCGGCTCCGACAATTGCCGCTCCGAGCAGTCCTACCGCCGTGATCGGTCCCACTCCGGGAATGAGGGCAATCAGCAGCGATCCACCGGTAATTCCGACCGCGCCTCCAGCCAGCGCGCCCATGGCTTTACCCATGCCGGGCTGTTCCGTGGTGTCGGTCGGAACAGATCGCGATTCTTGATCGATCTGAGCCCCCGTCCCCGGAGTCAATAGCGTGATTTTGTCGGCCGCGATGCCCGCGGAGCCTATGGTCTTTACCGTATGCTCGGCGCGCTCTTTGGTTCTGAAAACTCCACTGATAGCTTCCATAATTCCTCGGGGCCCCCACTCTAGGGCAATATAGATACACCCACCACACCAAAACTCAGAGCTTGGATGCCAGAAACCCAGCATGCGGCTGCGGGAAAAATATGCCATCGCTATTTTTTCTGCTCCGTAACCTTTTTGTCCGGCACAACGTTTACCCTAGTGCGAGGCCAGACTGCGGAGAGTTCGTTGAAGGCTCTGAAGAAAGAACCGGAGGAGCGGCTTCTGATTGAAGCTGCACAGAAGGATCCCGCCTGCTTTGCTGAGCTTTACGAAAGCAACTTCGACCGGGTGTATGCCTATGTCGTTCGCCGCGTGGGCGACCGGGCGGAAACCGAGGATCTGACCTCCGAAGTATTTCATCAGGCGCTGGCTAACTTGAAACGCTTTGAGTGGCGCGGCATTCCATTTGCCGCCTGGCTGTTTCGGATCGCCGCGAATCTGATCGCGGACCGCTGGCAGCGAGCGGGCCGCGAGGTGGCGGATGACTCCGCCATCGAGTCGGCGCAGACCAGCCCGGCGGATATTGAAGAAGTGGAACGGCGCGCCACCCTATATCGGCTGGTGGATACGCTACCGGTCGAGCAGCGCCGAGTGGTGGTGCTCCGGTTCGTAGAACAGAAAAGCATTAAAGAAGTGGCGCGGGAGATTCGCAAGACCGAGGGCGCAGTCAAGCAGCTACAGTTCCGAGCGCTCAGTGGTCTGCGGGCGCGCATGGAGGGTGCCGATGCCTAAGCGCTCTCTTAATCCGGGAAGCGGGAATCCGGGGAACGAAAAGAAGAACATCGAACAGCTGAACCAGGTTGTTGAGGCTATGCTGGCCCCCGTAGACGGAAGGCCGACGAAGGTGGAGTCCGGGGTTGAGCCACTGGTGCGCATCGCGGCGGAATTGCGCAATCTGCCGAGTGCGAGTTTCAAGGCACGATTGAAATCTGACCTGGAAGGGAAAAATCGTATGTCTACTGTTGCTGAGCCAGTTGCAGCCGTCCGCACCACCGCATCACCGAGGTTGGCGTTCCGCGATCCGGCCAAAGCGATTGAGTTCTACGAGCGCGCTTTGGGAGCGAAAGAAACATTCCGTTTTGAGGTTGGCGGGGACATTCCCCACGCCGAGATCATGATCGGCGATTCGACCATCGACATCACCGGCGAATGGCCCGAGGGCGGCCGCTTCAGCGCCGAAACGCTGGGTAATTCTCCCATCTCGATCGTGGTCCAGGTCCCGAATGCCGATGCGTTTGCGGAACGCGCGATTGGGGCAGGAATGAAAGTGATCCTTCCGCCTAAGGATCAGTTCTACGGTCGTCGAGATGTCACTCTGGCTGATCCGTTCGGATACCGCTGGACTGGCATCCAGGTGATAGAAGAAATGTCAGTCGAAGAGATGCACCGCCGCATGCAGGGCCTAAGCCGTGGACCGGAGGGCGGCCCGATGGGCAAAGGGAGTACAGGCGTCAGCCCGGTTCCACGCGGATTCCGCATGGTCACACCGTACCTTGTTGCCGCAGATGGGTTGGAGTTGCTGGAATTCGCCAAGCAGGGTCTCGGAGCCGAAGAAATAATGAAGGCTGTAATGCCTACGGGCGTTCACGCCGAAGTGCGTATCGGTGACACCACGCTGATGATGGGCGGCGGCCTGGTTGGGAAGAAATTTCCGGGCACGCTACAGCCGAATGCGCTGCACATCTACGTCGAGGACGCGGATGCGGTTACGCAGAAGGCGATCGCGGCGGGCGCCACGCTGATCGACCCGGTACGCGATCAAGAGTATGGCGAGCGCTCCAGCGCGGTGCGGGACACAGCCGGCAACTACTGGTACATTGCCACGGCCAAAGGAGAGAAGCATGTCCCTGAAGGCCTCTTCAGCGTGAATCCATATTTGCACCCGCGGCGCGCCGAGCCGCTGATCAGCTTTCTGAGGCGTGCGTTCGGAGCCGAGGAAGTAGCGAAGTACGCTTCGCCCGATGGCGTCGTGCATCACGCCGTGATTCGCGTCGGTGATTCCGTGCTGGAGATGGGCGAGGCCCACGGCAAGTACGAACCGATGGAGGCCATGTTCTACCTCTATGTTCCGAACATGGAAGCGGTCTATCGGCAGGCGCTGGCGGCGGGCGCGACTTCATTCCAGGAGCCGACCGACCAGCCCTACGGCGACCGTAACGCCGGAGTGAAAGACGCGTTCGGCAACAAGTGGTACATCGCCACGCATGTCAAGGATGTGGCGATGTGAGGTGGTGATTTAACGCTGAAAGAGGCGGTGGGGCCGGTGCCCGCCGCTTTCTTTATTGGCACTTCCGTTATGGACTGTCGGACGGGGGTTCTTGAACGGGTATCATGCCGTGCGTTTGACCAACCTCATTTGGCAACCGAGACTGACGACGTACGCCGCAATAATGAGAAATACCAAGTTCTGATTGCCGATGATCATGCTGAGGTACTCGCTGAATCCGCCGATCACGGCTCCAATCAGATTTGCTCCGAAAAACGACGATGGCTTCAACGCTTGGCGGAACGTCGTGGAGAAGATCAGTCCGGCAAAAAAGATAGGCAGGGGGACGACTAGAATTGACCACAGCAATCGTTCGTCGAAACTTAGAGCGAGAATCGAGTCGCGCTTCACCAGGTAGACCAACAGCAGAGCGGCGAACAGCGGGGCGTATAGCCATGGCCGGAACCTACTAATGCGCATGGCTACCAAATTCGCAACCAACACCATCAGGAGCACGCCCGTCACAACCACGAGGGTCACGAACCAGGTCGTGCCAAAGTAGAGAGAACAGTCTGAGATGCTCTTGGTCTCCAGCAGCAGAAAACCAAGCCCGAGAAACAGAAAGTGGCCGTCGCTCATGCCGAACCCGCGACCGCGCAACACGAATACTGCGGGGATCGTGATCGCCAGTAGAATTCCAATGACGATCAAATAATCAGCCGGAATGGTTTTGTGAGAAAGGTAGAGAAAAGGCCAGTCGTCGGTAGGAGCGATGGCTTCGGACAAGTCGTCGC
>Ga0209006_10005196_pt1 | contig 11819 bp, 5 predicted proteins | sample JacPin_JW_Ref_O2_FD_188567 | JGI IMG/M metagenome (GOLD analysis project Ga0209006, IMG submission 188567) | Forest soil microbial communities from Algoma, Ontario, Canada - Jack Pine, Ontario site 1_JW_Ref_O2 (SPAdes) (version 2) | ecosystem: Environmental > Terrestrial > Soil > Boreal... | reverse complement strand
GCCCTTTAGATTTCCAGACGTATCCAGCGCGAGCGTCCCCACGCGCAACAAGCGATTGACCGAAGGCCGCAACAGCGGGAGCTGCACGAGTTCACCATCCGCGCCGGTTACCAGCAGACCGTGGCTCGATTGCAGACTGGTTGGGAGGTAGCCGATCGGAGTGGAGCTGTCCGTCGGGTCGAAAAGCAGAAGCGGCCCCAGTTTCTTGTTCGGAAGAATCGCAAACATCCGGGGAGTATCGTCGGCGGCGGGTAAGCGTATGGCAAGGATGACGTGATCGAAGTTGAGCGGGCTGGGAAATTCCGGCGCTAAATAATCGCGATCGGCATTGACCAGCACATAATAGGATTCAACGCCGACTTCATGCAGCATCACGTTAAGCAGCGTCGCCTTATCTTTGCAATCGCCGTAACCGCTGGCCAACACATCATTGGCGGCATGGGGTTGATATCCGCCAATTCCAATTTCGATCGCGACATATCGAATATTGTGCTGCACATAGAACGAGATCCGACGAATCTTTTCCAGGGGATCGGTTACGCCGCTTACGATCTCGCGGGCCTTGTCGCGAATTGCCGGAGTGTTCTCGCGAGAGGCCTTCGTCAATTCGCCATACCAGAGACCGATCTGCGCCCACGAATCATAGCTTGAGTCCGAAAGCCTAGGCGTTTTGGCGGCAAACGACAATCCCATGTATCCGGCGACCGACGTCCACGTGGGCATATGCCGTTCCGGTCGCACCGGCTCAATCTCTGTCAGTTCCCAGGTCCAGCGGTTGTCACCCGACTGTTGGGGAGCAAGCACGCTGTGATTCCGCCAATAAGCCTTGTAACTCCAGTTGGTTGGAAGCTGCAAGCTAAAGCGCGAGCGCTTCACGGGGATCTTGTCCTGGAACGACCAGATCGATTGTGATACCGACGGTCTGCCGCGCTGCTGATATTCGTAGCCAATCACGCTCCCCGGTTGAGCGGCTGGAATTTGCAGCAATTTGTAACGCGTGTCCTCATACAAACTTTCGGAAAAGGCGCTGGTCTCCGCAGCTTCGCCCTCTTTAACCTCGTACTCTTCGTTGCGTGACGTGATGCTCCAGGCTTTCAGGAACGTCAGCTTGGTATCGCTATCGAAATAGACACGAACGATAGCTCGGTTACGTCCTTCGGGTCGCAGGATCTTATAAGCCTTTCGATACGTCGTGTGAACTTCTCCGGCAGGCGAAACGACGGTGACCCTCTCGTCGAGCAAGACGATCGCGTCGGTGTCATCGGGATACGCTGGCAGCGACTCCTGCGCAGCCTGCTTTAGCCAATCAGGCGTGCTGGCCGATGCCAGATTCCCAATGACAATGACAACGAGCGCGGCAAGAATCAGAAAGCGCATGCCGTCACCGTGCCTGAGCCGATTCGGTTTTACGGAGCACGATCTTTTGCGCATCACTTCGCCTCAGTTGATCAAAGTATTGCCGCAGCGAGCCGTAGAGGTCGAGCGGGAAGAAGTATCGGTCCAGCGTGGAATGACGTTCGAGTCGAACCACGTTGGCTTCACTAGTTCGCTTCGCATGGAACTCTGCGAACGAGGTCTTAAAGTCGTTTGCTGCGGGCACAGCCTCCATCCGGTAGGCGTTCGGTAGGGAGATGGTGATCTTGTCCAGGACGTCGGAACCATATCTGTAATACACAGGTTGAACTCGATGCGCGTAAGGCAACGGATTTTTCCTGGTCATCTGAAATACAGCGATCGGGAAAAGCATTCGCTTCTGAGTGAGAACAGCAAACCGTGCCGCGTGAAGGTGGCACTTGATGCGCAGCGGTTTTTCCGGATCGTCCCAACCTGTTACCGAATCAAGGTCGATGGTCGCGCCTGGCGGTGTCCACTCATTGATTTCGTCCTCGATAATCTTTCGGCGGCCAGCGTCGTCCTCGTCCACGGCCGACAAACGCTTGTCCAATGCCTCTTGTCCGGTGTAGACGACCTCTAGTTCACCTTCTAATCCTCCATCCGGCTGTAACTTCAAATCGGCGGTACGCTCGAGGGTGCTTGGCGGGTTGGCGGGGTACACATCGGCGACGTCTCCCAGCTTGCTCCAGGAAATTCCTTGCGTCTCCGACTCGAACCAGGGCAGCAAACCAAAAGGGCAAAAGCGGGTCGCCGGATCGAAATAAAGATTCTTTCCGTTCCGATAGATTCGTACAACCGTTGCATTCAACTGAGATGTATCCAATACTTGGGGTTCGAAGACGGCCGAAGAGCGGTCGACCACTTCCACAATGGAGGCATCGAAACCAGCTGCGCGAGCTAACGCTGTAAATAGGAAGTTGATTTCGTTGCTGTACGCGTAACCATGGCGAAGAATATCTTCCGCGCTCTTGTTTGCCGCAAGATGCTCACGCTTTTCTTCCTTTTCGGTTCTTGAGGTCTCATAACTGAGATACCGAATTTGTTGGACGCGCGCGTACAGCTTGCGCAGTCTGGTTTCTGGCGGATCGCTCGGCGGAGTGATCTCATTTGCGGCTTGTTCCAGGTAACGCGTCGGCAGGATGAACTTTTCGGCTCTTTCCGCTTTGGCTCGACTCATACTGTTCCAGTAGTTGCCGATGAAGCCCACCTGATAATAAAAATGCACGCGGCTGTTCAGCAGTGATTCAGGCGGCATATCCGCCTCTTTTTCGATGGCCGCGACATTATTTACCTCGAGTCGCATGCTTCCGTCCTGTAGCTGAGCAGGCTTCACTCCCGGTAGTCGGACGCGGGCATAGGCGAGTTGCCCGCCGTGAACCGGCCGGATCGAAAATACACCATGGCGCGTGAACAATGTTTGTTCGATGGTCCAGGTGGTGTCGGGGATCGTCCACCCGTCCTGGAAACTGTAACGGCTGGGGTTGCGCACGTAGTCGGGAAGTTTCTCCTTCCACCGCATCGTGTATGCGTATTCGATGATTGAGCCGACCTCCACGCCGGGCAACGTAAAAGTCTTCATCTCGTAGCGAAATCGTTTGTATTTCAGGACAGTCTTATCGAACACCGTTCCACTAAAGTTGATTACGCTGCCATCCGATCGCACCGTGCGCCCCCGAATGTCTTCGATGGTCGTGCTCTTGGCTAGGTAAGGAATCTCCACATCCGCGTAGTCTCGCCCTTCTTCGGTCAAAATTTTGATCCGCATCCACTCGGTTTGAGCGCGAATCTCGTCGTCGGTAGAGACTCGACGCTCCAGAATCATGGCGGCCGAGCCGGGATTTGCAGGATTATCCTTGAGCGCCAGATCTTCCTTCGGCACCGGCTGCCAGTCAGGTGACTGCCCAAAGAGTCCCGGGATGGTCGCCAGCCAGCAAAGAACAAAGAACAGAACCTGCGTCGACTTGCGGAGACTTAGCATGAAGGGGACCCCACAGCCGACCGCTGGAGATGCAGCCTCGAGGATCTCAGGTTTAAGTTGTGGGTGATCGATACAGTTCACCAGCACTCTGGTATAGCCCTTTTGCCATTGGCAATCAAGCGACAAAGAGCGACACGGAACGAGTGAAGGCGGGGCTAAGAGATCAACGGCCGAATCGCTCGGGTCAAGATATGGAGTCCATCAGTTTGAAGCGAACGCATCCGTCAGCGAAATAATCTTCAACGAGCTTTTCAACTGATCGAGCGTGGCCGGTGATTTCAAAGTGATCGTTGCCGGTTCTCCAGGTAGCAGGTCGAAATAATTATCGGAGTTCTCGACCTCGAGGTCTCCAAAAGAAACGTAAACGCCGCGCGCTAATTTTGATGACTGCAGCGTAATCGTGTAGCCGCCGCCGGCGGAGCTGATGGTTGCGTCGATCTTGGGTGCTACCGGCAGTTGCAGGTTGTGGGTAACGTCGAAAAATAACAGATTCTGAGACACTTTCTTTCCGGCTGTCTCCAGATCGACCGCCAGAAAGCTGCTATCGAGATCGCCTTTCGCAGCAAGGTCGGCCTTGTCGAACGTGAAATAGATCGCGCTCGATTGCGCCGGAGCTTGAACGTCCTTCGCCTGCTCGAACAAAACTTTGCCCGAGAAATCAAGCAGCCGTAGGTGAATCTTTCCTGATAGTGGCTGCAGATTGTCCGAGATGACATAGATGTCCACTTTGTCATCGTGTAAGTAGGGTGAGATCAAGACGTCATCGTAAAAGCGCCGCGCATAATAATGAAGAGCTTTCCAGCGTCCGTAATAATCGATGCTTGCCCATGAAGCGACCGGCCAGCAATCGTTCAATTGCCAATACAACGACCCCATCACCCGCGGCTGCTCGCGACGCAAATGTTCGGCGCCTATTTTAATGATCTCCGCTTGTTGCACCTGGCTCAGGTAGACGAATGAAGCGAAATCCTTAGGCTCGCGATATTCGCGCAGCATGTAAGTCAGAATGCGTTCATTCCCACCTTTATTTTTCTGGTGCGCCTGCATGACGGTGGAATGAATGTCGAAATCCTCAGGCTTGTTCGCAAAAGTTCGAAGCGTCCGCATCTCAGGAAACGATTGGAAGCCGTATTCCGACATGAAGCGCGGAAACTGCTTGTTATAGTCACTGGCCGGCGCCTGCTGATGCCACACCGCCCAGTAATGCATGTCGCCGTTGTGTTGATTGTCGGGAGTCTCCTCGAAGTTGGCGCTGGGGGAGCTGGGCCAGTAGGGAACCGGATCGGTATACTCTTTCACCGAACTCTTCAGGATGTCGGCAAACATGATCACATAGTCCTGCCACACGCGATCGCGAGTGTCGGGCGAGATTGCTTCCTTGAATTCCTGGCGATTGTCCCAGTGGTGCCAACCTGTTTCAACTTCATTATTTCCGCACCAGAGCACGATGCTCGGATGATCGCGAAGACGTTTGACCTGATCGATGGCTTCGGCGCGAACATTGTCCTGGAAGGGGACATCGCCCGGTATCATGTCCCCGCCGAACATGAATTCCTGCCAAACCATGATGCCCAGCTCATCGCAGATGTCGTAGAAATCGTCCGACTCATAGTAGCCGCCGCCCCATTCGCGCACCATATTCATATGGGCATCGCGAGCAGCCTGCAGAATCTTGCGATGGATTTCGGGCGTCACACGATTGGGAAAACTGTCGAACGGAATGACGTCCGCGCCTTTGGCGAACACCGTAATACCGTTGACCACGAACTCGAAACTCTTGCCCCATTTATCCGCGACGCGGCGCAGCTCGATTGAACGTAGTCCGGTCTTTACTTCAGCGCGCGCCAGCTCAACCTTTTTATTCAAGCGTATCGTCGCCGAGAAATGGTAACGATTCTGTGGACCATAACCGACCGGGTACCACAGCTTTGGGGAAGCGATGCGAATCGGAAATGACACATGATTCATTCCGGCATCGAGTTGCAGGGTCTGCGTCGAATCGGTCGTCTGTGCGGCAGAGAGCTCATCGTGCGTCAAAGTAAGAGTCGCAGTCGTAGGATGTTCGGCTTCGACGTCCAATTCGGCGTTCAGAACCGCCGCGTCAGCGCTCACTTGTTGTTGGTGAATATGAAAGTTGTCAATTCGCAGCGCGTCCCAAGTCTCCAGCCGAACCGGCAGCCAAATACCTTCGGTCATGTAACGCGGACCCCAATCCCAGCCGTAGTTGTAGGGCGCTTTGCGGGTGTAGGGGGCGGTCGCGATGTTCTCTTCATTGCCGTAATTATGGGTTGATATCGAAGGCAATATGTAAGGCAGAGACTTAGCGTAAGGAATCATCTTTTCCACGGCGGAATGGAAAACCATGCGCAGCGTGTTCGGACCCGGCTTCAGGAGTTTCTTGGCCGGAACCCGCCAGCGGCGAAACATGTTGTCGGCGTGCAGAACTTCCTGATCGTTCACATAGACGTCGGCAAATGTATCCAGACCGTCGAACAGCAAATCGACGTGGTCATGGGCGAGTGCAGCGGCGTCCACCTGAAACACCGTCTGATATTCCCAGTCGGTCAGGCCGATCCATTGCAAACGGAATTCGTTATCCCGATCGAAGGGATCAGGGATCAGATTGTTATGAAGCAGATCAGTCTGCACTACGCCCGGAACCTGGGCGGGATGCCATGTCTTGACGTCTCCTTTGATCTCAACCGATTTGGCATCAACATACTTGTCCGGATCGCCCAGGGCGCGAAACTGCCAATCTGTGTTCAGCGTTCGCGATGCAAGTTCTTCGGCATTGAGCGGCAGATTGGCAAGCAAGAACGGAAATAGGATGGAGAATATCGACGCACCGAGGCGGTAGGAGAATTGCAGACGAGGCAATTTCATATCGAAGATTCCTTAAAGCTCGCACAGTATACGCCGCCGATTCGAAAATCGCGGAAAGTTTCCTGCAGCAAACAGTAGACAACCAATAATTCATTGGACGAAAGACGCGGAAACGGCGAACATTTAAAGATGCAGAACAGTTCGGCGTCCACTGATAAACCCAATAGCTCAAAGATCAGCGCAGTAATTTTCGACTATGGTGAGGTTTTGGCTTACTCCGCTTCGCGCGAAGGCTTTTCGCGCTTGGCGAAAATATTCAACGTGAGCTTCGACGTGTTTCGCGAACTGTGGGAGACCACGCGCGACGTCTACGACCGGGGCGATCTTTCCCCGCAGGAATATTGGTTGATGTTGGCGGCGAAATCGAACACGACTCTCGATTCGAACCAGATTGAGCAGTTGCGCAAGATCGAGATTGAAATTTGGATAAATTTAGATCCGGCCATGTTCGATTGGGTGCGAGCACTTCGCGCCGCGGGCATCAAGACTGGTTTGTTGTCCAATATGCCGACCGACCTAGCCACGTATCTGCGGGAAAATGCGGACTGGTTAGATGATTTTTCTTTCAAGACGTTTTCCGGTGAAGTAAGAATGATCAAGCCCGACGCGGCTATTTACGAGTACACGTTGCGCGGCCTAGGGGTTTCGGCGGCGGAATCGCTGTTTATCGATGACAAGGAGATCAATATTCAAGCCGCTCGCGGATTGGGAATCCATGGAATCGTGTACCGCTCGATCGAGCAACTGAGAAATGAATTGAAAGCGATTGGCTTTCCGGTTCTGCCTGCTCACGTCGACGAGCATGCGACAAAACGACAAGAGCAAGGGATCAAACTCCAGCTTTAATGTTGAGATTCTTCTTTCGCGGGAGCTGGCGGCTGATTCGTTCCACCCTGCAATTTCTGGAACTCCTGCATTTCATGTTGCGCAGCCGTCGTCTTTCCCTGTTTTCGATAAAGACCTGCCAGCCCGAAATGCGCCTGCGCCGCCAGCGAACTATCTTTCTCTATCGTAAGCAGCTTGGTCCATTGTTTTTCCGCGACGGCGGCATCTCCTTCGAGTGAAGCAGCTTTTCCTAGCGAATAGAGGGTTTCCGGCATATCAGGCAACAGTTTGTCGGCGCGAACAAGTTCCGTCCGTGCTTCGTGTACTTTGCCTTGCTCCAATAACGCCTGCCCTAAACGGTAAACCGCCTCGGCATTCCCCGGCTGCAGTTTTACTTGCGCCCGAAATTCTTCCTCCGCCTTGGGCCATTGAAAAGCTCCGGCGTAAACTTCGCCAAGTTCGAGATGAACTTCCGGCGTGTCCGCCCGCAACCTTAATGCGTCGCGATATTCGTTCTCGGCCTCTGGCATCTGACGCAGAACGAAGTAGTTTTCACCCATAGCCTGGTGCGCGCGCGGGGAATCAGGATAAGTGGCCAGCAAGGTATCGATCGCTTGCTTGGATAGCAAACCGCTGGCGCGACCAAGGTAATACAGGATATCCGGATCGTTAGGGTGCGCAGCCAGCGCGGCCTGCAGATTGGTGACTGCCTCCGGAAGTTGGCCCGTCTGAATCTGTGCGATCCCGAGCGCTGTTCTATCTTGCACGCGTTCAAGATGCGGAATCGCTTCGGCTGCGTATCCCTGGGCAAGCAGAGCATAGCCTAACAACTGGTGGGCGGGTGCAGCGTCCGAATCCACTTCCAACGCCCGCTTCAGCGGAGCGACTGCGGAACCGAAATCTCGCTTCTCCATGTATGCCTGGCCCAGGCTGATGAAGCCATCCGCATAACCCGGATCAAGTTCGGTAACTTTGCGGAACTCGGCAACGGCAGTGTCAAATTGCCGCTGTTTGTCGGCGTCGATTCCTGCCTGCATGTGTTGAGCGGCTTCGGGCGAAAGATTGTGCGCGGCGTACGACCATGACGCGAAGGACATTGACGCGAGCAATAACGGCAACATTAAGAGAGCCCGTCTCATCGTCATTTTTTCTCCGGCTCCCGAACTTCCAGAAACTGGTCGGCTGGAACATCGTTTAGCGTCTGATGAATGCCCGATGGCCACGCGATTTCTACTTTCGCCTTATCCGCCGACCCCAGTCCAAAGTGCAGGCGCTTGTCGCTCGCAGAAAGGTAACTGCCTGCGGAAGTCGCGAATCGAGTCTGTCCGTTCACCTGTACGCGGGCGCCAAATCCGTCGCGGTTGCTGCGGGTGCCGCGCAGTGTGATCGCCAGCCAGTGCGCCTTGGCGCCCGATTTTCCGCCAGTGTTCATGAGCACCTGAGGATGGCCACCAAGACTGGTCATGACCACGTCTTGCCATCCGTCATTATTAAGATCACCGAACGCAGCCCCGCGTCCAGCTGCGGTCGTAGCTCCGGAATCAACGCGCTCGAATCGGCCATTGTGATTGATCGCCAGCAGCGGCAATTCCAAATAATGCAGCGACGGATCGATGTGCTCCACATTGTCGAGCACGTGGCCTTGCGCGACGAATAAATCTTTCCATCCGTCATTGTCGAAATCTTCCAACCCAACGCCCCAGCCGGAGCTTCCGCTCGACAGCGTACCCAAGCCAGCTTCGAGGCTGCGATAGCTAAACGACCCGCCGCCGTCGTTGTGATACACACCATAGATTTCTCTCGGCAACTCGGTAACGATCACATCGGGCCGGCCATCGTTGTCGTAGTTCTGAAAGACGACACCCATCCCCGACAGCCGCCGGCCATCCTCGGAAAGCGCCGCTCCGGCTTCGAGCCCGACCTCCGTGAACGTGCCGTTGCCGTTGTTGTGAAAAAGGTATTGTTGCATTCCGTCGTTGGCTACAAAGATGTCAGTGAAACCGTCGCCATCATAGTCGGCAAAGGCCACTCCCAAGCCGCGCCCTTTCTTCGCCGCGATGCCAGACTGCTGGCTGACGTCGGTAAAAGTTCCGTCGCCGTTGTTGTGATACAGGATGTTGGTCGTGGCGGGAAATTCCTCTGGCGGACAATAGGTATGAAAATTCCCACCGCAATCCTTGTTGTGCTTGGTATCCCATTCCATGTAGCGCGTCACGAAGAGATCCAGCTTGCCGTCATTGTCGTAGTCGAAAAATCCGGCGGAAACGGACCACCCTCCACCAGCTACTCCCGCCTTCGCTGTCACATCAGTAAAAGTTCCATCGCCGTTATTGTGGTACAGGATATTTTTCCCGTAACTGGTAACGAAGAGATCAGGGTAGCCATCGTTGTCATAATCGCCGACAGCCACTCCCATGCCGTAGTTGCCGTCGCCTGCGTCGGCCAGTCCAGCTTGCTGCGTGACATCGGTGAAGCCTCCATCTTTATTTTGACGGTAGAGGCGATTCCAATAACGCGGATCATGGCGGTCGAAGTTCTCCGGCGTTTTCATTGGATCCATCACGTGGCCGCCGTTGACCAAGAAAATATCAAGCAAGCCGTCGTTGTTGTAGTCGAGCAGCGCGACTCCCCCCGGCATGGTCTCGATCAGATATTTCTTGGAAGTGGGCGAATTCTGCAGCGTAAAGTCAATTCCCGCCGGCAGCCTCAATTCGAATACAGCCCCGCCCGTCGCTGCAGCCGCGGCGATCGCCGCGAAAATTCCCATCGCAGCTAACCATCGACGCAACATTCCCACGATTCCCGACATCTTGAAACTGGTACCTCAACCGATCTTCAGTCCAATATTAAAATAAGAGCTTCAACGCAAATTGAATGAGTCTGGGATTGGTGCCAGGCGCGGTACTGGTGACCACACCGAAGTTTGCATTGTTCGATGAACAGCAAGTCGTATTCGGCGGAGAAAACTGGGTCCGATTAAAAAGGTTGAATACTTCCACGCGAAACTCCAGATTTGTGCTGCCCTCGTGATCGAGTACGAGTTTTTTGAATGCGGCGACGTCAAAATTATTCACTCCGTCCGCCCGCAGACTCGAATCGACGCGCGGTTCATCGCCGAACGTGAAGTCAGCCGGAGCCGTGAAACACGCCTTATTAAACCAGTTGTTGATTCGTGCTGCTCCGCTCGAAGCGGCAAATTTGTCGCATCCCGGCACAACGTTCGGGCGCGACCCCGCGCCAAATAGCGTTGTGTCGTTCGCTTGACCGTTGCGGAGGATCAAAGGAAATCCTCTTTGAAACGTGGTCACGCCGTCGACACCCCAACCCCCGATCAGATAATTCAACCCGCCTTTTGCGCCGGAAAGATATTTCTTACCCTGACCGAACGGCAGGTCGAGCACGTAACTGATCACCAGTCGCTGCGGTACATCCTGCGATGACAATGAGCGTTCACCCTTCAGATTGTTGTTGTCCTGTAAGGCGCCCACACCAGTTTCCAGCCACGACGTCAGGGTGTCGGTATTGCTGATCAGCTTCGAATTCGTATAAGCCACTAGGAGCGATCCAGCGTCGGCAAACCTGCGGCGCGCTGTGATCTGCAAAGAATGATATGTGCTCGCGAAGGAGCCTTGGGCCGCGAGTTCAACGCTCGTGTACTGCGGATACGGCCGTAGTAATTGCCCGACGGTGGTGGTGGGAGCACCGAGCGCCAGCGTTTGCCCATTTGCGACAAAAGGATTGGCGGCAGATTTCAACAGTGTGACCGCCGACCGTCCACCCTCCGCAAATTGAGTGGCAGCCTCCGCCAGCAACGAATCCGAAATCTGGTTGACCTGTTGCGAGTACTGATCCAGGTGCGTGCCCTTGGATCCCACGTAGGCCGCAGACAGCAAAAAACCCGCTGGCAATTGCTTCTCGATACTCAAGTTCCACTGCTGAACGTAGCTGTCGGGATGCGGCGTGCGATCGACCTCGGTGATCGCCTGCACCACCTGCGTGAGAAACTGCTGCGTCTTCTCAGTTCCAAGGCTTCGCCCGGGTGGCGGGGAGATGCCATTCGGGAAGGGAAGCGAAATCGAATTATAAGGATGAGTTCCGTCCACAGTCCCGGTGTAGGTTGTGCTGGCCGCATTAACCATATCGTTAATAGGGTTCAGAGCGAACGACACATCATTCGGTACCCAGAAGATCCCGTATCCGCCGGTGATTACGGTCGATGGCGTCAGACCGTAGGCCAATCCGATGCGCGGTGCGAAATTGTCATCGAGCGATAAATTGTTCCGCGTTCCCGGAGGAATCAAAAAGACGTCCCCTTTGATAGTGGGAGAACCGGCCGGCAGAAACTGGTTCAAATAGCTCGGGGCATTGGGAGCGAAATTGGTGAGCCGGTCGAACCGCTCAGACCATGGACCCTGCAACTCGTAACGCAGTCCCAAGCTGACCGTGAATCGGTCTTTGACATGCCAAACGTCGTTGAAGAAAAAAGCCCGATAGGTTTGCTTTCCAGCCGTGAATGCGGGCACGACCGCCTGCGAGAAGAAATGGTTTTCTGCGTTGCTGAAGTTGTCCGCATACCCCAATAGAAAATCGGCGAAAGGATAACCGCTGAAACACGGCTGACCAGCGGCGCAAAAATCGAATGCTCCGCTGGCCACATTCGTCTGTGCGTAGTTTTCATACCCAGGCTGGTATTGCAGTCCGAAATGAAAGCGATGGCGCCCGCGCATCAGGGTCAAAC
>Ga0209006_10005195_pt1 | contig 11821 bp, 13 predicted proteins | sample JacPin_JW_Ref_O2_FD_188567 | JGI IMG/M metagenome (GOLD analysis project Ga0209006, IMG submission 188567) | Forest soil microbial communities from Algoma, Ontario, Canada - Jack Pine, Ontario site 1_JW_Ref_O2 (SPAdes) (version 2) | ecosystem: Environmental > Terrestrial > Soil > Boreal... | reverse complement strand
GGCCAGCATCAATCATGGATGTATCTCGTTTATTGATAACGACTGCATCTATTCCGGTTACTCAAGAATATAGGGCTCAACAGTTATATTCATCGTTTCAAGGGTCAAGTGGGAATATACGACAGGCGATATTAACTGATTTCTTCATTGGATCAGATAGTGAATTGATGAATCGATCGGAGCATTGGATATATACACCAACCTTATATCGTATCGTGTCACTTGAATCAACGTATCCAATGAGACAGATTGATTTAACCATATTAGTTCAAACCAATGATGGAACGATATATCCAGTCTATCTATCGCCATTAGACAATATGGATATCAAGCTATTGTTCTTAAAGAAGGGGTTAACCGCTTAATTGGGCTGCGGGAAGCAGGTACTACTATAGACGTTATTACTGTACTAACAATAATAACACTTTCATCTTGCGATAAATACTCATGTTACCATATACTGCTGCGTATTAACGTATACGCTACGTAATGCACGCACCATTTAGGTCGTCAGTGACTTCAGACTGTTTAGACATAGGCGTCCCCATGTCTTTGCTAGCATTCAAGTTTCTAAGAGTATCCCCCACCACCGAGCTACACCGATAACACCAGTTCCACATCCACTGTGGTACAATACACCCTCACCTACAACCCACTCCAATCCAATCACTATAAGCTACTTCGCATTCTGCTCTAGAATAGACGCTTTTCTTCTATAGTGATTGAATGTATCTATATATAGATACATTCTATTTTGCTATTAAGAAGGGGCCTTAGTCCCCAATTGAAAAATCAATTTCCGCTATAATCCATAATTCCTTTGATCGCCATGGCAAATCAAAGGAATTATGTATTTAGCATGTATGGGAGTATCACTTAGGAATTACTATTGCATATACGGGAGTATCGTTAACGATTCGTATTGAATGTAGGGGTAGTATCATTAAGGATTCGTTTAGACCATCCCTTATACTGATAATTCCATACTAATAGAGTATTAGGATACATATGAATATTTATTTCCTGATAATCAATATGTTTCCATATATATCGATTAATAGCTACTTTACACGTTTTACATTTATCATTAGGTAAAAGAGCATTGATATATGAAACGGATTCGATCATACGCATCTGAATCCGATTATGAAATCTATTTCTTAATTTATGATAACAATGTTCATTTAAATATGAATCAATAGCCCATGGAGAGAGATCGTTATCATTATTCTCAATATTAATCTCTTCAATATATTCTTGATATTTGTAATCCCAATCAGATAATGCATATTCAGATTTATCAGCTGCGGTACCTGGAAGACGACATCGATTTAAGAATATTTCATAAGCAAGGATCATTGGAACAGTATAACTATAACATAGTTCATCTATAACTTTTCCTTTCTCGTCATATTCATCAATTTTACCATTGCTGTCACATAAATATGAAAATCTAAAGATATTAATATCATCTAAATTAAAATGACGAATCGAACTATTATTAATTAATAAATCAATTAATTGTAACATTGGTTCATCAACATGTTTAGAGAATGGATATATGAATTCAATTATATGATTATGCCACACATCGTAATTATCATCTTCATTATCAGATTGATCAAATTCTTTATCGGGTAAAGTAATTACTATTTCATACTTATATAAGTTTCGATAATAATTATATATTTTTATTATTACTCCATTATCAAGATCCTCACATACAGTCTTTAATATTGGGAAAAATGTATCGGTAAAGTATTTATCTGTAACCAACGCCATGTTTTGAGTATATTTATGAATTTTTTATACTCATTATATAATCATTCAATCATCCGTTATGTAAAATATATAAAAATGATAAAAATTTGGATGACTAAAGGAATGATTAGTAATAATAAATGTCTGAAGGTACATACAGTCAAAAGTTTGCGGATTTACAACCTGGTGATCCAGAATATCAAACATTTACTAATATACAACCTGGAGAGCGTGAATATCATATTCATATGGGGGTTGAATTAGCTTCAGATCCTAATAATATACATTCTATCTCAGGTCGTATATTGTTAGATCAATCTAAAGTTAGAAAAATACCGAAGGATAGATTATTATATATGCCGAGAGTATTACATGCGATAATAACAATATTAGAATCTTGTCAAACTAAGGATATTAAGATAATGATGATTCAATTTAGCACTGAGAAGTTTGATATGCATAAATTCCTTAATACTAAGATAACACAAATGCCTAAACATGTTTTGAAGGGTGCATATCGTGGGGTTGATGATGATATAATAGAGACATTTGAGTTTCTATTTGATAAGACTCATATAACCTCGATTGAAGGAAGTGCCGATGCAAATACAAATGTTACTAAATAAAAATAAATGATTAAAAAAATAATGAGTATAAATAAAAATATACGACTATAAAATAGTTGTATATGCAAAATACGGCGAATAGTGAAACTAGGAATAATATTTCTTTAGTTGAGCCCGGTGTTCCTTTAGGTCTAATGGAAGAAGATAATAATGAAATAAAAAATCAATTTTCTCCGGTAATTAATTATAATTTTAATTATGTTACATCAATTGATCATGAACATGTGAATCGTAAGTCTTGGTTGAAAACGATATCAACTTATCTTGAAGATAATAGACATTGGATCACTCATCCTCTACATGGAGGTGAACGTGGTAAAATACCTATATTAACTGGTTGGCAAAAATATCCAACTTCTAAACATATTCATTCATGGAAGGAAGATGGTAATATTGGATTGATTTGTGGTCCTGCTTCTCGAGTTGGTGTATTTGATGTTGATATTAAAGATGATGGTTTAGCATATTGGAATCATTGTTTGGAATCAAATCCTGAACCTCAGACTTATCGAGTAAGAACTGGCAGTGGGGGATTACATTATTATTTTAATTATGATGAACGCTTTGAAATATTGAAAAATTTGAATCGTGCTGTTGAAGTAAATGGTCAGAAGATTGGTTGGGATCTTAAAGGTGCAGGAGGTCAAGTTGTAATACCTCCATCAATTCATCCAAATGGAAATGAATATGTTATTGACAATAGTCATATTGTTGCTGATGTTAATGTTATTGATATGCCTAATTGGATTTTCGATATCATCGCTCCTATGTCTATTAGACAACCGATTGCTCCTCCTCCAGCATTAGTTAATCCTAGAGTTCCAGCCAAGCCTATCACTAGTGAAACGATGATTACTCCAGCTGGATCTAGTACACCAACTGGTGTATTATCGATGGTTCCATCACCAACTAAGCAATTACAAATGAATGTTATAACTGAAGCATGTTGGCGTGAATTATTATCATATTTTGATGCCGCAACAATGGATTTTGATCCTCGAAGAAATCTAGTATGGGCAACAGCTTCGGCTAGTCGTAATTTTGGACATTTAGCTCATGAATTCTATCGAAATAGACCTAGTTATATTCAAAGAAATAGAGCTGAGGAAATAACGAAATTATTCAATAACTATGATCCTAAATATAAGGGGTCTAATGGACCTATTACCGTTGGAACTGCATTTGATATGTTGAAAGAAACAATTGGTGATCAACGTTATAATTCATTTAGAGCTAAATATGGATTGAATACTGATTTTACTCCAAGAGTAAAAGAATATTCAGTTACTTATAGCCCATATGATAAGTATTATTTAAATGATTATATTCATCAATACAATTGTGTTGTTGGTCGATGTCTCGAGACTGAATCTGTTAAATTTAAGGAAACAATCATGGCTAAAATGAAACATGATCTTCTACGTGTTGTTCACGTAATAATTGGTAAAACTCCAATTTATGTAATGAAAGTCGATGATGAAGAAAAGATGTTTGATTTAACAACTAAAAATCCAGTTAAAACTTATGAAGGATATTTTGCTAAAATAGCGATTGAACAAGTTAATGAAAGTGGTCAACGTACATTTCTAAAATATCTTAATTGGAATATCTTTAGTCAATTAACTGATAATATATTTAGTTCTCAGAAAATGGTAATGAAACCATATCATCATTTTCAAGAGAATCCAGTTAAATATCCTAACTTTAATATCTTTCCTGGATTTAAGGCTAGAGTTATTGATGGTTTTGATCCTAAGGTTGGTATTAGTATGGAACAATATGATAAGATATCAAGAATCTTATATCATATATTGCATGTATGGGCTCGTGATGATAATCTTTCGTATAAGTTTTTGATGACATGGTTAGCTTATCCATTCAGAGAATTAAAGAAAACAAATATAGCGATTTCAATAAATGGACCTCAAGGCGTTGGAAAAACTAGTATTTTTCAATTATTCCATGATTATATATATGGAAAACAATTGGCTATAATTGGTGATTTATCTGAACGAATAATGCAAAACTTTAATACGATAATTTCTGGTAAGATGTTGATAGCTGTTGATGAAATGGGTAAGATTGATAAAACCAAAAGTTATCGTGGTATGTTTGAAAAATTAAAGGATATGATTACTGGATATATAGCATATATAGAAAAGAAAATGGTTGATGTTTATACTGCCGAAAATCAATCTAATATTTCTTTTGCTTCTAATAATAGTGATTCAATTTTTATTCAACCTGGTGATAGAAGATATGGTTGTTTTTTGTGTTTAGATGATGTCCTTGGTAATAAGGAATATTTTGCGAAATATTTAGCATGCATGAATCAAGAATGTGCTAATATCTTATATTCTTATATGTTATCGGACCAATTCAAGGATTTAATTGTTGATTTACAAGATATTCCAAAAACTGAACATCGTGAAGAGATCATTGAAGCGAATAAGGAACCAATTGAACATTTTATTGTTGATTTATTTCAGGACGGTGCAATTACAATTGATTCTGAAGAATTGATTAAAATGAAAGATGGTAAAGCTTTCATTCCATCCAAATATCTATGGGATTTATATAATAATTGGTTTCCAACTAAGTTTAAGAATCGTTATATGGGTGACTATGCACATTGGTGTAAAGAATTCAAGAACGCTTGTAAGTGGGTTACTCATGTTCCCATTAGTAAACGTCCTCAGGTTAATAATGTTAAATATAATGGATACACACTTAATGAGTCAATTTATGGTTTGTCGGTTATTTATACAATTAGAGAAGGTACTAATCCTCCCATTGGAAGACTAATGACATTGCGTCAATGGTTACATATATTTTAATCCTATTATATATAGCTCTTTTGAGTTATATATTCACGTGGTCTGTGGACTGGTATACCGATATGTTTGAAAAGCTATATATATTATTATTAGTAATAGTAATTTGTATAGATACTATTACTATTACTAATATTATATTATTATATTATCTAGACAGACCATACCACTAGACCATTTTATATATATATATAAAATAATAGGAGAAAAATGAGTTATTGAGTTTTTGAATAATGGTCTAGTGGTCTTCTTATCAATATATTATATTATTTGATATAAATTGATTGTTTTAATAATCATTATGGTATAAATAATCATTATACATAACTAAATGGATAGAGCTGCGGGTGATGAGGATATTATAGCGAGAGCATCATCAGGAACTACATTATCATTTAAAGAAAGTGAATTAATCGGAAGGAGTACAAGATTTCGTAAAGATATTCGTCATAATGATCGTGAGAATTATATAGCAAGTAGAAAGAGAGAAGATTATGGTAATGAAATATTAGCTAATGTTAATTCAACTGATAAATTAAAATTACTAAAAAATAGATTTAGAAATAGTAGACAAATTCGATCAAATAAATCTCGTTTGCCAATAAAAATAATTAAATAACTTAAAGATATCTACAATATAATATGGGATGCAAAGGTCATGAGACATGACATTAGCTTAGGTTGTGGGTTTAAATTTAAGTTGATCAAGTGCACTAGAACCCGACGTGATCATTGTATCTCAATGATCATTTAAAAAATGATATATAAATAAATAATCATATATATAAATGGAAGTGATAATCGAGGCAAAAGATAGAAAAGCCAATTATAATCTGACTTCATTTAGAGAAAAATACAATGAAGAACAAAGAATAAATAGAAATACAGTTAAAAGATTTGTTGCATTACCAAGAGAAGAGAAACTTAAAGAATTGAAAAATAGTAATAAAGCTAAAAGAACTAGAAACTGTTATATATAAATGACTAATCATGATCCCAGAGGGTCCCAACGAAGTATTCAAGAAATAATTAATGATCCTAATTTCTTATACAAAGCTGGAGAATATTTAACTGAAAGAATCCCTCATAGAAGTCATCATATGACTAAAGATGATTATAAAGCATTCGAAGAAAATGAAAGAAAAAGAATATCGATGATAGCTTATGCTCCTGATAGATTAGAAGCTTTAAAATGTAAGTTTGAATTTGAAAGATGTAGAGGAAATCTCAATACCAAAAAATTAATGAAAACTCATAGAAGATCTAAACAATCTAAATAAATAATAGACATACTAAAAGTATATCTATCGGCACTTAATTGAGTCAGTATATATATCCCAATCTCTGATTATGGTTGTTGTAAGTCAGTTGTCATTTAATTCAGATTTTACTTAGCATTTTTTCGCCGCATTAGGTAAACCATTTTCTCTGCAAAAAATCAGAGATAAGAATATACCTATATATAAATAGATAGTTATATTTTGCTTATACCTATTTTCCACTAAAAATAATTGAATAATTATAACATTATAAAAATAATGAGTATATCTAAAAAAGAATAATTATATTATACAAATGACTGAAGTGATCACTCACACAATTATTGGTTTCCAAGATGGTACTGGTCGGATTCATTTAGACCTTAATATCATGGAATATAATGAACTCAGGAAAGCATTGAAATCTATGAACTCAGTTCGTCTAGCTCAAAGAAAATATGCTATTAAAATTAATTCTAAAAATGAGAAAAAGAAGAAAAGAGATAAACCCTTTAAACCAATTATGGAATTAAATTTAGTTGGTAATGGATTAAATCAAATAACTGAAGATGATATAATAGAACCTGAACCACCAATAACTCCTCCAACAGTTGACGATGAAATTCCAACCGTTCGAATGGGTATTGTCAAAGCACCGATTAGAACTCAAATACCAGAAATACCTCGACCAAATATTCCTTTAATTCGCGTCCCACAGGGAACCATCCCTTCTCCATTAAGAATTAATTCATGTCCAAACCCTCCAGGTTTGACTCAAAATTCTAATCATATGAGAAGTATCGAAGAACTCGATAGTTTAATCAATGAAATGAATAGATATATCGAAGCATAGGGGCTGCGGGTTAAGACTAACTCATTATATGTATAGTTACATATAATTTAATGACGATCCTTATCAGGACTCCATTCATCTATTGATTCAATATCAGTAATCGGTTCTAATATTGGTATCAACAATAATTTAGAATTATTGATTCTTTGTTGGGTTTCACATATTTGTAAGAATTCTTGTTCCTTTCGTTTTCGAATTTCTTCATTATTATAACACATATTAATGGCTGAATTTAACTCAGCATATAATCCACAAGTTGGACAGACTACTGTCTCACATTTAACATTTTTAGTAGATCGATCAAAATCTTTGAATGAATCATTATATGATAAATTAACTTTATCTAAACACTTAGGTAATATTGGTATTGTCGCTAGATATTTCTGTTCTTCCATTATGGCATTAACTTCTTGTTCATATAAATCTTTATCCATTCCATATCGCTCTTGGAAAGAATTCAAATATTTCTGATTAATAAATTCAAAAATAAATTTCCATGAAGCAATTGGTCCAGTATTACTATTACTAATATGATATAAAAATAAACAATTATCACAACTATCTTTATACATACTAGAATCAATGAATTCATCAAAATTCTTACCAAAATTATTCAATAATAATAACCATTCTTTCTTTATATCGATTAATTCATTATAATCGATAATAGAAGTTTTATTATCACCACAATACAATGGTTGGAAATTTCTACCAATAATTGCTATCTCTTGTGAGAATATATTAATTATTTCAAAGAATTTACCTTTATTGTGTAAGAATAATCGAAATGGTAACATGGGATATACATCAAATCTAGTTCCATAAGTTAAATAATATTGTGATAATAACATATCATTAATAACCATATCAATCCGAATTGAATATGCTCTATTAACTCCATATGCTTCAATGATTGATTGAACTTCTGGGGGTAACCATGGATTTGTATTAAATCCATTTTTGGATATCAATTTGAAGAAGTTCATATACTTTATTATACTCATTCATAATCTTAGATAGGTATATCTAAACCATCTGAGTGCATCCAAATTTTAATTGTTGATTTAACATGATGATAAGTTGGTAAATATTCTAAATCCCTCAATAAATCATAAATCGGGAAAAATGGTTTTCGATTACTACAATATTCTATATATGATAACGGAGTTGGATGATAATTATAAGCATGATGATCTAAATTATATTTTTTTACATACTTTTCATATTGTACCATTCGATGTTTATCCATAGTTACAACATAATAACATATATTTAATAATTTAAATATCTCTAATCTATCAAGATCAATAGTTATTTTATAATCCGAATGGGGAATCACATAATATGAATAATCTGAAACTGTATGATCATCAACATTTGGGTTTTTATTATTTGGTCTACTAATCAATCGTTTCATAAAACTATAACGATCATCAGATTCATAAACATATGATATTAATTCCCATGGATATAGAGGAACTAAAGTATTATTCTTTTTAGATTTAGCTTCTTCCTGGTCCAAACGTTCATTTATATTTCGATTGAAATCATCTAATTGTTTGTCACTTAATTTAGTTATTTCAAAACTTCCCTTAGAAGTTGGATAATGATTATTATCATAATAAGATACTTCGACATATCGTATATTAGTAAATTCAATATATGATTCTGGTTTTCGATATTTATAAGCAAATACTGTGACAGGAATTAATATATCTGATTGGCAATGACAATCATAAGCAAAGTAATCTTTATGTTGATGGAAAAGAGAACCATTAACAGAATGAAAAGTTGATCTTTCCATGAATTGAACCTTGACTAAATATATTTTTTTGTCAAAATACTCTCTAAGTTTATTAATGATATCATCTGGTATCTCAATGGAATAACCATTAGTCCAAATTTTCCAATTGCCTTTACAGATACGATTGAAGATAGACATTGGTTATCTTTTATATAGATATAATATACATTTAGTAAATTAAATGTAGAAAAAATACGGACCCCCGTAAGATGCTTCAGAATAATTTCCCCTTGTAAAATACACTCATGTCCATTTCATCTTATGATCGTGCTCAACGTCTAGCTCAATCTTACCTATTCAAAGGCTTTGAAACCGGTAATGTTTATGGATATACTAGAGTCTCTACGATTAAACAATCAAAAAATGGTGTTTCCATGGATGATCAAAAAGAACATGTCCAAGCATATTGTACTATTCATTCCCTTCCTGAACCGGAAATTATTGAAGAACCGGCTGTTTCTGGTACCACTATGGATCGCCCCAAGTTAAATCAATTATTAGAAAAAATAAAACCTGGTGATACTATCATCGTGAGTAGTCTATCACGATTGGCTAGAAATACTAAAGATTTCCTTAATTTCGTTGATGAAATGAAAACCAAATACATTAGAATCATATGTTTAAAAGAAAAGATTGATTTACAATATGAAAATGGAGAATTGTCATCAACTGCGGTAATGATGTTATCGATGTTAGCATCATTTAGTCAATTTGAAGCTGATCAAACACGTGAGAGAACTCAATCTGCTATGGATAAATTAGTTCGAGATGGTACATTAAGACATAAACCACATTTTGGTGAAAAATATGAATTAAAAGAAGGAATGAAAGTAATTGTTCCTGTAGCTGAAGAACAACAAGTGATTGATTATTTACAAATGCATATAATGCGAGATAAGAATATATCAATTGGTAAATTAACTAATTTATTAAATGAACAAATTAGATCGGGATTATTGAAATATCGAAAGAAGAAAAAGGTTGCAAGAACTCAAGTTGCTAATATTGTTAAATATAATCAATTAAGAGATTATTCAATAATAGTTTCTGACCCCATAACTACAACCAGCACATCCACATCCGCAACCTCCACGCCGATGGGCCCCTCTGGGATAAGTTAAAACTTTTGGTCTCCCTCGACGTCTTATTTTTTTCCGCATCGGCGCATAACCGCCGATGCCAGTAGGGATGAATCCATGATCAATACCATACAAGAGATGAACTTGTTTCTTAGCTTTTTCCAATGTAGTACAACGGGAATGTACCCGACCGGTTTGAATATTAATGACCTCATAACACTTTGGACTCGCTTTAATTATTTCATAAGGCATATTAATCTATTTGATTAATATGAAGTTTTTTATTATTCAGAAAAATTATATACTTTAAATGATTCATCTATTGGAATATTAGCTAATGATTCATCATATTCTTTAGCCGCTTCGATTTCATCATCATATTGACCGATATATGTCTTTTTACCAGTAATATCTCGAATATTTACCTGCCATTTATTATTATGATAATGAACTCCAATGTATTTAGAAGATGTTTTGAATGAACTCATTTTATCTCTATTTCTTATTTGTTGTTTAGGAGTAGCCATTCTAAGATTTGAAGATGTATTATTCAACGGATTCCTATCTTTATGATCAATTTGTAATCCATCGATAAATCTACCTTCAATACAAACAACCCATTTAGCTAAAGGAATAGTACTATTACCTCTAGTGGAAATAATATAACCATCACTTAAAAACCAATTAGAAAATTCAATTATTTGATCATAATATTTAGCATCAACAATTCCCTTAACGAATCTATTATTGGTTAAACTTAATTCTTTTGTTAAATTTAACTTTGGAGTTGAATTATTAATAGTAACCACAGATTGACTAATGTTAATCTCCATTGGGCTGCGGGTATTTTATTTATATATATAATTATTTATACTCATTATATATTTAATCAATTATTTAATTATTTTCCATACATGCGTCCCCCCTTCAAGTGACTGAGTTTATTATGACCAACACGTCCACATTTAGAACAATGTGGACGTTTCCTTGAACCTGCAATTTTACCACCGATCTTAGCGGCTCCCTTTTTCTTCTTGCCTCCAACTTTGCGTTTCCTGACAGTTTTTCTTTTACGTCCAGCGAGAAATCCCATTATATTTTTATACCATAATAAAATAATAATAAATTTAAAATTTTTATTTTTCTATCCATGGTAAATAATAATACCAATGAGCAGATCTCAAGTGTTGAAAGTTCAAGAACATATCAAAGATATGTTACGAGCGAAAAAAGGATTAGATGATCTTGTTGGAGGATATAGAAAACGTAAACCTGGAAGACCAAAAGGATCTAGAACTAAAACTCGAAGATCTCGAGGAGGTGCATTAACTGCTACTCCTTCAGCTTTTGGTGCTAGACGTAGACACACACGAGGAGGCAGTTTATTAGCTATTCCGGCACCATTCGGTGGTAGAATTGGTGGTGGAATCAGAGAACAAAACAAAATGTTGAATCAAGATTTAAATCATCAAGCATCAATGAATGGAATTCCAGCCGGACATGAAAGAACAGTATATAAAATACATGCCGTTCAACAATTAGCAAAATCTGGTAAAATTAGTCAACAGAGAGCCCATGATTTATTAACTAAATATCAAGTTGGAT
>Ga0209006_10005194_pt1 | contig 11822 bp, 15 predicted proteins | sample JacPin_JW_Ref_O2_FD_188567 | JGI IMG/M metagenome (GOLD analysis project Ga0209006, IMG submission 188567) | Forest soil microbial communities from Algoma, Ontario, Canada - Jack Pine, Ontario site 1_JW_Ref_O2 (SPAdes) (version 2) | ecosystem: Environmental > Terrestrial > Soil > Boreal... | reverse complement strand
CCTACTTTGGTTCGTGGCGGTTACTCCTGGTCGTGTCCTCGCAGCGATTCTTACAAATCCCGGAACCGACGATCCGAATAAACTTGCCGCCGGTCTTCTACCAAAAGTAAGCTGCCTCCATTTTTGGTGTGCCGGGTTGTCCGTCGATGATTTCGGTGCTCAGCACAAACTCCATATTCTTTTTCCCAGCGGAGGCGCGAGCCGCATTGACGATCTGGGTCAGATGGGCGGTGTCGATGAGAAACTCGCCGGCGGCGATAGTGCCGCCGCGGCCGACACCTGCGGCCACAATAGCGATCTTTCCCGTATTGCCATCAGTGAATTGGGTGACGATGGCGTAGTCGCGATAGTTGTTGGTTGCCTGTTGTTTCGCGCGATCGATAACCCAGTCAATTCGGTCCGGGTGATCGCTGTCGGCTATCCAGAAACGCGTCATATCGGCGTTATTTGCGAAGTGGAAGCGCAGCGGCTTGGTCAGTCGAAGCGTCCAAGCGTTGTCGAATGCCCCTACGAACACGGTCGGCCCGTTGCGCAAGTCGGAGAGAGTAGTCGAGGCTTCTCCCTTGAGGCTGTACTTCGTTCCGTGCGCTTGCAGAACACCCGCAATCTTGACTACCGTACTTAGATCGTCGATGACGACCGCGCTTAGATTGTCTTTGAGGATAGTCTGGTGAGTTGGATCGGCGGCATCGCGGAGGGCAATCGCCGTATATTGATTTTGGTCGGCGATGCAGAACAGCACAGGATCGCCAGAGTTCAGCACGGGCTCCCAGAAGTCGCCAAATGCGGAACGCTGAATCGATCGCCACCACCAGGCGAGCCCCAGAGCAAGGCAAAATACCAGCACGAGCGCTGCGCTGATCCGTAGATATTTGGCGCTGTACGGGCGATCATGAACGGGATCAGCCGCAACGATCGGCGCCAGCACGTCGGGTAAGACGACCGCCGAGTCAGGTCCGGCTATCGTGATGGCAGTTTGTGGCCAATGAAATTGTGGAACATAAGACCCGGCTTGAATGGAGACACGAATCTCGACCTCATGGCCGGGTTCCTGGTAGTACTGCGCGATCCGCTTACGAATCTCCGCGGCCGTGACACGAACGATGGGATCCGATGAAGTGTCGTAGTCGGCGCTACGTCCGAAAATCTCAATTCCCAAGGTTCGTTCCTTGACCGCATCGGCTTGCCCGGCCAGGGTATGCCGGACTACGAAGCGCAGGAACATGGGGAAGCGACGGCTGTGACTGAAGTGGGGATTCTGCAACAGGCGCTCGACCTGTTCCGCTATCGCAGCTTTCTCGCCTTCCGTAAAATCGGCGGGATTGGCCGCCGGCACATCGAGCTGCATGGTGGTCCCTGATGATCCCCAGCCCCGGATTATACAACGGTTCCGGATTAGGCCAGGAAATGAAGGTTGCTGGCAAGTGATTGACAGGCTGAGGGTTGCGCGCCAAATTTACATGTTTAAGAGCCCCAAGACCAACCGCAAAGACCGTATCTGCTGCTGCCAACACTTCGATAATGCTGGTTAAAGATTTCTGCCCTGCCAGCAGGCGGTCACCAGCCAAGAACAGGGAACCGCCCAGTAAAGAGACTCACCATGGAGGCTCACTTGAAAGCCTTCGAGAAGCGCATTCGGCCACGCCCATTCCTCGCTGCGCACGTTTTGTCCGTGTTCTTGCTCTTGCCGGGACTCATTCTTATGCTGACCGCAATGGCCAGGTGGGGTAGTGCGAGCCTGAGCGGCGTTGTGCAAGACCAATCCGGTGCTGCAGCTCCCATCGCCAGTGTGACGCCGGAGGCCGATGGAACCAGAACGTCTTCAGGTCGGCTGATAGTAAGAAATATTCTTCCCCATATAAAGTAAATCGATCGACATAGTATTATATGCACTTCTGGCAAGGACAGGTACGCGGAGGAGTGCGCTGCGGCTGAGCTCTTGGTCGAAAGCTAGTCCCATTTCCGCTGGCCTGCGATGATCCGTAAATTTCCGAATCCCGACATTATTTCTCCTAATCCAACTGCTAAAATGTGAAACTTCACATGCCTTTCTTGCCGCAAGATTCTAGAAGCGGCTGCACGCGTTCGTTAGGTGAGCCGGTATGACCGAGAAGGCAAGTTCCAAGCCGATCCGAGACCTGCCTCAAGAAGACGTTCCCAGAGCCGTCTCCAGGCGCAACTTCATCAAAGGCGTCATCACCAGCGGCGTAGCGGTCTCTTCCGCGGGCTACCTGTTTCGCGCTTCCTCCCTGCTGCATGGCCAACAGTCGCCTGCCGGCCTAGGCGAGCGACTGATCACGCTCAACGTCAACGGTCAGCAGCGGCGTGTCGACGCGATGAAGCAGGAGACCTTGGCGTCGACGCTGCGTTACAAGCTGGGCCTGACCGGCACCAAGCTGGGATGCGACCGCGCTGAATGCGGATCTTGCACCGTGCTGATCGACGATATTCCCTACTATGCGTGTTCAGTGCTGACGCACACAGTGCGTGGACGAAAAGTTCTGACCATCGAGGGGCTGGCGAAGACTGACGGAACTTTGCACCCAGTACAACAGGGCGTCATCGACGAACAAGGCTTTCAGTGCGCCTTTTGTATGCCCGGCTTCATTATGGCTACAGTGGGATACCTGAAAACCAGTCCCAATCCAACCCGCCAGGAACTGGCGCAAGGCATCTCCGGAAATCTGTGCCGCTGCCAGGATTATGACAAGATTCTCACCGCGATGATGCGCGGCGCCGAGAATCTGCGGAGGTCTAATCGTGGATAACCAGAAAACGGATAACGACAAAGCCGCTGGCACCGCCAAGGCAGCTGAGCGTCAGTACGGAACCGGCTACAAGTTGATCGGCAAGAACTATGTGACGCCAGATCTATATGCGAAGGTTACCGGCCAAGCGAAATATGCCGAAGACTTTCGTGCCGAAGGTATGCTGTTCTGCAAATTGCTGCTTAGCCCCATGCCGCACGCCCGGGTCAAGCGCATTCATTCGGATGCAGCCCTGGCGATGCCTGGCGTCAAGGCCATTCTCACGGCGAACGATCTTCCCGCGCCGGCCGATACGCTTACCGACAATGGAACGGTCATCAAAGCCAGCAAGTGGGGCGAACGTGGACTTACGAACGAACCGGTCTATCAGGGCGAACCAATTCTTGCAGTGGCTGCGGTTGACGAACTCACCGCTGCGGAAGCCATCGAGAAGATCCAGATCGATTTTGAACGGCTCCCGTTCGTAGTGGATCCGCTCGACACCTTGCGACCTGGTGGTCCCAATCCTCGAACGGATGGGAATGTCTGGACCCGGCCGGCGGGACCAAATCCGGGTCCGCCCGAGGTCACAGAACTCAAATGGACCCATGCCGACTTCGCAGAGCTAGATCATGGTCGCCTTCCCCGGGGCAAGGCTCCCGACGAATGGGCGTATGGCGATGTCGATTCCGGCTTCAAGAACGCCGAGCTGGTTCTTGATGAGACATTCGTCACGCCCGACACCAGTCATCAGACGCTCGAGACCCGTAGTGCAATGGCTTACTGGCAGAACGGCAAGGTCTACATTTACACGGGTACGCAAAGCACGGCACAAACGCTGCCCGCGATCGCACGCTGGTTGAACATTAGTCCTGACAATGTTGTCTTCATCAGCGAATACACCGGGGGCGGGTTCGGCAGCAAGATCACCGGAGGCGTGTCGATGATCATCCCCGCCCTTCTGGCGAAGAAAACCAACACTCCTGTAATGATGCGCATCAGCCGTGAAGAGGAGACCTTCATCGGACGCGCCCGTCCTAGCTTTCAAGGACGCATGAAGGTCGGTTTTTCGAAAGAAGGTCGGATTACAGCTCTCGACATGTTCGTGATTTGCGATAACGGTCCGTACGACTCGGTGGGGGATGCACCTTCATCGGGCCGCATCGTCTCTCTGTTATACCAACCGCAAGCCATGCGCTGGCGTGGCCTGACCGTGCTGACGAATACACCGCCCCGCAGTGCGCAAAGTTCCCCGGGCGGGCTCCAGGGAATTGTCATCATCGAGCCCATCATCGCGAAAGCGGCGCGCCGGCTGGGGGTTGACCAGGTAGCGATCCGCCGCATCAACTGCCCTGAGGGCAAGGCTCCGTTCGGACCTCTGGCGCAGGGCAAACAGCAGTATGCCACCAGTGCATTCCTGAAAGAGGCGCTCGACCGAGGCGCGGAGCAATTCAAGTGGAGCGAGCGGGTGGCGCGCACTCCAAAGAGGAGGGGCACGAAAGTTCGCGGCGTTGGCGTGTCGCTGAGTTGCTACGTTGGCGGCACGATCGGATTCGACGGGCTTCTGGTCATCAAACCGGATGGGCGGATCACCTTCCAGTCTGGCATCGGCAATCTCGGAACCGAGTCGGTGATTGACGTGCACCGCGTGGGCGCAGAAGTTCTCGGTGTGCCTTGGGAAAAATGCGACGTCGTGTGGGGGAACACCACAAAGAATCTTCCTTTTACCTGCGTCTCCGGCGGCAGCCAGACGACTCACGCGATGACGCGGGCGGCGCATGCGACGGCGATGGACGCCAAAAAGAAGCTCCAGGAAATCGCTGCCAAGAAGCTGGGAGGCAAGCCGGAACAGTACGAAGTCGCCAACGAGCGCGTTTTCCGCAAAGGGGGCGCCGGTATGACTCTGGCGCAGGCCGCGAAATACGCGATTCAACTGGGCGGCGTCTACGATGGCCACGAAGCAGGTGCTGATCTCCACAAATTGACGAAGGCGTCCGTAGCGGCGTTAGCAGGTCAGGGTCTGGTGGCGGCTGCCAAGGACAATTATCCCCGCGATGGCTCGACTTTTTCATACGTGGCCAGCTTCGCCGAAGTTGAAGTCGACGTCGAAACCGGCAAGTACTACATCGTGGATTTCCTCGCTTCCGCGGATGTTGGCACGGTGATCCATCCCCGGGCACTGGGCGGTCAGGTGCTCGGCCGTTCCGTCTTGGGTATTGGGCATGCGATCGGTCAGAAGTGGGTGTTCGATCCGCACTATGGCGAAATGGTTTCCAAGCGATTCCATCACAACAAACCGCCGACCATTCTCGATGTACCGGTCGACATGCAATGGACTGCGTTGGATATTCCGGATCCGGAGACGCCCGTGGGCGCTCGCGGTATCGGCGAGCCGCCGGTTGGAGGCGGCTGTGCCTCCATCTTGAATGCCCTCTCGGATGCACTGGGAGACGAGATCTTTCAGCGCGCACCGGTGAACGCGGATACGATTCTGACGTCGCTCGAAGCCGGCCGCCCGATGCAGCATCCCCTGACGGCTCATATTTGATTGAAATTTTGAGGAGAGTGATGGCTGTCATACGAGACGTAATGCCCGCCTTCGAGCTGTATCAGCCCGGGTCCGTGGCCGATGCGCAGAAGCTTCTCGAACAGCATGGCCCCGATGCCTGGGTGCTGGCCGGAGGGCTCGACAGCTTCGACTGGCTCAAGGATCGAATCAGGAAGCCCAAGGTGGTGGTCGATCTGAGCGGAATCGAGGAACTGCGGGGAGTTCGCACAACCGGGGATGGTATCGAGATCGGCGCGATGACCACGCTCACTGAAATCGTGAATCATCCCGTTATCAAGCAGAGGTATAGTCTTCTGGCGCAGGCTGCGGAGGTGGTGGCATCGCCGCAAATCCGCAACCAGGGAACTCTCGGAGGCAATGTTTCGCAGGACACGCGCTGCTGGTATTACCGCGGCGGTTGGCCGTGCTATCGTGCCGGCGGCAACATTTGCTACGCCGATACGCCGGAGGGCCGCAACCGTGAGCATGCCATCCTGCACGCGGACCGCTGCGTGGCAGTGAATCCCTCCGACACGGCCCCGGCCCTGATTGCGCTGGACGCCAAGTTCGTCCTACGCACACCCAAAGGTGAACGCGTGATCGATGCTGAAGATTATTTCATCGGTCCCGAGATTGACATTACGCGGCTGCACATCTTGCAGCCCGGCGATCTGCTCACCGCCATTCGTATTCCATCCGCCTGGGCGGGTGCGCAATTCTATTTCGAAAAAGTGCGCGACCGCAACGTTTGGGATTTCCCGCTGCTCAACGTTGCGTCGGCGATGGTTCTATCCGGCGGCACGATCGAGCGCATGCGAATCGCGGTGAACGGCGCCGCCGCTCGACCGCTAAGGCTGAAGCCAGTCGAAGATGCGGTTCGCAGCCAGCCGCGGAATGCGGCGACTGGCGAGATGGCGGGAAAACTTTCCGTCCGGGGAGCCGTTCCATTGCAGTTCAATGCCTACAAGATTCCGTTGATGCGGAATCTCGTGAAACGCGCCATCAGCGGAGTCGAGGAGGCTACATGGACTTGTTAGAGTGGGCCACGAGTCCGTGGGGGCAGAGTGTCCCTATCCATATTGCCTGGTTCCTTATCTGGGTTGCCGTAATCGCGGGTTTGCTCTTCCTGATGGTTCACGCCAGCTACGTGATGTATTTCGCCAAACCAAGAGTGTTCGCGGCAGATGATTCTTCCGCGGTTTCGGCCAGCATACCCAAGCGCATTCCCCGGCACTCGCTGGTCGCACGGATGTTTCACTGGATCATGGCTGCCTCGATGTTCACGCTGCTGTTTACCGCCTTCCTTCCAAAGGTGGGCATGCAGTTTAATTGGGTGACCTATCACTGGATCGCGGGCGCCGTGTTAACCGTTTCCATTGTTTTTCACATCATTCATGCTTCCTTCTGGCTGGATTTCTGGTCCATTTGGCCCGACCGAATCGATCTGGACGACGCCTGGAAAAGGGTTCGGCGGTTTCTCGGAATGCCCGCCCCGCCGCCGCGAAAATTTGCCAAGTATCCCCTGGAAAACAAGCTCTTCCACGGCGTCATTATCTTGTGTGGTCTGTCGGTAATCCTGACCGGCGTTTTCATGATGTCTCGCGTGCGCACGATCTTTTTCCCTCGGAATCCATATCTATTCAGCGACATGACCTGGGGCCTGATGTACGTGCTGCACGGATTGGCCGGCGTGGGACTGATTGCGCTGGTCATGATGCACGTCTATTTCGGGCTGCGACCGGAGAAACGCGCGATCACGAAATCGATGATCTTCGGCTGGATGGACCGCGACTTCTATCTGGAAGAGCACGATCCCGAGCGATGGAAGGTCGAAACTGCTCCTTCGTCACCGACACGCAACCGGATGGAAGGTCGAGGATAACCGATGCTGGCTGAGATTTGCGACCGTTGTGACGCGGTAGAAGAATGCTACGAGTTTCTGTTGGCCTATGCAGCCCAGGGACTGCCGAGCGACCAGGGAAGCAAGTCGGGGGGACAAGTTCGCGAATTCCTGCATCGCGCTGTGGAAGCCCTGACGGGGCTGCCGGAAGCCTGTGCCATGGCAGTCAAACAGGAAGGCCTTGAGCCCGCCGGCAAATACCTGGCGTTCGTTGCAGTGCTCGACCGCGACTCTCGCGACTCTCTTGCTGCCATTGAAGTCGTTCTCGCTCAATCCGCGATTAGTTCCCAGTTGATTGACAATCTGAACGCTTCCATCCATCTCCGAGCGCTCCTCACCGACCTATTCCTGCTGGGTGAGATTCTGAAGAAGCAAAGCAAACTGGCTGTACAAGTGGTCACGAGCGACGGCGAATGAAGAAACCGGACTCCCGTGCAATGAGCCGTCAAGGAGGATTCGATCCTGGATGCGATACGTAAATGTCAAGATGAACAAGCGCACCGGACTTACTCACCGGATTTACCCAGCGATTGACCAATACATCAAGGTATTGAGTCAGCCGCTACTCTTGAAGATAGGCAAAGGATCATCGCTGACCCACGTTTAGATGACCCTTTCACACCGTAAACATGTTGGGAGACTGGGCCATCCACCTTGCCCTGGACGTATGACCGCCAAACCGGAAGTTATCGCTAACTTTCCCCGCTTTATGCGAACCTCAATGAGCGCGTTGGCGTCAATGGACGCTTCTGAGTGAGGTTTGTCATTGCCCAAAAAGCGCCCCAATGGATGCAACGGCCTCCCGGCTTCCAGAAATGTCCCCCCTTTACTTTGAAGCCTTTGCCGCCGCAGGGAGGGGAAGAAAAACATTGGCATCGAGTTTGAAGCGGGCGCTGAGTTTTAGCACCTGCTCGATAGTGAGGTTCCGCTGCCCGGAGAGAAACATTGAAACCGCGGATTCCGTGCCGAACTCCGGAATCAAACTTCGCTGCGTCAGGTTCCCCTTTTCGAGGAGATACCGCACCACGGAAACTGGATCACTATCGGCGATGGGATAATGCTCATCCTCATAGCGTTCGATGAGCAAGGTGAGAAGTTCGGCGGCATCTATTTCCGAAGGCGAAGGATGCTCCAAAGCGCTCAGTTTGAAAAGGGCTTCGGTATAATCTTCGAGTTCCGCTTCATTGCGAATGATGCGGGGCGCTCCTTTGGCGATCATTTTTGCCGGGTTGTTGGCCAATGCTGTGCTCATTTTTTCCTCCCGTACTGCTTGTCCCAGTTGTTGAAATTGTCGTATTCCTTATGCGTCAGGAAAGACCGGATAAAGACCCGTGCTTGGGTCTGCCTTCCGCCTATCGTCTTTGAATGATGGTGATCAGTCGATACCGATTCTTGCGGAAGTCAAAAACCACATAGCCCTTGACAGGATCGGCATCCGGGAGCGTGGCTTGTACTTCCGGGATATTGCGCCAACGCACAGGCGGAAGCAATCAACCGGGTGTTCGCTGCGCTGCCGGTAGGAACAAGTTTAGGCACAGACAGTTCGCGGGTGGGCACAAATCTGGGCACAGTCAATAATCTGCCACCAAATCAAAGCACGCGTAAGATTCAAGCGCGTCCGCATAGGCGATTGACTACAAAGAGGGTTTACGGCTGGTGCCGGGAGGGGGAATCGAACCCCCAAGGGCCGAAGCCCGGCGGATTTTGAGTCCGCTGCGTCTGCCAGTTCCGCCATCCCGGCCCGATGGTAACTGCTTGATTTCATAGTCTAGTTGATCTCTTTTCCTTTGTCATCTGGAGGGCGTTCCTGGTCAACTGTGGTTGTTCTGTGGTCAAACTTCTTCGCCTGCCGCTTGATCCGTTCTCGCCCTTCACGAATCTTATCGCCCGCCTTCGCAAGATCATCATAGCTGGTGATGTTGTATCGGTCGAAAACGTTTCGGGTCTTGTGTCCAGAGATGATCATCGCGACCTTCTCAGAAATGCCGTTGCGGATCATATTTCTGACCCCGGTTCGCCGGAGATCATGGAACAAAAGACCCTTATATTCTCTGCGACCGCCGCACGACAGGCACTTCTTGTCTTTTGCCATTTCGCCGCATTTGCTACACACGAACTTGCCGACTCCCGCGGCCACACAAGCTTTCCACCAAGCAACTCTGAAATCCTTGATCGGTTTCCCATCATCTCTAGTGAAGATGAAATCCTCAGGGCTCTTCCCGACAGTGCAGGCACAAATTAACTGGTAAATGGTTTCGTCCATCGGCGGCGTCTGTCGTGGAACGTCGTTCTTCGTCTCTCCCGGCTCAAGCAGAATTATCCGGGCCATCTGATCGAACTGATTCGCCCGAAGACGCCGTATCTCGTCTTCTCGCCAGCCGTAGGACCACCCGGACTCAAACATTCCACGCAACCACGGTCGCAGCTTCGCGGTCTCCTCTTTAGCAGTGGTCTCCGCGAGCCTGATGTACTCTGAGTCCTTCACGAATCCCTTTCCTGACATTTCGCTCTTCCAGCATCCTGAAGTAAGGAACGCGGATCACCTTTGGTGGCGTCTTTTCTCCCCCGTAGTTGTAAGCAGCTCTTAAAAGTGCTGATTCTCTATTTATTGTTGCGTTCTCTGGAGGCCTCGTGCTGCGGGTGGATTCTCTTTTCCGCTCGTTGATGTATCTCTCAATCAGATCAGAAGTAACCTGTGTGGCCCTCAAGTGCCCGAAGAATGGCAAGATGTGGTTCTTCCAACGAGACTCATCGTCTCCGACGCTCTTATTTCCGTCGTTCTTATGGCGCAACAGGAGATCGTTCATCAACTCTTCGACTGTGACTTTGTGGCTGCTCGGAGCCGAAATACCTGTGGAATACTCAGACAATTTCTTGTGGACAAAGGCCTCAGCCTCTCGCTTTTTCCGACACTCGGTACTGCCACGTTCTCGTTTACCGTTAATGTAGATTTGATACGACCAGATGTTGCTGTCTTTCCTCAAGAAGACCGACCCCGTTCCGCGCTGGCGCTTCTTCTTTTCTCGATCCGGTGCATTCGTCGAGGAGCAAGTTCGAGTTGGGTTCAGATCGTCCAAGCGAGGGTCCTAGTCTATAGGGTCTGTTTCCGGCGCTCAATCCAGTCATCCAGGTCCCGCAGATCAAACAGCCACGGGCTCGTGCCATCACCGACAATGCAGGCGAGTTCACCCGCCTGAACGATGTTCCGCAGTTTCCATGCGCTGACGCCCAAATACCGGGCTGCGTCTCGGGTTTTCAAAAGCCGTGGTGTGATGATTGTGCTCTCGCTCATAGTGCCATCCAAACTACACACTGCATCTCCCCTCGCATAGCTCGATTCTCATACTTGTTGTTCCCTCCCTCAACATCTGCGAGGGGAGTGCGGATTAGAGGGTTCCAATTGTGAGAACTCACTGTTTTCCTAGTTCCCTGTACTTCTCCAACATCGCGGGCGGCATCTTCGTTTTTTGCCAGCCGGGATTGCCTGCGTTCAGACTCAATCGCAGCGCCATGCGTGAGCCTAGATCCGTAGGTGGCAGGATCACCGCGTTGATAGCGTCATGCTTTAACTGGAATCGGGCTGCGTCGATGCGTCCCCAACCATCTATCAGCCAATAGCGGTCACCATCTCCTTTGCTCAGTACAACGGCATGATGATGGTGGGCATCACTACCAGGCTCGCGACAATTCGTTTCACAGAATCGATGTGGCGTTCCATTGCTTCTGCGCTCGCAAAGGATGGATGCCGATGGAGATGTGACATGTTTGAAGTTACATTCCTTTGAGTAGGAGCAAGAAGTCAACAATGACTCCAAGAATCACAAAGACGAGCACCGCCCACTCAGCAAGTTCTACACGCCATTCTCTGTTCGCGTGTCTGTCTGCTTGTTCAATGAGCCAAACCTCTGCGTCTGATCCAGCTTTGTCAGCATTGATGTAGATGGCACGCAGCAGTTCGGACGATGGCGTATGCCCAGAGGCTAAAGTAAGCTGAATCGTGGTCGCACCGCATTGTTCAAATAACTGTCGATGTCTATCCGATATGTCGGCTTTCTGTATCTTGCGGAATCCCAGCATTTATTTCGCTCCTTCGGCCCTCTGCTCAGTCAACCGCGCCCTGCGCTGTTTGGTCACTGTTGCGTCGATATCCAGATTTGGCGAAGCGACTAGGGATCAGCGCGACTAGCGTTTCTTGAGCCTGGGAGCGGCACGACGGAACGCTCCTGCCACCCGCACTCAAACTCCCTCCGGGGTCAGAGCCTAATGGCGACATTTCGCCAATCACGGGTCCGGAAGGGGACAACGTGGAGCGGCTACGGGGTGAAGACGAGCCCCGCTGTGGACTTCATTCATTCACTCCAATTTCACATCGATCCCGGTAGTGGCCAACACATATTCGAACTCTTTAAACAGTTCTTTGCCGCATATAGGCTCACCGTTCGGGTCGCACGAAAGAACATTCCCCGTGCGCGGGTCTAAGGCTACATGGCAGTTCTTAGGACCGAAACACTTCGCCTCCCCGTAGGTACTCGTGACCGAAACAGAATTGTTGCGTTCCTCGCAAGCCATTTGGATGATTAGTACCGTGTCCATTTTGCCATTGTCGCTCAGATCTCGAATCAGCTCA
>Ga0209006_10005193_pt1 | contig 11822 bp, 12 predicted proteins | sample JacPin_JW_Ref_O2_FD_188567 | JGI IMG/M metagenome (GOLD analysis project Ga0209006, IMG submission 188567) | Forest soil microbial communities from Algoma, Ontario, Canada - Jack Pine, Ontario site 1_JW_Ref_O2 (SPAdes) (version 2) | ecosystem: Environmental > Terrestrial > Soil > Boreal... | reverse complement strand
TTCAAGGACCTGCCGCCCGGCGAGTATGCCGCGGTGGCGTTCCAAGACGTGAACGGGAACGGCAAGTTGGACAAGAACTTCCTCGGGATGCCGAAGGAGCCGTACGGCTTCTCCAACGGTGCTCGCGGATCGGCCGGACCGCCGAAATTTTCCGCAGCGGCGGTGACGCTCAATCCCGATGGCACCACGACGATCGTGCTCAAATGAACGAGACGGATCAGCCCACGGAGTTGGCGCACGAGAGCGCGCATGCGCCGAATGCGCCGATCTCGCGTCGCGCCCTGCTGGTGGGCGGCGCGGGTGCGGCTGCCGTAGGCGTCGCAGGTCTCGCCGCCGGGATCACCGTGGGTGCGCACGAAGTACCCCCGGCGCCGACGAGCGTGTCGTCACGGCAACGTTTCGCCCACAAGGTGGTGATGATCACCGGCGCCACCTCCGGCATCGGTCGGGCGGCGGCGGTCGCATTCGCGCGGGAAGGGGCTCACGTTGCGTTCTGCGGGCGCCGAGAAGCGCTTGGGGCCGAAGTCGAGCAGTCGATCCAAGCTAATGGCGGTACGGCACGGTATTTCCGCGCCGACGTGCGGCTCGAGGCGCAAATGAAGGGGTTCGCCGACTTCACGGTCGCGCAGTTCGGACGGATCGATATCGCTCTCAATAACGCCGGAATCACGCTCGAGAAGTCGCTGCACGAGTACTCGGCCGGCGAATGGGATGATGTTCTTAGCACGAACCTTCGTGGTGTGTTCTTCGCCATGAAGTATCAGATTCCCGTGATGTTGGCCGGCAACGGTGGCACCATCGTCGTCACTTCCTCCTCGAACGCGATTGCGACGCAAGCCAAGCGTGGCGCCTACGCCGCGAGCAAGCGAGGACTGGTCGCGCTCGTGCAGGCCGCGGCTCTGGAGTACGGTCCTCACAACATACGCGTCAACGCCATGTTGCCCGGGACCACGGACACGGCGCTGGTGCGTCGAGTTGCGGGCATGGAAAACGTTCCCGACGCCGCCTGGCATGCCGCCGCGGCGGAATGGGCCAAAAGCCACGTGCCAGGGCTCGGCCGCATGGCAAATCCCGAAGAGATTGCCGAGTTCGCCTTAAGTCTGGCCTCCGATGAGTACCCGTTCCTCACCGGCGCAGAGCTGGTGATCGACGGCGGCAAGACGGCACAGGGGGGTTGATGACCACCGTCAAATCGGCCGTGGCAATGCGCGCGTGCGCATTGCCGATCTGGGTATCCCTGACACTGTCGGCTTGCGGCACGACGCGCCGGTTCGTCGACCAACCGCAGTTGACCGTTGACGGCCCCGATATGACTCCCCGTCAGGCAACCGCGGAATTGTTCGATGGGATCACACCCTATCAGGTCAGCCTCTGCGAGGCAGATCCGGTATCGAAGGATTGCAAGAAGGGAAGTGACGGTGTCCGGGCGAGTGGTGTTGGAGGTCTCTTCGTTCCCCTTGTCTTGAACGTCACTGGAATGACGGTCAGCAAGCAAAGCCCATCGGATTCGGGCTGGGCGATAGAGGCTGCCGTACAATCCAAGGCTGATGCCATCCCGCCCTTGTGCCGGACCGCCCGCGGGCAGATCCTCTTGAGGGTCAACAACACGATCACCGTCCAGTTGCAAAGCTTTTACTGTAACTGGGTCGTCGTCGGCAACGTTATCGTCAACGCCGATTTCTCGATAGATCACATCGACTCACAGAACAAAGTCTTCAACGGCTTCTACAGAATAACATTTCATGGCACCGGGAATGCTGCCGGATCCGGATATTACCGAGCGGTGATCGTGCCGGAAGAACCGAAGGTCTTGCCAGACCAAGCTTGGTAACATCGGACCCGCAGTGGAGCTGCGGCATCTTAGCTGTTTTATCGCCGCAGCCGAGGGGGCTTCACTTCACGCGCGCTGAGCGGCAGCATATCGAACAGCTCAATTTCGATGAGCCGACTACATTGGAGCGTGACCGTGATTGACAAACTATCTATCAGACCGGAAATGACTGCACTTCTCTTGATGGATTTTCAGAGAATGGTGGTCGATTCCTATGCCGTTGAAAAGGAGGCGCTCTTGGGTCGAGTCAAGCGCCTCGCCGTGACCGCCCGCAATTCCGGCGCAATGGTGATTCATGTGGTCGTCGGATTCCAGCTTGGCTATCCGGAGGTAAGTGGACGGAACCCTGTATTCAGCAGTATTAAAGCTACCGGGCTTCTCGCTGCGGGCCACCCCAGCGCCGAGATCCACCCCGAACTCACTCCTCAACCTGGCGATGTCGTAGTGACGAAGCAACGTGTGAGCGCTTTCACGGGAACCAATCTCGATGTGATCCTGCGGTCCAACAACATTGATATGTTGTTGCTCACGGGGATCCTGACGCAGGGCGTCGTGCTCTCGACCCTACGCCATGCATCGGATATGGACTACCGTGCAGTTGTCGTCGCCGATGGCTGCTCGGACAAGGATCCTGAAGTGCAGCGCGTATTGATGGAAAAGATTTTTCCCTTTCAGGCGAGGGTTGCGACGGTTGAGGAAGTTATCGGCGCGCTACCGTGACCGGTTATGGCGGCTCGCCTGTCATAAGGTAGCAGGAGATACGTATGCCTGAGGTGGTTGCCCTTCGAGAAGTTGCTGCTGATCTATCCGAGCACTGGTCACCGCGCGTCGTGGGTGAAGTCGACGACTCGTATGTGAAAGTCGCGAAGGTCAAAGGAAGCTTGGCATGGCACAGCCACGATCGCGAGGACGAACTGTTCCTCGTGTTGAGAGGACGCCTACGCATCGAAATGGAGCACGAGTCGGTCGAGCTGCAAGAGGGAGAAATGTTCATCGTGCCCAAGGGAGTGCGGCACAATCCCGTCGCAGAGGAAGAGTGTCACATTCTCTTGTTCGAACGTAAATCCACGGCGCACACCGGGGACGTGATCACCGAGAAAACCAGAACCATCGAAGAGCAGCTGGGAATCAGGATGCCGAAATGACCACAGGGTCTCACTTATGATCGCCGAAACTATCGCACCGTGCCGGCTAGATCTGGGTATGGCGAAGCTTGGCGACCGCCTCGCGCCGCCGCTTACGAGTCTGGAACCGAGATCTCATCCAGGAATCGGCGGAGTGAGAGCATTCGGATCTCCTGATATTTCTTGAGATTCAGCATCGCCCGATCTCCCGTTACGATAACGTCGGCATGCCCCGTCACAGCGCACTCGAAAATGCGGTTGTCAGGCTCGTCGTCGAGAACTGCTAATTTTTGGCGGGGAACGACGAGCTCACCCAATTCAGACAAAAATACTGCTGTTCTGGACAGCTCTTCCGGGCCCTTCGAGAATTTTTGTGCCAAAACGCCGAGCACTTCGTGAATGATCGCTTTGGAGATGCAAAGATTCACTCGGGCGTCGATGACCAAGTCGATAGCACGTTCAGCCTGTGCGCCAGGGATTGCCAAGGCGGAAACGAAGACGTTGGTGTCGAATACTGCCTTCAACGACGCAGTAAACGCTCAAGGTCCCGCTCGGACAGGACGCCTGCAGCCCGTGCACGATCGGACCAGTAACCTTGCAGCTCACGAAACTCGCCGCGCAAACGCGATCGCTTTAGGGCGCGCAGCGCGTCCTGCACGTGGTACCAAATGCAACGGGCGCCATGCGGTAAGTTGTTGAAATTACTGAGACTATCTTCCAAATTCCGCGCTCATAATGCCGAGGTCGAGGGTTCGAGTTCCTCTCTCATCACCATGAAATCAAGCACTCGCTGCTTCGCCTGAACCCCTCGACGGTCAGTGCGTAACTTTCGCGTGACCCTAGCACGCAGACTTTCTCCGAGATTCGAATCTCCGCGAGGAGCTAAGCTTCCCACATGACTACGGAACTCGATGTTCTCGGCCTCGTCAGCGACCGGCTATCGGAGCGCAACCTGCCGTTCATGCTCACAGGCTCATTTGCGCTGGCCTACTATGCTACGCCTCGAATGACGCGTGATCTCGACATTGTGGTGGCGCTCGATGAGAGTGATGTGGATGCATTGGTAGCCGCGTTCGAATCGGACTTCTACATTGACGCGGACGCGGCACGCACTGCCGTACTGTCAGAGAGCATGTTCAATCTCATGCACCTTGAAAGCGGTGTAAAAGTCGACCTCATCATCCGCAAGTCCTCCGAGTTCCGTCAGGTTGAATTTGCGCGCCGCCGAGCGGTTGCGATCGCCGGCACCCGGACTTGGATCGTGAGCTGTGAAGACCTGATCCTATCCAAGTTGGTCTGGGCGCTCGAATCCAATTCTGAATTGCAGCGGCGCGATATCCGCCAACTCCTCGCCGAGGCAGTCGATCTCGACTATATTCGCAAGTGGGCGCCACGATTGGGTGTCACAACATTGCTGAACGGGCTTACGCCATGAATGACACTTCTGTAGAAATTTCCAGCGTTGTTGTCGAACGGCATCGTTCGATGACCCCGGCGGAGCGATGGCTGGCGGCGTGCTCCCTGTACGAGGCGGCTCGCAAGATTGTCGATTCTTCGCTTCCGATCGGCTTAAGCGTCGAGCAGCGCCGGCTCGCAGTCGTACGGCGGCTGTACCGTAACGAGTTACCCGAGGCAGCCTTGATCGCGCACGCCAGATACGTCGATCCAGAAGCCGTCGCCTGATCCTGGATGTCCGTAGCGTCGGGCGATTTTATCGCGAGTTGAACTGCCAGCGGGAGCGAGCCTCAATCTTGACGCTGTGTGGCCATCCGAAGGCTAGCTGGAATCTCTAGCCTACCCTGAGGGCGACACAGCCCCTCAGGCAGTACAGAAGAACATGCCTGCCAGAATCGCGACAATGCAGCCCCACTGCAGCACCAAGATCCGCTCGCGCAGCACGAGTGCTGCGAACGCTAGCGTGACCAGCGGGTAGGCGCCGGTCAGCGGCGTCACGATCGAGATCTTGCCGTAGCGGCTCGCGATCAACACGCCGAGGTCGCCGGCCGCCATCATCCCCATTGGCAAGAACGAGCGCGTCCACTCGATGACGGAATGCGTGCCGGCGCGTCCCTTCCACACGCCGTAGACGCCAAGCGTGAGGAGCGCGCCGATCATGCTGTAGAGCGCCATGTTGGCATCGGTGGCACCCAGACTGTAGTCGTACTTCACGATCGTCTGGGCGCCGCCCCACAGCACCAGCGCGGAGAACGCAAGCAGAATCCAGGCGCGCCCGGTCACCTTGTTTGCGGCGTCCGCCGGTTGGTAGGCGAGTCCGATGCAGCCGCCGATCACGAGGGCCACCGCCCCGTACTGAAGCGGCGAAAGCGTCTCGCCAAGGAACCAGTGTGCGAACACGATGGTCAGCGCCGGATAGGCGGCTGAGAGCGTCCCCACGATCGTGATCGGGCCCGAGATGATCGACTGGAAGTACATGATCCATCCCGTGCCGTCGAGCACGTAGGCGAGTACCCCGATGGCGAGCACATGGCGACCTTCCGCGGTGAACACCGGCGTCCGTGGGCTTGCGAAGAAGTAACAAACCATCACCGCGGCGCGTGCGCACGCGAAATACAGGCAGAATCGTGCGGGCGGCACCTCCGTGATCCACATTTTCACGAAGCCCTGGCCGAGCCCGTACAGCAGTAGCGCGAGCAGTGCCGGTGTCAGCCACAGCAGAAGAGGTCCGGCGGTCGTATTGGTCATCAACTCATTCTAGCGCGGCCGGTGCCCGCCGGTCGCCACAGCTGCATGCTCAATCGCCGGCGTGACGGCGCAGAAAGTCGAGCACGGGTGGGGCCACAATTTGCGGTGCCTCTAGCAGTATCGCGTGGCGTAGCGACGGCAGGATCACGAGTTCCGCGTTGGCCATTGAATCAGCAATCTGTGCGTTTAGGCGCGGATTGCAGCCCCCGTCGTTTTCGCCGGTCAGGACGAGGCTGGGATGCCGGATCTCGCCGATCCAAGGAGCCATTTCCGTCTCTGCATAGATATCGAATACGCTGAGAAAAACTTCTTTGTCGGTATCGATGACTTGTTGCATGCGCCGTTCGATCACCTCGGGGCAGCGAGACGCGAACTCCGGAGTGAACCAGCGGTCTTTGAGCGTCGCAAGCACGGGCGGGATGCCCTTGGCGCGCATCGCGGCGACAACGCCCCGCACCTTGGCAGCATCGTCCGCGCTGCGAAACGCCGCCGTGCTGTACAAACCGAGCGACAGCACACGCTCGGGATAGCGCCGAGCATAGGCGGGGCCGATCATCCCGCCGAGTGAATGACCCGCAAAATGGGCTTTTTCTATGTGCAGCTCGCGCCGCAAGACTTCCAGATCCTCGACGAGATCGTCGAGGCTGTACGGCGGTTTCGCCAGCGGCGAGCGCCCGTGCCCGCGCAGGTCGTAGCTCACGCAGCGAAAATCGTCCTTTAGATACTGAATGAGGCCATCCCAGCTATGGCGCGACGCGCCGATCCCATGAATCAGAATGAGGGGAGGGCCCCTGCCTTCGACCGAGAAAGCCGACTGAAGCGGTGTGCCCATTTCAATCCGGATACTTATCGGCCATCAACGCCCCGGCGGCACCCCAGCCTTCCTTGTCGACGTCCTGAAGGATGATCGTCACCGATTCAGGCTTACCGCCGGCGACCCGCACGTAGGTATCGGTCAGTTCCCGGACGAGCAGGCGCTTCTGCTCGCGGCTGCGGCCCTTGAAATCGTGGCGTTCCACCGTCATGTGCCGGTCGCCTGCATGATCGGACTTCGCGGCGTCGCCGTCGAGAAGACGGGCATTACGTCTGCCGCGAATCGCTCCAGCGCCTCGAGCGATTCTTGATTGGCGTGTCCGATATTGCCATTCATGATGAGCTCGTCCACGCCGAGTTCTTCGTAGGCTTTCAAGCGATCAATCATTTCGGATGCGGTGCAGATCAGCAGGCTCTCGCGCAGTTCTTCCTTGGTCTGTTTGAGCGGCAGCGCCTTGATTGCGCCGTGCTCGACGATGCCGGGACCCGTGAACACATTGTGGAATCTGCCATAGTAGTCGTAGGCATGGTCAAGTTTCCGGCGCGCATCCGCATCATCTTTCGCGACACAGCAGACGCGCATCACCGCCAGGCGAAGATCGCGACCGGCTTCGCCGCAGGCGGCCTTGCCGCGGTTGAATGCGTCTACCTGCTCGCGCATCTTGCCGACGCTGGCATTGAGCGGCGTCGTTTGAATGTGAAACCCGCGGCGTGCCGAGGCTTCGATCGCCTCGGGAACGAGCGCAGCGATCATGATCGGGGGCGAACCCGGCGCGCGCGGCCGCGGCATCACCGTGATCGGCGCAAATTGGTAATACTTTCCCTCCCAGGAGACTTCCTCGCGCGACATGAGAGCCATCAGTACATTCAGCGACTCGTCGAAACGCTCGCGCGACTCCTCTATGGGCTTGCCCATTCGCGCAAGCTCGTACGCGAACGCACCGCGGCCGACGCCGAGCACGAGCCGGCCCTCGCAGAGGATGTCCGCTTGGATGACTTGCCCCGCGAAAATTCGCATGTCATGCAGCGGCAATTGGCAGACGGAGGTGACGATTTCCAGATGCTCGGTAATCGATGCGACTTTGACCGCGAATTGGAGCGGATCGGGAATCAACAGGATGTTGATCAAATGGTGCTCCGGGATCGTGACCCCGCGAAACCCCAGCCGATCGACCAGCTTTGCCTGCGCGAGCATGTCGGCGTAGAGCCGATCGCCGCCGTAGCTCGTATCCCGGTAGTAGGCCCCCAGGAAGTTGTTGAACTGCATCTGACCCCCGAATCGCAGTGGATACTACGGTGCCAGACCACCGGAATCGTGAAAAGCGAAATATTTTCGTCATTCAATTCGGTATTATCGAATTATGGACTTCGAAGAGCTCAATACCTTTCTTGAGGTGGTCAGGAGTCAAAGTCTGGTCTCGGCCGCCCGCCATCTGCACGTCACTCCCTCGACCGTGACGGCACGAATCAGCACCCTCGAGGAAAAGCTCGGTCAAAAGCTGCTCCATCGACGCAAATCCGGCGCCGCTTTGACTTCGGCAGGGTTCAAATTCCAGCGCTATGCCGAACTCATGACTCAGGTTTGGCGCCAGGCGCGCTACGAGATCGCGTTGCTCCCGGGGGTGGAGGGTGTTTGCAATGCCGGTCTCGAATTTGATCTGTGGCAGAACGTCGGCAGCCGCTTCCTCGATCACCAGTTCCTGCTTGTCGGCATCGAGGCTGGCCAGGACGCCTTCCGGCAGCGTAACCTGGTCGTCGGTATGGCCGAAGGTCAGGCCTGAAAGCACCGGCGCATCCAACTTGCCCAGAATCCGGTCCAGGATCTCGCCGAGTGAAAACGTGGATTCGAAGGAAGGCTCAAACTCGCGTGGTGTACACTCGTGGCACTCGCCGAAAACCACCCCGGCCACGCCGTCGAACTTGCCCGCCAGCCGCAATTGCGTCAACATGCGATCGATGCGGTAAGGTTCCTCGCCGACATCTTCAATAAAGAGGATACGGCCGTGCGTCTCGATCTCGAAAGGCGTGCCCATGGTTGTCGAGATCAGTGTGAGGTTGCCGCCCACCAGTCGCCCCCGACCGCGGCCGGGACGCACCGTGCGCAGCGTGTGAACCGGGCGCAGTTGGTTTGTCTCCGGCGGATTCGTAACGACTCCCAGCGGTTCGGCCGAAAACATGGCCTTTTTGAACCACGCCTGCGTATAGCCGGAAAATCCGGACAGCACGACCGGACCGTGGAACGTTACCAGCCCGGTGCGCTTGCCGATCGCCAGATGCAGCGCCGTGATGTCGCTGAAGCCCAAAAAGATCTTCGGATGGCTGCGGATCAGGTCGTAGTCGATGCGGTCCAATAGCTGCGCGGCCCCATAGCCGCCGCGTACTGCAAAGACCGCCTTCACCTCCGGGTCACGAAACATTTCGTGGAGGTCTTCAAGGCGCTCTTCGACCGATCCGGCCAGATAACCAGTTCGCTTGCCGACGTTCCTGCCCATGCGCGCGCGGAGCCCGAAATACTTCAGTGTGGCCCCCGCCAGCGCCAAACGGTCCGGATCTGAGACATATGCCGATGGGGTAATCAGCCCCACCAGGTCTCCCTCGCGCAACACTCGCGGACGCAAGGCGCCACGCTCATCCGCGGGGCGCGCCAAAAGCGCACCGGCGCCAGCCAGGAAAGCCCTCCGCTGCATTCCCCTATTTTACGCACGCAGGCGCACGCAGACGAATGCTGGGACGTTTTTTACTGGATCCGCAATCGCACCGGACTGCCCGTTTGCCCGTCGGCGGTCAACAGTACGTCCACTTCGCCCCTTCCGGCCAGGCTTCGCGGCACTTGCACGCTCACCTGATCTAACCCGGAAAAGTGCTCCGCGGCTCCCGCGTACAACACCCCAACTTCTTCCCCGCCGACCCGCACGTGAACGTCTGCGGCGTCCCGCACTCCCGAAGCGTAGAATTGCAGCACTACCACGTCGGAAGGCGCTCCCAGGTCGAGTGGCCCTGTGCCAATCGAACGCACGGACTGCGTCCCATCCGCGTGCGCCGTGATGGCTTCGGCTCCATCGCCATGCAGCATCACAGCCGCACCAGCCGTTTTCCCCGGCACCGCGGCGCTCAGGGTCCCGTTGATTCCCAGCGTGGTGGTGTTGGCCCCATCGGAATAGGTCATGGTCGCGGTCGCCGGCGTCAGCGTAACCGGAGCCGTGAAAGGAAGCACGTGATCGTTGGTGATGGTTCCCTTCGGCATGAAAATGTTTGCCTTAACCGTTAACGTGATGCCAATCACCCTGACCGGAGAGCCGAGCATGAATATATTCTGCGTGGGATTGCCGACTGCCAGGATGATGCTGGTGCCGTTGCTGGATATGTTTGTGGGCGTCGGCAGCAGACGGGACTGAACCGTCCCCGTCATTTTCAGGTCACTATACATAGCCCACTGGGGGCCATGATTCTTTGAGACCGTCGCTTCATTGGCAACCACACTGATGCTGAAAGGTTCGCCCTGCAACTGGAACAAATCGGCCCCGGAAATGGGGGGCGTGCTGAAGGTTCCCGAAGCCGTGTATATGACATTTGGCGCCGCCGGGGTTTCCGAGGCTGCCAGGCAGCCCGCCCCCACTGCCAACAGGGCCACGGAACAGGTTCTTCCAAAGAATCGCGTCATTATTTATTTCTCCTAGGGGAAAGGTCAAATGCTGTTGGTCGAGTATAGATCCTTATGTTTTCCTAATCAACGAAAACGCCGGATTGCAGGTCTGCAGGTAACAGTACCCGGCCGCCCGATCCAACGTGATACAGTAGCGCCAAGTGGAACATATTCTCTCCGAGCGGGATGAGAACCTGTTGATCCTGAGCCTCGCCCGCGGTAAAGCCAACGCGCTGAACTACGCGCTGGTCGACGAACTGTGTACCGCAGTGTCGGCCGCTGCTGCCGACGGCTCCGTTCGCGGGTTGGTACTGGGAAGCGATCGGCCACGATTCTTCTCGAGCGGCTTCGACATCCGCGAAGTGTTTCAATACGATCGCGAGCAAATGGCCTCGTTCTTCGGCCGCTTCATAGATCTATATGAGAGCTTGTACCGCTTCCCCAAGCCGGTAGTCGCGGCATTGAGCGGGCACACTTTCGCCGGCGGAGCGATTCTCGCAATTGCCTGTGATTTTCGCATCATGGCCATGGGGGACTTCGGGTTTGCGCTGAACGAGGTCAACCTGGGCCTGGCGCTGTCTCCCGGCATCCGGCGTATGTTGGTGAGTGCTGTCGGTGTGGCCCGGGGGCGCGAGGTGCTCCTCTTTGGCGAACCTCTGAGCCCGGTCCGCGCGCACGAAATCGGCCTGGTCAGGGAACTCGCCCCAGCCGACCAGGTACGCGGCCGGGCTATCGCCTGTGCCAGATTTCTGGCCGCCAAACCCCCGGTTGCCTATCGGGAGATCAAACGCTCACTGCGCGAATCGATGGGCGCGGACGATGCGCCGGGAGACCGAGCCACCCTGGCCCAATTCCTCGATATGTGGTTCTCCGAAGAAGCGCGGGAGTGCCGTAGGGAAGTCGCGGCCAGGGTCTAGCTTGGGCGGCGGTTTGACAAGCGTACGATATAGCACTAAACTGGAAGTCGGCCTAGTACCACTTGCAATCAAAAGCGAATCGTTCTATGCTTTGATGAAGAGAGGCCACGGAGGCATCATGAGCACACACAGTCTATCCCGTTGTATTCTAGGCACTGCTTTTTTGAGCTTGGCGTTCGGGTTACAGGCAAGCACTATAACCATTGGCGCACCGTCTTTGACGGCCACTGGCAATTGCGATCCGTTTGGATGCCCGCAGCTCTTCGGCCTGGGAACATATCAGCAGGTTTATGCGGCCTCGGCCTTTTCGGGCGCGCAAACCATTGACGGATTGACCTTCTATGACGACGAAGTGCAGAACGGGGCAGTTCCCGCCGGGGGAACGTTCACGCTGAGCTTCTCCTACACCCACGATGCGCCCAACGCTCTCGCCACGACGAATCCAAATGCTAATGTCGCTTCCGGCAGCGAGATCTTCTACTCCGGGTCGCTTCCAAGTCTCTCCGCGAACACGCTGAACTTTATAGGAGCGCCGTTCTTTTACAATCCGGCCGATGGGAATCTTCTGCTCACCGTTGGGGTCTCCAATCCTTCCGACCTTGCGCTAACGCTTTATCTGGATCAATCTTCCTCCACTGCGATCACCACCAACGCATATTTCGGCGTCTTTGACGGCAAGGCGATTGATGGTGGCAATGGCACCGGTGGATTGGTCACCGGTTTTACGCTCGGTTCGAACTCGGTGTCCACACCCGAACCTGCCTCTCTGCTCCTCGTGCTGGCCGGTATTG